>ENA-OWOZ01000009-OWOZ01000009.1-bioreactor-metagenome-genome-assembly--contig:-NODE-9-length-302690-cov-25.198640_pt1 | contig 302690 bp, 249 predicted proteins | sample MGYA00238140_ERZ651804 | MGnify/ENA primary metagenome ERZ651804 (study PRJEB26910, sample SAMN07631232) | bioreactor metagenome | isolation source: Switchgrass digestor | place: USA: Dartmouth...
TCTCAACCCCTGATAATGGAGGCTGCAAAGAAGCTTAATTTCGATTTAAATCGATTTTGAGACTTTTAACTAAGATTCAACATAAGTGGTACATAACTAAGATTCAACATAAATGGTATTCATTCCGAGGGTTAAGCTATGGAAGCAGCAGAAGGTAAAAATGTCCATATTCTGGAAGAACTTAATCGAGATATTGAAAATTTATCTTTAAATCTCAAGAAATTTATTAAAGAGCAAGTAAGTGTTTTTAAGAAAAGAGGGGTGGTCATAGGAGTATCTGGAGGAATAGACTCTGCAATAGCATTAACCCTCTGTGTCCATGCACTTGGGAAGGAAAACGTGTACTGTCTTCTCCTTCCTGAAGACGAATCCTCTCCTTCCAGCGCAGCCCTTGGAGCTGAAATCTGTGAGAGCCTTGGAGTTCCATACGAGGAAGTGTCCATCTCCCCTATCCTCAGGTCGCTTAATATCTATGATAAAAAGGAACAGATTATAAAGCGAACCTGCCCTGATTACGACCCTGATCTCCATAAGACGTCGCTTGTTCTTCCTGATTTTCTTAACCAGGGACTTTTAAATGTTCCTTATATCCAGCTTGTTAAAGATGGGGTACCTGCTGGGAAGTACAGACTGAAAGCGAATGATTATCTTGAATTAATAGGACTTCAGAATGTCAAACAGAGATCTCGAATGCTTGTTCAGTATATGTATGCTGAGAAGTTGAACTATGCGGTTTGCGGGACAACGAATAAGACAGAACTGTTTCTTGGTCAGTTTGTGAAATACGGGGATGGAGGCTCAGATTTTGAACCTCTAGCTGACTGTTATAAGGTCCAGGTTTATGCCCTGGGTAGACTGCTTAATGTCAACGAAGCTATTATGAAACGTCCTCCAAGTGCTGATACCTGGAGCCATTTTACTAGTGATGAAGAATTTTACTGGCGTATGCCTCTTGAGATTCTGGATCAGCTTCTGTACGCTCAGGAGCACCAGTTGCCGACCGAGGTGATTGAGAAAAATACCGGACTATCAAGTGAAACTATAGAAAAAGTCCTGATACATATCAACAGGATTAGAGATAGTACGGAGTATGTACGAGCCGCGCCGCCTATCTGCTATATTAGCAGGTAAACTACGATAGTGTCTGGAAGCAGAATTATAATGGCTAAAATCCCGGCTAAAACCAGAATTCTCAGGACTTATTCCACGGAAAATCTGATTATACGCTGCTAGAAATTTTTCTGACAGGTTGCCGTCACATAATGTCACTGTAATAAAATAAATTTAAGCAATAATCCAGAAGTGCGAGTATGAATACCAAGGTCTCAATTGTTCGATGCCATGATTACTCAAACGTGAAAGATGCGGTTAAAGAGGCGCTGAACCTTATAGGCGGGCTTGAGAAAATTATAACTTCTGGCAACCGCGTACTTCTCAAACCCAATGTGCTTGCTATCCGACCGCCAGAGGATGCCGTCACAACCCATCCTGCAGTAGTAGCTGCAATGTGCGAGCTTGTCTCAGAAGTGGGAGGTATTCCAGTTATAGGGGATGGTTCAGGTATTGTAAAACCCGGTTCTACCTCTACTTCGCAGGCGCTTAAGGAGTCAGGCATTGAGAGGGTTGCCTCAGATTATGGGGTGGAACTTATCAATTTTGAGACATCAGGCTATGTTGAGGTTAATGTTCCGGGTGCCAAGGAGTTCTCACGACTGTATATCTCAAAAGCTATACTTGAAGCTGATGTAATTATCTCACTTCCAAAGCTCAAAACCCATGAACTCACACTATACACTGGGGCTGTAAAAAATTTCTTCGGCGCAGTACCTCAGAAAACTCGAAAACAAGCTCACTTTCTGGAGGATCGACGCCGTTTCGGGCAAGCAATTATCGACATATATTCTGTAGTCAAACCCCAACTTGCAGTTATGGACGGTGTGGTCGGAATGGAAGGAAATGGTCCGTCCAATGGTACGCCTATAAAAACAGGCGTAATTATGGCAAGTTATGATTGCGTAGCCCTGGATATTGTAGCTTCAGAGCTTATAGGAATCGATCCTTTGAAGGTTCCTACAAATAGGGCTGCTCTTGCAAGGGGATTTGGGACTGAACATCCTGAGATTGTAGGGACACCTCTTGAAAAGGTGAAGGTCGGGTTTAAAAGACCGGAAGGCGGAATCACTGCTTACATACCTTCTTTTCTCATGAAAATGCTTCGAAAGCAGTTAGCTGTAAAACCCATTATTAACACTTCAAATTGTGCCCTTTGCAGAGCCTGTGTTTCGAATTGTTCGGTTCATGCCATTGAAGAAACTGACAGTGTACTGAAAATTAACGACGAGAAATGCATTCAATGTTATTGCTGCCGCGAACTTTGTCCTAACGATGCGGTAGAAATAAAGAAATCACCGCTTCTTAAACTTGTAGCCCGGAGCAGAAGTTAAAAGAAACGTCATCCAGAAGTTAGTATGCTAAGTATACTGAAAATTATTGTATTCAATGGTTATCAGTATCAGGTTTAATTGAGCGTAAACTATAGGAATATATTTATTCATTAAAACCCATTGAGAAGTATAAATTATTAGATAAGTAGGGGGGGTATTAGCATGACTACTTTAGTATCCAATAGAGACAAAGTAACCTTTGGCGAAATAGCTGACCATTATCACAGCAATAAACTCCTTTTTGGAATTAAATATTTTAAAAATTGGATTCTGGAGCGGCTTGCTTCAAGCGCTCCTGTTCCTTCCTGGAGGGCAGCATTTCACAGGATGCGGGGTGTAAATCTAGGGCGGAATGTATATGTCGGCTATGACGTGGTTTTTGATAGGATTCACCCTGAGTTAATTACAGTAGGGGATTACTCTGAGATTGGCGACCGTTGCATACTGTCTGCTCATACAAGAGGCAGTTTGACTACAAGGCAGGCATACCCGAGAACTATGGCTCCCATAAAAATAGGAAGGGGAGTTTGTGTGAATCCAGGATGTATAATTACTCAGGGGGTTGAGATTGGGGATAACTCAATAATCGGTATCGGATCCGTAGTTAGTCGCAGTATTTCTCCAAATAGTCTTGCTCTTGGCTATCCTGCCAGGGTTGTGAAAAAACTCGAAGGTGTAGGTGAACTTAAGACCTGATTTGAACACCTTCGCTCTTTTATTTCTTCACTTTTCTCTTGATCTCTTTTTCGATTATCCAGGTCTTCATGTTTTTATTTTTCTGCTCTGTACTTTAGCTCAAAGCCATATTCACTCAGGGCAAAAAGTACCATCATTATTACGGAGCAAATTAGAAAGACCGATACAAAAGATGTCATCAGGTAATCGAGAAGTCCTGTTCTCATAAAACTTACATCAAGCATTGAGAACACGCTGATATCTTTCTCATATAACGGATAAAGGTACTCACAGCCTCCTTCACTGATGTCGTCCAGCAATAGGTGTGAAACAAAGGCAGCTTCTGCAAGAAGGCCGAGATGTATTGCTTTTCTAGGCTCCCTATATATAATGTACCCTGTGACTATCCCTAGCAGGACTGCAGGAAGACTGAATAGAAGTGAATGTGTTGGAATCGGGCCAGCCCAGCAATGTTCCATAGTACCATATACTAGAAGGCTGTGAACAATCATGATGTCTGGGAATAATGAGCATACGCTGCCTACGAATAGTAGCGGTAGTAAATGCTTTGAGCCTTTGAGAGAAAGCTCCCCTCGAAAAAATGATCTGACAGTAGCGTAGACTGCTACTGCGCTGACACAGAATACGAAGAATAAAACATGTACTACTGGATAAGGCATAAGCGAACACTTATTATTTCCTGTGAATAAAAAATTTTATGAACTTTAGACTAAATTTGCTTCCAAACTATTTAATATTTTTTATAGGATTTGTGAGAGAAAAAGTGTACATGTATAAAATAATATGAAGGGAATAGTGGTATTAAGAAATGGATTTTCCTGCCAGTCTATTTGCACGGAGAGTGCCTTAAAGAGGAATTAATTCTACAAGTAATCCGTCTTCGAATGGATATCTTTCAATAATCAGAAGCCTCGATCCCGAAGGTCCCAGTTCTTCTCTAAAGTTTTCTTTGAACTCTTCAAGTACCCACCAGGCTACCTCGATTTTTCCGTCTTTTATCTCAAAGAATTCTGAAGGGATTTCCATATCTTGCAGGGTTTTTTCTGCAAGTTTCTGGTCTCCCCCTTCGATTATCCCATATACAAGGGTACCATCCTCGGTGACTTCGTCAAATTCTCTTGCGGTATTCTTTGCAATCCGCTTAAACCTGTTGCGGAGCTGGACTGCGTCCTTGTAGATCGAGGAACAAAAATGAACTTTTCTGCATACAGGCATTGCCTTCTTGGCAAATTTACAGGACCCTGCAGCTGCGCTGGATGTGTCGGACTCTAGACAAAAGCCCTTTCTCAGAAGAGCATCGGAGTTGTTATCTGAGAATTCCAGTTCGTTCAGGTTAAGGAAAACTTCCATTTCTTCTGCAAAAGCTGCGACTTTTTCTGCTCCCTCAAGAGCAGGAATCTCGATTCCGGCTTCGATTCCGAGTTCTTTTGCATTCTGCAGGGCAGTTGCATACGGACTATTTCTAAGATCCTCCCAGCAGTCCTGTGGCGGATGTAAACGGATCTCATCAAGGTCTGCATCTGCGAGTTTTTCAAGAGTCTGTCTACTAGGAGCCAGGGAAGTATATAGATGGATGTGATGTTCTTTTCCGAAAGTAGCCTTGAGTAGTCGGATGTAGTGCAAAACTCTCCCGGTTTTCAGCAGGGGCTCTCCCCCTGTAATCCCTGTCCCGAGAGCGTTCATCAACTCCGCTTCTTTTAATAAATCTTCATCGTTTTTTATAGACCTCTCATTCGCAAAAACAAGGTCTTTTCCACGCCTTTCATGGGAAAGTGGGCAGTAGAAACAGCTCTTAGGGCAGAGGCCTGTTAAGAAGAGCACCATTTTGGCACCCTCCTGACAGAGTCTGCACCCATCTGAAAGATAACTATAAAAAGAGCCGGTTTTGTCTTCAATGATCTTTTCCATACCTGAACCTGCATATCCTTTTTTTCTATATAAGGCTTGTTTTTGACTCTCCAGTGTATCAGTATGAAAATAACTTCACTAAGAAGGGTTTAGCTGAGAAAATGATATATTTATAGGTTGCTAAAGGTCTGCAGATGTCAGAAAAAACTGGATACGTCGTAGTTTTCGGCTGTAAAAGGTGCGGAAAATGCAAGAATATCTGTCCTGTGGACGCAATTTACGAGGAGAACGAGCTTTCAAAGATTGATACTGAAAAATGCACCCTATGTATGAAATGCATAGACGAGTGCACTAACAGGGCTATCATTTATATGGAGTGAGATGTTAGTATGGAAAAAAGTCCGGCTGGCGCGAAAGGGGTTCCTATCAGTATTGAAGAAACACAGGTTGATCTTGAGAAAATATTCAATGGAAAAATTATAGACATTACAACCCCGATCTCTCCTTTAACGCGGATTTTCCCGGGGGACCCAGTAACTGCAATTGAGGAAATCTGTACGCTTGAAAATGAAGGTTGTGCCGTATCAAGGTTAAGTTTTGGAAGCCATACCGGTACTCATGTCGACGCCCCTTCTCACATCCTGGAAAACGGCCTGACTGTTGACAAACTGGAACTCAAAAATCTCATGGGTACGGCGCTTATTCTTGATTTTTCTTCAGTAACAGGTGCACTAACTGCTGAGATTCTTGAAAAAGATTTCAGTAATACAGCTGCTCCTGAGAATATTTCCGTTCTTCTTTTGAAAACTGGAAATTTTTCCAGAAAACAAATAAATGAAGGTGAGGTCAATCTGCATAATGCAGAGTCAGGGTCTCAGGATGCAGAATCCCGGAAAGAAAAATTTGGTTCTGCATACCTTGATGAAAGCGGAGCAGCTTGGATTGTGGAAAAAGGGTTCAGGACTATCGGAATCGATAGCCTTTCCGTAGACAGCCTTTCTGCGGAAACCCTACCTGCCCATCATATCCTTCTTTCAGGTAACGTGAATATAGTAGAATGCCTTGAACTCAGCTTCGTTGAGGCTGGGATCTATTTCTTCCTCTGCCTTCCCTTGAGAATTGAGAACTGCGACGGAGCGCCCGCAAGAGCCATATTACTTCCTTACTCTTGATCTCTATTCTGGTTTATTGTTTCTGACTTCCTGATGCCCTTTAAAAATGAGACATGGTATACCTTACTCCATTCTGCATGACCAGTTCGAAGGGGAAATCTCCTGAAACTGGGTACTCGATTACTACCCCCATCTTTTCATGGGTTATCGGTATCTGGGTGCTTTTCTGGCTTCCTGAAAGCATCCAGTTCCCCTGGGAGTCTATTTCGCCTTTTATAAAATTCACCGTTTTTCCTTCAAGAAATAATCTTTTTTTAACCCCATTTTTATACTGGTAAATAATAGTGTTGTTTTCAGGAATCCATTCCGAGTCACCTAGCTGCCCATTACAATCGGGATCTGGATCCACTCCAAAGCTGATGTACCTGACTGAATCTGGAAGGGTAAACTTGAGGGTACACATTGTTCCCTCAGGACTATGACTCTCAGCAGTGTTCCGGGCATACCCATCCTGAATTGAAAGAATGGCAAGGGAAGCGGCTTCAACCTGGGCTTTAATTCGTGCTTCTTCCAGAGCAGGATTAGCGGTGTTCCAGGATTGGATTAGCAGAATTAGCACCGCTGCAAGCAATCCGAGATATAAGATTAATTTCATCGGGATAGTGTCTGCAGCTGTGGTATCTGAAGCAAGACTCCTCATATAAGATTAACATGCTATACGTAATAAAAAATTTTACTTTATCTTTTAACGGGTAGCCTTTGATTGATGGATTTAGCCTTTGATTGATGGGTTATTTCGACAATCGAGGGTAAAAGGAAAACTTGAAGGATAAGAATAGATTAAAACATAACAATAGAAGATATAAAGAATAGATAATTGAAGGATAAAATAAGAAGTTACTGAAGGAAATACAAAAAAATAACTCACGGATAAAGCAAAAAATCAAGTTGAAGGAAAGGTAAAATAGAAGTCGAATTAAAGTAAGAAGCCAGAAGACCAGAAATCAATGGAAATATATGGAGGGTTTGGGATAGAAGAACAGTGTGATGAAAACCTGCTCTGTATACCTTTTTCAGAGGAGGAGCTTGCCGAAATAAAAAAGTATGCCGACATAAGTGGTATGGAAGTTGAAGAATTTATAAAGAACGTTTGCATTTCCCATTGTTTCCAGCAAATGGAATGTCTTTACGGGGAGAAGCCAGAGGAGTTTGAAAGCGCAGGAACCGCAGAAAAACCGGAAAATGGGATGGAGACAAGACCACGGAAAGTTGAGTTTAAAGCTCAAAAGCTAGAACCTGATTCAAAAGAACCGTCTGTGAAGACGTCAAAGGACCTGCTTGAGGGACCGCTCGTTCTAGATCAGCAGTGCATAATGGATTTATTTGCAATCAAGAGAGAGTTCAGAGACATTTCGAATAACGAGGTCATCACTATTGCCCTGAAACTGGGTCTTAATCAGCTCAATATGGCTCTCGGGTTAATTAAAAATAGACTGAAAGAATGAAAAGCGCAAGAAAAAGAGGAAGGATTTTATATAACAATCCTTTCTGTAATACTTTCTAAAGTTATAGACCTGTGCTCTGTGCTCAATTCTTACTATAGGTTTTGCATAAGATAAACCGTCAAAGGCTGCTGTCCAGTTTTACGATCAAAACTTACTGTCAATTCTTACTTTCAGGATTTTCAAGTTTATCCTTAAACCATTCCAGAAAGCTGTCAATAGCCCTGCGACGGTGGGAAACCTTATTCTTTTCGGCGTCTCCGAGTTCCCCGAAAGTTACGCCCTGGTACTCGAAAATAGGGTCGTATCCAAAACCGCCTGTGCCTCTTTCCTCATAAGCGATTTTCCCTTCAACTACACCCGGAAAAACAAGAGGCTCTTTTCCCGGCTCGCAGTACCCGATAACAGTTTTAAAATAAGCTGTCCTGTCGGTTTCTCCTTCCATGAGCTTGAGCACTTTCGAGTTCCCAAGCTTGTCCTCTACAAAACGAGAGTAAGGGCCTGGAAAACCGTTTAAGGCTTTTATGAAAATTCCGGAATCATCTACCATTGCAGGCATTTTCAGCTTATTTGCAGCGTACTGCGCGCCATAGGCTGCTATGGGCTCAAGCTCATCCTCCTGAAGTTCTGGGTAACCGTTTTTATCCTGGATTACTTCAATCCCGAAAGGCTTAAGGATGTCCCTTACCTCGGCAAACTTGCCTTCATTTCCTGTAACAAACACGACCTTATGCATAACGAGCCCTCTTTTTTATCTCTTCAACACGCTTGAGTACATCTTCTGAATCTATAAAAGTACTCCGGTATCCTTTTTTGAAAGCTTCGGTAAGGGCACGGTGGTTGTGGTGTGTACTCTCAAAAGTCTGGAAAAGCACATGGACATCTACCCCTCTTGCCTCGAGACTTTTATCGAAATATGCAAGCCCGAAGTCAAGGAGATAGAGCCTATCGCCCGCAAGCAGAAGATTTGAGGTTGTAAGATCCCCATGTACTATACCTGCACTATGGAGTTTTCCTACAAGCTCTCCCACCTTTTCGGAAAGCTCAGGAGTGATCAGATATTTTATGGGAACTCCATCAATGTACTGCATCTTCAGCTTAAAATCTTCCACATCATAGATAATCGGTGTAGGAACCCCATTGCGCCTGGCTTCAGATATCAGGCGGGCTTCTGTCCGGTTCCTTTCGGTTCTTATCCTCTCATCGATCTCTTTATGCCTGTAAGCCTTCGGAATTCTTTCCTTAATAAGTACCTGCTTCCCTTCATATCCCTCTTCCAGGTAAACAACAGCTTCGGCTCCGTTATCTAGCATTTCCCCGATCTTTAGTGAGGTTTCAGGGGAGACCTCAGGGATCTTTTTCATCTCTTCTTCCTTTATCCACGTTACTTCCACATCGTCAGTCCGGAAATTAGGGTTTACACGCGACTCTTCAAGGGACAGAGTGATGCCCGATTTGTACATCAGGAGCCCGGTATATGCGATCATTGTCCCGTTATCGCCCATGAAACGCTTCTCGGGTACATAGAACTTTGCGCCTCTGGCTTCGCACATCTCGTTTAGCATCTCCCGAAGCCTTGCATTTGCTCCGACTCCTCCTGCCAGCAGAATCTCCTTTTTTCCAGTATGGGCAAGGGCTCGCTCTGCAACCTCAACGACCATTGCAAAAGCTGTTTCCTGGTAAGAGTAGCAGACATCTTCAAGAGGAGCTTTTTTCAAGGCTTCGCTAGCTGCCGTGGAAAGTCCGGAAAAGGAAAGATCCATGCCTTTTATCACATAGGGGAGCGGGATGTACTTGGTTGCGTTCTTTGCATATGCCTCGATCTTTGGCCCGCCGGGATGCGGCAGTCCAGCTTTCCGTGCAAATTTATCAAGGGCATTTCCAAGTCCTATATCTAAGGTTTCCCCAAAGACTCTGTACCGACCTCCCATGTAGGAGATAACCTGAGAATTGGCTCCACTTACGTAAAGCACAACAGGGTCTTTTGCAGGTGTTCTCCAGATACCGACTTCGATATGGGCGATGCAGTGGTTGACTCCTATAAGGGGCACACCCAGGGATATTGAAAGCATTCTGGCTGCCGTTGCGACCGTTCTCAGGCACGGTCCAAGCCCTGGACCCTGGGAAAAAGCTATTCCGTCAATCTCGGAAGGCTGAACTCCTTTTTTTTTTGCCTCAGCAAGCAGTCTTTTTATAACGCTGGCTGCGTATTTTGCATGGTGCTGAGCAGCTTCCCTGGGGTGGATCCCTCCGGTTTCTGGTTTGTAGGTCTCTGTGACCTCGGCAATAACTTCGGTCTCGGTCACGATTGCAGCACTGAGGTTCCATGCAGTGCCTTCGATTCCAAGGATGAACGTGTTTTTCAAGGCTTATGGTCTCCTTCCAGTCCTTTTTGCTGTCACTGCCTCCGATAATACAGAAGAAAGTTTATATACATTTGCTTTTCCGGGACATCTACCTGTATTTCAAACTTTTCTTTCTCCAGGTATCAAATGTTCCCGAGTTTTCGCACGCTTTCTTCCATTGGTTCAGGAGAGAACAGGTTTTTCTCAAGTCTTTCACCAAACTCCTCAAGTATGGATTCGGGAATATCAAGATTCGGAGGCGGAGGAGTAAGAGTTTCGAACTCAGGTTCTTCTGGTCTGCCCTGTCTGAGTCCGGGCAGAAGCAGAATAGAAACCAGAAACAGGATAAAGATTATGTACTCTATGCTGTAAATCGGCCAGGAGATATAACCTTTGAGCGAAAAAATGTAATTTACATATGAAGCCAGCCAGGAGATGATAGGAAGGGTTGAGGCTGCCGGATGGGACAGCAGAAGACCGGCTATAAAAAGGGAAATGAGCCCAAAACTCATCTTTTTAAGCAGGCTATTCGTTTTCGCATTAAGCCACCATTCCCACCAGGCAGGTTTCAGAGGACCAGTTTGAATATTTTTAAGAAGCAGGGATGCACACTTTTTCACCTCTGCCGGAGCTTCCAGCCTCAGACATTCTTCAAGCCTCTCTACAGCTTTCTGGTAGTAGTGTGCCCGGTAGTAAAAAAGGCCAAGGAAGTAAAATGCATAAGCTTTCAGCTCATTATCTTCGGGTCTCTGCCAGATTGCTCCTTTTTCAAGCTTTCCCGCAGCTGCAAGGAGCATATATCTGAAACGCGCACTATTTTCTTCAAGAAAAGCCTCAGCATACATATACCTCGCATATGCGTCCCAGAGCAGCAATCTTCGGTTGTCTGTATCCAGGGCAAGAGCCCTCCTGAAAGATTCAAGCGCTTCCTCATAGGCCTGTTCCTCAAGTTCTACTCTTCCTTTCAGGTTTCTTGAGAATGCATTCTCAGGAGCTTCCGAAATCGAGGCTTCAAGCTCTTTTAGTGCGCCTCTGCTATTCCCCAACCTGAAGTAAAGCTCTGCAAGCCCGTTTCTGGCATGGAAGTTTTTCGGGTTTGCAATAGTTGCTTTCCTGTAAGATTCGAGGGCTCTTTCAAAATCTTCCAGCTTGAAGCAGGCAAAGCCCAGCAGGCAGGCTGGTAAATCCGAGCTTGTGTCGTCTATTATTATCTTTTCGAGAACTGCAACAGCTTTTTCAAACTTCTGGAGCCTTATGAGGGCAAAAGCTTTCATAACCGAAGCCTGGGTATTTTGAGGATCTAAGGTAAGGATTTTATCAAAAACTCTCAGGGCTTTTTCCCATTCTCCGCAATGCGCAAAAACAAGACCTTCTTCACAACATGCAATTTTTTCGTCTTCAGCAAGCTTCCTTGCGCTCTCGAAAGCATTTAATGCATCTTCATACCTGCCAAGGGAATCCAGAGCAAGCCCTTTAGCAATCTTGAGAATTACCAGCCTGGATTTAGTTCCAGGAAGATTTAAAACCCTGAGAGCTTTGTTTTCATCATTATTAGTAGATTTTTCTATCTGTGAAGCTGCATAAATAGCTTCTTCTGCGTTTTCCAGAGTTTTCAGGGCTTCATCATATTTTTTCAGGCATATGAGAGTAACTCCTTTCCAGATCTGTGGAAAAGGATTTTCAGGATTCGTGGCATTGTCAAAAGCTTTGAGAGCTTCATTATATTCTCCAAGCTCGGCAAAAACAAATCCCCGATATTTCCAGTTTTCACTTCCAATTTCTCTTTCAGGAAATTCCCCTGACAGTTCCAGGTACTTTTTAAAGGCTTTCTGAAGCTGACTCTCAAGAATCTCTTCAGAGCTTTTTTCTTTACGTTTAAGCAGGGAAAGGGCAACCCCCCGGTTATAACGTGCCGGCAAACTTTCGTAGTCAAGCTCGAGAAGCGTCTCATAAGCTTCCAGGGCTTCCCTGTATTTCCCAAGTTTACAGAGCGCGTTTCCCTTTCCATTCCACGCAAAAAGGTTCTCAGGCTCAAGCTTGAGAGCTTTCTCAAAATTTGCGAGGGCGCTGGAATATTTTTCAAGCTTATAATATACCTCTCCAAGCCCGCTAAAAATTCCGCTACTTTCAGCTCCTGAGGAAAGGGCTTTTTTATAAGCCTGCAGAGCTTCATAAAGCCTGCCCAGTGCCAGTAAACAGTTGCCTGCCCCTTCCCATCCCTCAGGGTTCGAAGGATCAATTTCAAGAGTTTTCTCGAAAGCGTTAAGGGATTCTTTGTATCTGCCAAGAGCCAGCAAGGCTTTTCCTTTGCCAATTTTCGCTTCTATGAGAGAGTTATCCAGCTCAAGTGCACTCTCAAATGCTCCAAGTGCTTCCCGGCACCTTCCCAACCTTCCGAGAAGCTTGCCTCTCTCAAGCCTGTTTTTTGCGTTATTGGGCTCAATTATAAGGCTTTTTTCGAAAGCTGATAGAGCCTCCTCCTTCCTTCCCATGCCTTCGAGAACTCTGCCCTGGATTTCCCAGGCAGCAGCAGATGCAGGTTCGAGCTCTAGAGCTTTTTCACATGCTCTCAAAGCTTCTCTTCTTCTTCCCAGGGCAAGGTATGCTTTTGCTTCACCTTCCCATGCCCCCGAATGTGAAGGTTCCAGCATAAGTGTTTTTCCGTAGGCTTCAAGTGACTCTTCATTCCTACCGAGTGCAGATAGGGTTAGCCCCAGATAATACCAGGCTTTGAAATTCTCGGGATTAAGCTCGGCAGCTCTTGTGAAAGCCTCAAGAGCTTCTTCGTTTCGTGAGAGCTGTCTTAAAGCAAGCCCGCTGTAGTACAATGCTCCTGCGTGCTGCTCATCTCTTTTAAGCACGCCTTCAAAAGCCTCAAGTGCCTTTTCAGGCATATTAAGATACCCGAAGGTAAGCCCCTTTTGGTAACGGGCAGGTATATTATCCGGGTCAAAATAAAGAGCTTTGTCATAAGCCTGTAAAGCTTCTTCCGGTCGGTCAAGATAACGAAGTATATTTCCCCTGTATTGCCAGGCAATACTATCATCAGGGTTTACTTTAAGTACGTCATCGAAAGCCTTAAGTGCCCTTTCAAAATTTTCCTCTGACCCAATCTGATTTTTCAGGTTCAAAAGAGCAAGGGCTTTACTGTACCAAGCTTTGGCATAAAGAGAATTCATAGGCCCTCGGAGTCTTTGAGTAAAATTTGGTTAATTAAAATTTCATTTAATTATATACTATGCCTATTATAAATACGGACACAGAAGATAGTTACTGATTTTGCTCTCATTAATTTGCAGGCTCATTGAACTAAAGCACCGGCAGTCTATGACAGAAAAGAAATTCAACGGGAAGATAAGAGAAAAATAGAAAAAGAAATTCAACGGGAAAATAAGAGAAAACAAAAAATTATAGTAATGTAAAAAACAATTAGAGAGTAGATAGAAGTAGAAAATTGAGAGCAAGCAGGAAATTAAGAGCAAACTTCTTGCTCAAGCCTTTTTTAAAGAGACTTGTAAAAGGCTTACAGAATTCGGGTGAGTGAAAAAACCACAGGAAACTTCCTGTGGTTCGAGTTGAAAAAGAGTCAAATTACTCTTGAGTCAGGTTATTTCTTGAATTCGGTATATCCGCATTTTCCGCAGGCGAGGCGGTTTTTGTGGTCCGCGAGGAATGTACCTGGTCCGCACCTGGGGCAGAACTGTTTTATTCTAGTTACGGAGTCGCCCTGGACTTTATAGTAATCTTTTACTGCCATGTATATGCACCTCGCTTAAGCCTCTTCTCCCTCAGTCTCCGTGCCCGGGGCAGCATTTCTTTTCAGGACATAGTCCAGTTCTACCTGTTTCATACGGTCGGCATCTTCATAGAGTTTGGCATAGCCCTTGCCTTCCTGCATACCATATTCAGTTTTGATTCTCTGGATTACCAGCAGTTCAGCAGGGGCGTTTAACATTGCAGCGAGTTTATTCTTGATTTCACTTCTGGAAGGAGTCGAACCTTCATATTTCACAACGAAATCCAGTTCCCTTCGATTTAAAAGTACATTATTCTTGTCTTTAAGAATTCTTATGTCCATCTAAAATTCTCCGTATTTTATCCAATTCGTAATTCTGATTTTTGCTGATGAGTTTTTCAAAGAGAGTTCTTATCTCCTCTTTTTTCTCTTCAGTGACTTTTACAAAGACCACACCCTCATCAGGTTGACCATAAAGGACTACAGCGCCAAGAGGTGCCAGAAGGATTACAGGAAGGGTTGCCAGGTCCTCTTCTCCTCTTACAAGGATTCTCAGAGGCTTTTCCGAAGCAAAAGCTTCACAAAGGGTTTTAATCAACTCGTCGGTAATTATTCCTGCAGGATTGTCCACGGACATCTCGTCGTAAATTTTGTCCATGGTCCGGGCTGACACGTCACTGGAGACTGGTTTCCTTTTGGTGCGGTTGTCCACAATACAGATATCAGGGATAATTCCGGCTTCAAGCAGGTGGAAGGTAGTAACATCCCCTACGGATATAAGTTTTGTGGGGCTTCCAAGCTCTCCTGCAAATTTGTCTATAGTGTCCCTGCCTTTACCCCTGTAAAGCGTGCCCAGGGGTTTTTTCATAAGCGGGCGAAGTTCTCTTGGAAGCTCGATATGAACACTCAAATCAGCGCACCTTCAGAGCGAATTTATCCGGAATGTCAACTCCAAGCTTTTTTGCTATTTCCGAGCGTTCAGGGTCCAGGATAATTACAAGCCCGCTCCATTCCTCTGCAAGGTCCGAAGTTCCGCAGACTACGCAGGTTTGCCCATCCAGGACCCTCATGCAGTGTCGACATACTTTTTCTGCCATTATAAATCCTCTCCCTTTTCAGGCAGTTCCTTCAGGAGCAGCTTCACTTGGCTGTTTTCTTTTACGGGCTTCTTCAAGCCATTGCAATTTTCCTAAAGCAGTTTGACGCATCGTAAGCCCGATTTTACTCTCTTTTGGTTCCCTCTCATTTATACTTACCGCGACAATTCTGGCTCTTACATGATCACCTTCGGCAATGGACTTGTTCCCGTTCCTTGTCACGAGTCTTGCATTCTTGGCGTCGTATGAAATGAAGTCATCCGTAATCTGGCTGACGTGGAGCAGTCCATCCATTGGTCCAATACCTACGAAAACTCCGAAACTAACGGCTTCAACAACCTCACCCTCAATAATCTCCTGGAGCTCAGGCACAAACATTATTGCTTCGAATGTTACATCATAATATACTGCTCCATCTCCTACGAGGATGTGCCCTTCTCCTATCTCGACAATTTTATGAATCGCGACGAGACAGCCAAGTTTTTTGTCAACCTGCCCCTCCAGTTTTTCTCTTAACGCGTTTTTAACAGTAGGCTCCACCTCTTCTCCTAATAAGGTAGGGGGGATACGAACCGTATCAACGAGTTTCATCATTTTATACATCTGCTAATCACCTGTAATACAAACAATTCAATGCTGCCCTGTAAAATAATATGACCTTTCAGACAAAGTCCAGTTTGTTTTTCTGGCGCAGGGAGATGGTCTGGATTCCTTCTTTAGCAAGCCTGCGCTTTAATTCTATATCGTTTGTCAGAACGGCTGCTCCCATTTCTTTTGCCAGCCTGAGAATTACGTCATCCGCAGGCCCTGTAGCATCAGTTATACGCTCGCACCTGTCCATCATGGATCTGGCGACTTTTGCAGCTGCCCTGTTCGAACCTCTTTCCCGTTTTATGAGTTTTTCTATTTCAAATACTACAGCCTCAGGCACAAAAAATTCGTTAAATCCCAGTCTTTTTAGTTCTTCGAAGATGTCCACTCCGAACTGAACCGGGATCATAAATCCATTAGTATCGATTATTACTTTCAACTCTTAATTACTCCTACTCCGATGAGCCGCCAGCGAGAGTCGATTCTCCTGCTGATAGCAACCCTTGACCCGATGGCTGCGCTAACCGGACGCTTAAGGGCTACCTGCGCTTCGTTTTTCCGTGCGCTTGTAACCACTCCTACTGTGGTTGCAGTTCCTATGTTAAGCATGAGAGGTTCACTGGTCTTGATCTCGTTGATTTTTTCTTCTCTTGTAACTCCCACTACCCTATCGAGCAAGTGTAATTCCATAACGAACTGGTGCCTGGTATCAGGAAGGGTGCCGGGTTTGCCAGCGATCTGTCCTGTTAAAGAGTCACCTTTTGTTAGTGTGGGGTCAAGATATGTTCCTACAGCCAGAAGACCTCCTGGGGTTGCTTCTTCTACCTTTGTAGAGCCTGCAAAGATTGACGAAACCGTTGTCATAATTGGAACCCATTTTGTAGTGCCTTCGGTGGTAACCTTAATTCCGGGTCTTATTTCCAGTTCATCTCCGGGGCGAAGGACTCCTTCGGTCAAAGTGCCTCCAATAACTCCTCCCTGGATCTCGTCGATTGAAGCTCCTGGTTTGTTAACATCAAAAGAACGCGCAATCAGCATGCTGGCAGGTCTGTCAATTTTGTGGACAGGGGTAGGAATCTCGGTCTCCAGAGCCTCAATAAGGACATCTATATTGATATTCTGCTGAGCTGAAATCGGGATTATAGGTGCGTTTTCCGCGACAGTGCCTTTAACAAACTTTTTTATTTGTTGATAATTCTCGATAATGCGCTCTCTGGGTACAAGGTCAATCTTATTTTGTACAATTACAATATTTTTAATCCCTATTATGTCCAGTGCCATAAGGTGTTCTTTTGTCTGGGGTTGAGGGCAGTCTTCATTTGCGGCAATTACCAGGACTGCCCCGTCCATAATTGCGGCACCTGAAAGCATAGTAGCCATCAAGGTTTCGTGACCCGGGGCGTCTACAAAGGACACAGTCCTATGCTCTTCCGTCTGCTCTCCGCAGTTAGGGCAGGTCTCTTCAACGGTGTAACACTGGGGAGAAGGGCATTTGGGACATCTCATGAACGAGGCGTCTGCATACCCCAGTCTAATAGAAATCCCTCGTTTTACTTCCTCACTATGTGTATCTGTCCAGATGCCTGATAAGGCTCTAACAAGCGTAGTTTTTCCATGGTCGACATGGCCTACCATGCCGATATTAACACAAGGCTGACTCAAGTTGTAATTTCCTCCAGTAAAATGAAGTGATATGATATAAAGAGGTCTTTATCCTGAACCTGTACAATAAAAGCTTTGAATTCCCTTTTCCGGTATGTCTAAGGATTCCAATCCTGAACTCACTTGATTTGTAATTTAAACTTGTAAATTAAAGCAAGATTCTCAGGCCGGAATGTTTTCCCGGCCCAATCCATGTTCCAAACCCCTGAAAATAGAGATCCCGAACAAGTCTGCCATTAATTCTTCTCTCGCAGTCTAAAGCTTGCAGATTAAGGTGATATTTTTAAAGTTTACGATATCCTGCACAAATCATATTACTAATGCTGGAAAGCCTTAATAAATTTATGTGACGATAGCGTCAAGTTTCTCCATTTCCAGGGCGCGCCTGATCTCAAAGGCTAGCCTTCTCCCTGTGCTCATAGGTCTTCTCCAGAGAGAGTTACCGTAAGAATGCCCTACCGACATATGTACATTGGTCCCGCCGCCTACTCTTGGGGCGACATCATAAATATAGAAATTAAGATCCTTATCCACACAGGTTTGCAGGCAGAAAGGACCTATAATTCCGGGAGCGTAGTGTTCCTGTGTAGCTTTTATGTATTTCTCCCCCATTTCGAATACTTTCTCGAGCAGAGACTCGCGCAGGGTTGCGGAGTTATGCCCGCAAATCGTGTATTCGGGAGTGAGCTGGTGTTCGGCCAGGGTCAATTGTTGCGGGGCAGGAAGCCTTACATGCCCGTCAAGGCTGGTCTCAAAGCGCCAGTCAATTCCAAGAAGTTCCAGCTTGCTCATTTTCGGTTCGATAGGGGAGTAAAACATGTCAAGATTGAATACAGGACCTATGATATAACGCTCTATCCTTGCCTTCTCAAGGGCTTCCTTTGTAATAACTCCCTGTTTTATGAGAGCTTCGGATTTTTCCAGGTATTCTTTGTAACTCGAGGCTGTAAAGAATCCCCTTTCGAGCTTTTTTACTGCGTGTGGAAGTTTGACCATTACAAGTTCGTTGATATCCTCTGGAGACTCGATTTTTTCCGGGAAAGGAAGACCAGCTTTTTCCAGAATCCAATAATAACTCTGCTGCTCACTGCGTTCCTCGCTCCGAAGCAGATTCCGGCTTCCTACAAGAGGCACTCTGAAATCTTCTTCTATATCATCTATACTGCAGTAGGAGGTAAAGGAACGGTTAGGGATAAAAAGTACATTTTCATTAACCAGTTTTTGCTGGTTTTCGGGCAGGAGAATCTCGTTATATTTTTTGAAAACAATGGTCTCGTCGACAATTCCTCGTTTTACTTTTCCGTAAGGGTCTCTCTGCGCCTTGAAGTACTCACTGTATGTTTTTTCCCTGCCAGCCTGGCAGACAGCAAGAGTCCTGAATCCCTCCTCAACTGCACCATCACAGATATCGAGTCCTGAATGAGAGGCTATTGTTCCTATTTTTATCTTATCAGCGTGAGCATAGTAGCCTTCAACGATTTCCTTAATTTCTTTCCTGTCAATCATATCTGATGTTCCTTGGCTTTGGAAATAATTCCTTTTATGAAAGGTGATAAGTATGACTTCTCAAACCTGCTGCTTGATTTGAGTTTTTTGTAATGTAGATCTGGAGTTATTTGCCGCGTATTATGAAATAGAGATTCTGATAGGTTTCCCCCATTAACGGCTTTACCTATTAAAACCCTTTCTAATATAAGTAATCATTTATGATGAGAATCAAGTCGAAAAAAGATAACAAGAAATGGTATGCTGTGAAGATTTAAAACCGAAGAGTATAGGGTGGAAAAGATATTTGAACCTTTTCTGGGTTTCGGGATTTTAGCTTTTCTTAGTTTTCGATGCTTTCTTAAATGAAACTCAGGATAAGAGGCGTAATGAAGGTTTCAATTACGGCTGCAACGAAAAGAAGAGGCAGAATCCAGCGGAAATAAAACAGTAGCCCTTCTTTAAACTCCTTTTTGATTTGTGTAGGCTTGCCTATAAGGGCAGAGAATACCTGGTACCCGAGTCGTAGCCCTATGCCCGCAGCCAGGAAGACCATAGGCAGTTCCAGTATTCCATGTGGGAGAAGGGCGAGTAAAATAAAAAGCGTGCCTCTTTCTTGAGCTGTCAGATAGGCGATTACTCCCACAAGATATCCATTGAAGGCGATAAACATCACTGGAAGAACTCCCAGAGCCAGCCCGAGTACCAGGAAAAGCAGGCTTACAAAGGCATTGTTAAGAAAGATCGCAAACATTATGGAAAAAGGGTTCATAGTCAGAAGTGACTCGAAACGAGAAGTGAAACTTTCCCTGAGAGCATCAGCCATAGATGGGAAATTTGCAGCTGAGATATAACCTGTAACCAGAGCCCCGAAAAACACAATTGCCATGATTGCCGCATAAGGCCAGATAAAGCGCACATATCCTGTAAATCCCTTTTTCGGATCTTTTCGGTCATCGTGCCAGGTTTCTGCGGTTACGCTCCCTGGAATAAAGGCTTTTTCCTCTGCAACATATTCCCGTTCTATCTTTCCTAGAGGAGTTTTTCTCTGTTCATCTGTTTTTCTTTCTTCTGAATTATAATCTTCTTTTTCCATACCTATCCCCACCAGTAGTTTTCAGCCTGTTTAATCCGGTCAAATATGTAAGCTTGCCTATTAGCAGTTATTGTCACGGTCCTAAGCATTCTCAGATTCCCAGCATCATCCGGACCGTGTTCCGGGTTGCAGGGGAAAGCCCAAGAATCAAGATGACCAGTTTAATTAGCACTTTCAGGTTCGAGGAACGTTCGTCATCCTCAAACTGAGTATCAAGTACGTAAAGAACCCCTATAAAGATAATAAGCTTCAATGGATACATAACCAATGCGGTGCCTGTCAGGTCGATAAGATAGGCAGGCACAACATGCTTCTCAAAGTATCCGAGTTTATCCACTCCTATATAGGTTGAAGAAGCATCCATTAAATGAGCCATCAGGATTGAAAGGTTCAGGGGATCGGTAAATATCGAGGATTTGAAATGGTTAGCAATCAGGTAGAAGGTAAAGGTCAGCCCTATTCCTGCTCCGAGCACAAATAACGGAACGTAAGAGGCTACCACATTCTCAAAATACAGGAGGGTAATGAGATTTACGGAAAACCATGCGAGTCCGAAACTTGCGAAGATTAGATGAAAATCCTTTATCAATCCTGCTTTCTGAAGCCGGATGGAAATCCATAGGCAGCCTACGGTTATTGCAAAAACCAAAAAGTAAATGTTGGGGGTTATTAGAAGGTAGCTAAATGGTGGGTGGAAGATACCTGCAGGGGAATCCTCAATTACACGAAGGGAAGAACCTGCAAGTACGAAAGGCAGGAGAGATATGATAAATTTAGGGGTGATTTTCACCTCAAGCTTCTCGAGCAGCCTGTAAATCCCGAATATACAAATGCCCAGTACTACTGCCCAGGTAAAAGTATTTACTATATTATATCCCTCATCACCTCGTATGGGGTCAAGATAATAGGTATTAATAAACTGTGATATTGTATCTATTGAAAAACTCATCTTATCACTCATTCAAAATGACAATGTCCTAAATGATTTTGTGTATAAGGCGAACTTACTTTTTTAATCAAGAAGATAATATTCTTTTTCGGTGCGCGTTGTTCGTTCTAATGATAGATATGCCTTCCAGAGGGATTTACCTTCAACAGAGGATAACGTTGTTACAATGATTATATTCAGTATATTACAATTTTTATAATAATATGTGCTATTACAGTCTTATACAATATAATGATGTGGATATGGAATATAGTGATGTGAACATATAAATTATAATGATATAAACATGGAAATGACCTTAAATAAGTTTGGAGTAAAAAATTGCGTTAACCAGTTCTGAAACGAGGTTAACTTTGGGATAAGCCGATGCTTGAGCAATCAGCTCTGAACACATGCTGTACTGGGTTTAATAAAAAGTTAAACTAATGAATTGAAGTAAATGAATTAGGCAAATAAATTAAGTTAACATTAAAATAACATATTAAAGTAACATATTAAAGTAACATATTAAAGCGGCATATTAAAATAACATATTAAAACAACACATTAAAGTAACATATTAAGTTAATTAAGTTGACATAAAATAACATATTAAATTATGTTACCAAATATTGCAGTCTGCTGATATCTAAAATCTGTGACTTCATATATACCGGGCTTATAAGAGCCAATTCAACATCTATCGTGATTGAATATTATGCAGGTATGAAATGATCAGCGACAAAAATAGCGCAAAATGGATGCAGCTTCCTAGAGATGTGCTCGTCGGGCATGGTGTGCTTGAGGAAGTCGGAGATGTTTGCAATGACCTAAAACTGAAAGGAAATGCGCTGATAGTAACCGGAAGTACTACAAGGGATATTGTAGGCAAGAGAGTCTGTAACATTCTTGAGTCTGCCGGAATTAGTGCGGAGACTGTTATAACGTACAAAGCTACTACTGAGGAGGTTGAGAAGGTTATGGAGAAGGCTCTTGAAGTAGAGGCAAGCTTCCTTCTCGGTGTTGGAAGCGGCAGGTCAATTGACCTTGCAAAACTTGCATCGACCCGGCTTAAGCTTCCTTTTATCAGCGTGCCAACTGCAGCTTCTCATGATGGCATTGCATCCTCCCGTGCCTCAATTGTGGATAACGGGAGAAGTACGTCTGTACAGGCTCAGTCTCCGATTGCTGTTATTGCAGACACCGAGGTTATCTCAGCAGCTCCTTTCCGGCTCCTTGCAGCTGGTTGCGGAGACATAATTTCCAATTACACGGCAGTACTTGACTGGGAACTTGCAAGCAGGCTAAGGAATGAATACTTCGGGGAGTATGCTGCAGCACTCTCCCGTATGGCTGCTCAAGTCATTATAGACTGTGCAGATTCAATCAAACCCGAGCATGAGACTTCAGCAAGGCTTGTGGTAAAGGCTCTTGTATCGAACGGGGTTGCAATGAGTATAGCAGGCTCTTCCAGACCTGCTTCAGGCTCAGAGCATATGTTTAGCCACGCTCTTGACAGGATAGCTCCAAAACCCGCCCTTCACGGTGAACAGTGTGGGGTCGGTACAATTATGATGATGTACCTTCATGGTGGAAACTGGCAGGAAATCAGGGACGCCTTAAAAAAGATAGGAGCTCCGGTAACTGCTGAAGAACTGGGCATAGAAGATAAATATATAATCGAAGCCCTGTTACAGGCACACACCATTCGACCTGAACGTTATACAATTCTCGGGAGTGGTCTTACTCCTTCGGCTGCTGAGAAAGTCGCAAGGATCACAAAGGTCATAAGTTGAAAAGTTATTCTTATTCAAGTCAAAACCGAGAATAATTATTGTTCAAAGTACCGGAACTTGAGGTCAGAGCTTCATTCCGGAATTACTGGCTCAAAACTGATTAATTTAACATAAGCCTGGTTAGAAGAATGCGGTTAATTCTAACCTCTTAATTTCCGACCAGTACCAAATTAACTTCCCGTCAAAGTAGTCACTTAATCTCCAACTAAACCGTCACCTGACCCCCAATTAAAGAGTTGTCTCATAGAACTCAATGTCGAATTTCAAATTATCTCAGATAAGTTCCAGATGCCCATGAGAAATGGGCAAGAAAATGAATATGGAAGAATTATTATGACAGAAAGCGATACCAAAATAACACTTATCGGATCACGGCTTGCAAGGGAAGGGCTGGAATTCATATTTAAAGGTGAAATGCCCGAATGCAAGAAATGCCGGCTGAAGAACACCTGCCTTAACCTTGAGCCCGGACGCAGGTACAGGATCGAGAGGATCAGAAGCAAGGATCTCCATGAGTGCTTCCTGCATGACAGCGGCGTACTTGCTGTAGATGTCAGCAGGGCTCCTATCCTTACCACAATGGAATCAAGAAAGGCAGTGGACGGAGCAAAAATCATGTATGAGCCTCCAAAATGCGGAAAGAGAGAATGCGAGGTGTATGATATCTGCCACCCAGAAGGGCTCTTAAAAGGCGATAAATGCAAAATTGTAGAGGTTTTCGAGAACCTTGATTCCAGATGTTTAGCCAACTACTCCCTGAAAAAGGTAAAGTTATCTTGGTGAGTCTAAACGAACATATTTTAGTAATAGTAAGTTCGATTATTAATTAATGAAAAAGGTTAGAAGCGGTGTTATAAGTGCCTGAACAGGAAATGAACCAGGTCCCCCCTTATGAATTTTATACCCAAAAGCGCTGGGGAAACTGGCTAGAACGGGCAAAAGAGAGCGGATTCCAGATAAAAGAATCGGAAGAGGAAGCTGGAAAAGAAAGTGCCGTATTCGTGAATATGGTTGATGATGTTATCCTTGCCTGTCTGAAAGTGACCGCGCGCTTTGAAAAAGGTATGCTCTCCAGAGAAAAAGCTCTGGAAATTCTGGCTGAGATCCGGGACATTGTGCTAGCCGAGGTCGAACCAATTTCCGAAGATATCGACCTTATGATCGAGTCAGTACAAACCTCCCTTATGGGGGCTCTTGTCGCCTTCGAATCCTACATTATGGGCGACTATGATGAGGAAGCCAACATTGAAGAGCTTATAAAATTAGCAATTGAGGCTGAAGCCTCGGACAACCTTGAACTTGCCCTTGACTATACTGCACAATGCGGTGCATTAGTGCTAAAAGGAAAAAGCCTGCCCGAAGAGGTTATGGCTGACCTTCCCTATGGCATTGTCGCAGAATGGCTTGATGGAATAGATTCCATTTCAGCTGCAATGGTAGGTAGCGATAGTTACAAAGAATTTGAAGAAGGGGACGAAGAGGATATCATCTAAACATTTCCCCTGCAAACAAAGGATTCCCTTTCCAATTTTCAGGATTGTGGAAGTCCTTTGAAAATTTATAAAAAAATAAAAACAGACCCAGAGCCGAATACGGCTCAAAAGTCAGTTAAAATAGAATTGTTTTCGAACCGATAAGTTAAAAAAATAAATATTAATAAAAGTTTGATATATTAATAAAAGCTTGGATATATTAATAGAAATCTGTCCAAAATCCAGATTTCTACCATGATCATCCTGGGTCCAGTTTTTAACCAGGCATTCCAAGCCTTTACTAAGCAGTTCGAAATTTTTAATGTTACTTAACTCTTACTTCGCAGTTTTCAACTGACTTTTCTTGCTGCAGACTCATGCTTTCAATAACTTTTGCATACACCTCAAGAGTCTTTTTAGCTATAATTTTCCAGTTGTACCGCTCTTTTAAGAGATCGTAACCTTTTTCTCCCATATTGTTGCGACCAAGTCCTTCAAGGACGTAATTGAGTCCCCATGCGATAGAAGAAGGTTCTTTATGAGCAATAACGCCTGTTCTGAAATTCTCCACAAGGGTGACAGCATCGCTTGCAACTACAGGTTTTCTAGCATCCCAGGCTTCAAGCACTACAATCCCGAAAGGCTCATTCCGGCTGGGCACGCACACTAGGTCGCAGGCGTTGAACCAGTCTATTACGGTTTCATCCGGGGCATATCCAAGGAAATTACATGAATTACCTATGCCAAGCTTCCGAGCCCTATTCTCGCAGTGGGCGCGCATGTCTCCTTCTCCTATAAGCACAAACTGTGCATTCCTTTTTCTCAGAACTTTAGCCGCAGCTTCTACCAGCAGGTCAGGTCCTTTCTGATATGACATTCTTCCTGTGAAAAGCACAACCGGGAGACATGGATGAATGCCGTAATGCCTCTTCACATCTCCTGGATCAATTTGCCTTTTTATTTTTCCCACATTTATGCCGTTAGGGATTTCCCAGAGCTTGTAATCGGGAATATTGTATATATGTTTAATTTCTTCTTTCAATACGGTCGAGGTTGCAATAATTTCCGAAGACTCGTAGCCTCCGAGCCACTCTCTGTGTGAGATTTCCTTCGCTTCCCACCAGTCTCCATGGCGGTTTCCATTGCGTCCCCATTCCGTACTATGGAACGTCAACACAAAAGGCAGTCCGAATTGAGTTTTTATCCTGCACAGAACATTTACAGGATGCCAGTCATGGCCATGAAGCACATCAAATTCTCCTGCACTTTCTCTCACTTCAATGAACCGGCAGTACATACCATCGCACATCCGGTCCATCTGTTCTACAATTCCCCCGCTCTGGTCACAGGCAATCTTATGGTAATAGACTCCGTTGATTAATTCATCTTTATTTTCACGGTTTCGTGTAAACAGGTGGACCTCATGTCCCTCAGCTGCAAGCGCTTCAGACAGTTCGGATACATGAGGTGAGATCCCTCCTACACGTATTGAATACAGACTTTCCCAACTAAACATTCCTATTCGAAACTTTTTCATAGGCTCACTTATCCCTTTTTGTCAAAATGGGAGTTAAGATGTAAAGAAAAATACAGGCTGCCCCTTACCTTCTTAATTTTACATTCTTCAGCTTGCAGAATTCAGCTCTTATCGATCACCTTATAATCTCAGGTTAACTGAATTTTGGTCGCTACAGTTTTTTCTATAATTTTGTACCCCCCTTAAGCCTCTAAATGCTCATAAAAAGGTAAAAAGGGGCATGACTCTGATTTCCATAACCCAAAGATAATTTTTCGCATTGAGAGTACGGTTTCTCTACTTTCTTAAGTTTATTCCTTATTAATGATAGATAAACGTATCTGCCAATTTTTTTCTTATTTGTTTGATAGGAGTGATGAAAGTACTTTCATGCTTCTTTTTTTTAAATTTACTTTATATTTATCCTCCAAGGCGTATGTCTTCTCTTAAATAAGAGGCTGCTCTCTCTGGAGAAATTGTATTGATATATGTTCCAGTATTCAGTTCAAACCCCGCATTAATGGAAAGTCTCGGGAGCAAACGAAGGTTCATGTGATATTCAGGGGATTCGGAAAGCTGGTAGAACATATAATTGAAAGGTGGGTCTCCAAGGATTCTTCCATAACTTTTAATAATATCTCTCAGAATTTCCCCTAGAGCAAAAAGCATTTTATTGTTACAATCTCCAAGATAACTGACATGCTTCCCGGGAAGAATCCACACTTCAAATGGTCCTATTGAGGAATAAGGAGTAAAGGCTATCCATTCGCTGTTCTCAAGTATAGTACGTGAAGAAGCTTTCTCCATCTCGAACATTGTGCAATAAGGGCATCTCTCTTTCTTCCTGATAACCTCAAGCTCCCTTGTTAGAGGAGGGGGGCAAAACGGCAGAGCAAGGAGCTGGCTGTGGAGGTGATTAATCGAAGCCCCGGCTTCTTTCCCGAAGTTTTTGAACAGGGAAACATAACGTATTTTTTCGCGGGTAATATAGCTGCATGTACGGTCTCTATACACCCGCATGAGTTCTGAGATCTCAGAGTCAGAAAAGTCCTCAAGCTTACTCCCATGCAAAGGTGATTCTACAATGACTTCATGAAAACCATATCCAGGTTCCTTCTGAAGGCTATCTTTCCGATATGTCTGCAAATACGGAGCAGGCGAAAGAGCAGGATAAAGATTCGGAAAGCAGCGGAAGTCCCAGTTGCGTACCCTTTTCTCAGGGGTATCGGAGTAAATTTTTCCATCTTTATATACTGCAGTAGCAAGAGGAGTATTTTCCTCAGCTCCCCCGCAGAAAAAGCAATTTTCAGGGCTATCTTTTCCGGTATCTTCATCTGAATGTGCAAAATCCGAGGGTCTTTTAGCCCTTTCTTCGGCAATTATACAGTACTCGGAAAGAAAGTAGTGCTTTCTGATCTCTGACATTTCAGAAAAACCTCATTATATTTTTTTCTTTTCCCTTTTTATTATCTTTTCTTCCTTTTCATCCTCCCCGATACATTAATTCTCTTTTATCTCCTGTCAGCAGCATTTTCCTGCTTGCAGAAGCGAGCGCCGCTTATAAGTTCATAATACTGTTCAGTAGGAGCTCTCCAGTCCATATCTTTTGCAAGAAGAAAAGCTTCTCTGCAGAGAAGTTTATACTTTACCCTATCATCTATGAAATTCTTAATAAAGTAGCTGACTGCCAGGGCATAGTCAAGAACTGCTTCGTAATAGGGAAGATCGATGTTGTCTACAACTATTACTCCCCCAAGAACTTCTTTAAGGGATTCTATTGTCTTTATGGCGTCACTGAAGCCGCAAACCCGGCTGACCACGCATGGGGTTCCTTCTTTTCCAGCCTCAAGCCCTGTGAGCAGGAAGGGATCGTAGCGAGAGGGAAAAATGCCTGCGCAACAGCCTGCCATAAACTCCCCTACTTCCATACCCAGCCCTCCGTCCGAGCTAGAAAGGATCTGGGGATAGAGAAGCGCTGCAACCGAGCGCTTTCCCATGACCATTTTCGAAAAATCCAGTCCTCTTTCCTCGATCATCTGCTGAATCCTCAGCTCGTTTCCTACAAGTATCTCTTTTGGCAGGTTCACAGGAAATCCTAAAGGAAGGTTTGTCTTTTGTCCTTCTGCTGTAACAAGTAAACAGATTACCTTTATTCCTTCCTCCATATGCCCTTCGAGAATGCTGTTCTTTATTATATGCTCAAGAGCGACAAGAGAGTCAAGAAGATCAGGGTAACCCTTATTTTCTACTTCCAGACGGGAGATCGTGAAAATCGGGATTATCTTTTCAGGGTTTATCCTTTCCCCTCCGTGATATTTGTACAGGTTTTCGGAAAGAAACTTCCTGATGCGTTCAAGGGAGCTTTCTTTTCTATCCCAGTCTATCTTATCGGTTTCTATGGTTATCCCGTTTCGTATCACAATACTGTTAATTCCGTAAAAAAGCCTGAGTTCCTGCCTGGTTGACTCCCCAACTGCAGTAACTGTATCGGCGTATGGTGCAAGAGCTTCAAGGGCAGACAGGTTTTCAGGCACGCCTGAAGGCCATGTGCTGTCATTATTCCTTCTTTTCTGTATGGATTTATACCCAGCAGTCCTTCCGGGCAGGGTCGCATGCAGGGTTGCAACCGTATTTACCGGGACTCCGAGCCTTTTCAGCCTGGCTAGCGCATAGAACACTCCGAATTCATGGCAGTGCAGGGACACCCCAGGGCAGGGAATAAAACCCTGAGCTGAAACTGTGTTGGAGACTTTGTAATTTTCTGAAGTTGTACTTATAAGAAGCCTGACAAACTCGGAAATCGCATAGGAAAGACAAAGATAATGAGTATATTCAGGCCCGTTTGGCATGCTCTCATATCTCAGGGAATTGAGCCCGAAGTAATTGTAGGCTTCAGCTTTAACCTTGCTTTCAAGTGTCATTTCATTTCCCATATACATTGAGCGCATTTTCCCAAAGTCTGAGGTTTGGAATTGCAAATAGCCTATCTTCGTATCTCCTACCAATTTGCTTCCTGTAAACACTTTGATGCCTGAGTTCTCAAGAGCTTCAAGGGTTTTCTGGAGTTCTTCGTGAGGATTGAGAGGGTCAAGTTCCTTCATATTTGTAATCCGATTTAGTCCCCGATTCCAATCTGCACCCCTGTGCCCGTAATAAGGTCCCGCAATAAGTATTTCTTTGTCATCCTTTGTATCCAGTTTATCGGAACTTAAAAGAGTTGCCAGAGTTTGTGCTTCCCCATTTATAACATTCCAGATTCCACCCATCTTATTTGATTTTGGGCCGGCTTCTTCCCCGGCAATTATGATAAAGTGCTTCTCCAAATCCTGACCCCCAGGCTTTTGCAATTCTGTTCCGTATTTATATTTTAATTCCCCTGTAAATATTAATATTTATCAATCAAAAAATAAACCTGTAATGTGAGATCTATGAACGGCTGAGATTATAGCCTGTGACCTGCTGCAGGTGGTTAAAAAAGGAAGAATGCAGCTATCTAGCCTGTTGAGGATCCTGCAGCCCAGAACCCTGAAATCGTCTTCAATTTTCTTGAGCACATTTCTGCAAAGTTCCTGAAAAGTAGGATTCCATCCGAATGGGGAGCCAATGTGAAGTTCAGTGCAATGTACCTTTCAGGAGTGATTATAAATATCCTTATACCAGTGATATTAGCTTACTAGCTTACTACAATAAAAAGGTTTAAATTCTAAAACAATTTGCTTGATTAGCTCCAGAATAGATGATAATAATGGCTCAAAATATAGACCTCCAAGGGAAGACCAATTCTCCTTTCCTGCTGGAGATGAAAAATGTGACTGTTGTTAAAAGTGGGAAAAAAATCCTTGATTCTCTGTCCCTTTCTATTGAGCAAGGAGAGCATGTTGCAATTATAGGACCTAACGGCTCCGGCAAATCTTCCCTCATCAAGACCTTTACAAAGGAATATTATCCCCTTGCATCAGCTGATGGATTAGTTCTGAATATCATGGGTAAAGGAACCTGGAATGTCTTTGAGCTAAGGAAGTTACTGGGAATTGTCTCCGGTGACCTGCAGCAGACCTACTGCCGCGAAGTCAGTGTGCTGGACGTTGTACTCTCAGGATTTTTCAGCAGCATAGGCATTTACTACAACCATGAAGTTACCCCTGAGATGAAATCCCGGGCATGGGAGGTGCTTAAGTTCCTTGAGATTTCCCACCTTGCAGACAGGATGATGTCTGAACTTTCATCAGGAGAAGCCAGGAGAGCACTTATAGGCAGAGCCCTTGTGCACGACCCGCAAGCCCTTATTTTAGACGAGCCTGCAAATAGTCTTGATCTTAAAGCTCTCCATAGTTTCCGCGAATGTATTCGAAAGATAGCCGGTTTGGGAAAAAGTGTAATTCTAGTCACTCACAACCTTGAGGATATTATTCCTGAAATTAATCGGGTGGTGCTCATAAAAGACGGAAAAATCTTCAGGGACGGAAAAAAAGAAGAAATTCTGACAGATGAGAATCTCTCAGAACTTTTTTCCCTCCCTGTTGAAGTCCTGAAGATAAATGGTTACTATACGGCTGTGGTCTGACAAGAGTCGTTGATATATAACAAATGCAGATAACTGTAAAATATATTTTATATATTTTTCAAATCTCTATTTTTTACTTCTCAGAACTTTTTCATGCCCAGTCTTGTTAAATCTTTTTAAAAACCTCCCTAAAAATTGTTAATCTCTACTTTAGTTACTTGTGTTTGTTTCTTGCGTTTATATAACCTTAAAAATAGTTTGCTTCTATTGAGAAGTGGGGGATTCTGGGGGTTGTTTGTTGGAAGTCTGCAATACTCGCGGTTCGTTCAGTTCCTACCTTTATGAGATACGTTTTATCATTCTTTTTTATGTGATCGGAGATTGGGCCTCTACTGTTTATGCCCTGCCTCGGGGTATAGAATATAATCCTGTTCCTGCTATGATCCTGGAAAACTACGGAATTTATCACCTATTACTCATTAAAATAGGCTTTATTTTCTTGCTTTTCTATGTAGCGCCTATGATAAAAACGTCAGCAGGAAGATGGGCTCTTACAAAGCATATTATTGAATTTGTAGGCATTTTTGTAACTGTAAATAATCTTATGGTTGTCTGTTATGGGAACAGTCTTATACAGGCGCTCGGGCTTGTATGATTTCTAAGGTCAATACAACTGCTTATTTTTTCTCTTTTTTACACCCATATCTGAGTGAATCTTTCCTGCCTTCCTTATCTGGTTTTAGCATACAGGAAACAGTCGTAATAGTCTTCCCCTACCCTATGGATTTTTCTCATAACGCATTCTTTCTGGTACCCACATTTCTGGGCTACGCGCTCACTTGCACGATTTCGGGTGTCTATGAGGATGACAATTCTCTGTAAATCCAGTTTCTCAAATCCGATCTTCTCGAGCTGTTTTACAGCCTCAGTAGCAATACCCCTTCCCTGATAGTCTCTATCAATGAAATACCCAATTTCTCCTATCCAGGGTCTATGCTGGTCGATCCTGATTCCACAGGCTCCTACAAGTTTTCCGTAATAGAGAATAGAGTAATTGTGCTCAAAGTTAGCCCTTCTTTTAGCTTCATTAAGCTGTAGAAAGTCTCTCTCTTCTTCAAGTGTTTTTATAGGAAACTCCATGAACTCAAGATTTGTATGTGAGATTATCTCAAAGAAACGTTCGGCATCAAAGAGTTCCTGAGGGCGAATTTTTACTTCGGGCATAAACAGAGATTGAATCTCCTTTATGAAAAACATTTTCAGGCTCGGTTTTTATTTTATCTTAATTTTTATTCTTCTGGAAGATTCACTAAAAATAAAATAGAGGTAGTATAAATAAAGTATAAGTATACCTCTATTTAAATAAGAACTGTGGAACCCAATATTATAGCCAGGATAAGAGAGGATCTGGCACTTAATGCGGATGAGAGAACAAAAGCCAGTAGTTTTCGCTTTTTTAAAGAAAAAGTTCATTGCTACGGAGTAAGATCTGCGCTTGTTGGAAGAATCGCGAAAGATTATTTTAGCGAAATCGAGTTCGAAGACAAGAAAACAATCTTTGCCATGTGTGAAGAACTTTTTCGGTCGGATTACAACGAGGAAGCCTTTATCGCAGCTGAATGGGCTTACTGGGTAAGAGAAGCTTACACTGAGGACGATTTCTTCACTTTTGAGCGCTGGATTGAAAACTACATCAACAACTGGGCAAAATGCGACACCCTGTGCAACCACGCAGTAGGCTCTTTTATTGAGAAATTTCCAGCTTATGTAGCAAACCTCAAAGCCTGGGCTCTGTCGGATAACAGGTGGGTTCGGCGGGCGGCGGCAGTAACCCTGATCCTGCCTGCCCGAAAAGGCAATTTCCTGAATGAGGTTTTTGAAATATCCGATCTTCTGCTCAAAGACCGGGACGATCTGGTGCAGAAAGGTTATGGCTGGTTGCTCAAAGAAGCCAGTAAAGCCCACCAGCAGGAAGTCTTCGACTACGTTATGAGAAATAAAAAAGAAATGCCCAGAACCGCTCTGCGTTACGCGATCGAGAAAATGCCACCAGATCTGAGATCCAGAGCCATGGAAAAAAACTGGTAAATCCTGAACCAGGTGCAGGAAAGCGGAAAAAGAGGGCGCAGGAAAGCGGAAAAAGGAAAGGAACAATGAGAAAATATTGTAAAGATATTAAAAAACTAGAATTAGAAGAGAGAATTAGAAGGGATATGAGAAGTGAGAATAGTTGGGAGTAAGGAACTTCCCCGACACAGTACCCCCATACAATATCTTCGTTCCTTACTCCCGGATGTTCCCTTTTAATTCCTGTATCTATTGCCTGCAACTGACTTCTGCAGGGACTTTGTCTCAATTACATATTTTTCCCTAGGTTACAATTACAAAGATCTTTTCACAAGTATTTTGTTCTATTTACCCAGCTATGATACTGAATTAACATTTAGAAAACTTTTGATAACACCATCTCCTGTGTCTGGTTTTTTAAAACCCCTTTCTGCAAGGCAGGATGTTCAGCATTCTTATTTTCCATTAAATGAGATAAAATGTGAATGAAAAGAGAAAGGTAAGAGAACAGGTTATTGAGAGTTTTATCTGGTCAAGAAAGTGTTCACTGGTTAATATTAGTAATCAGGTTAAGATCATGGAAAATACAGAAGATCTGGCGAAAGGGAGCATACAACAGTTTTCTCGCAGTTTTCGAGTCTTTGTAGCTAGCAAGATTCATTAAAACAAGAATTGAGACAAAATTATGTTAAAGTTAGAAAATGTCAATATATCAACGTGAACAAGGCAAATAAAAGTAATAAAAATAAAATTAATTTTATTACCTATTTTTTTTAAAAAGTGATGTGATGATATTATCACCAATATATCAATAAATTAGCCAAAGTACAGCCCATCTGAACCGTGCCACTCCTGAATAGATATTTCCCAGTAAGCGGCTGTCCGACCTCAACATTGAGTTGCTTATCCTGGAGAGTTGCACCGCCAGGCACGCCAGTACAATCTATATAAACTGTTCCCTTATCTGTGGTCTGGAAAACATTGAATGCGTGATTGCAACTCCTCGAGCCGATCCATCCGGCTCTAATGCCATTCTTCTCCGCATTATCATGGAGAGTTTTGGCGAAATCGCTGCATACATAGGTAGAAGTATAAGGCCTCTCATCGGTCTTATCAGCTTTTAAAAACTCTATAAGCTGATCGTACGTAGGATCTACCGCGTTATTGTAGTTTGTCAATGTAATGACCTCGCCATTTCCTCCTACCGTACAAACATTATTCGAGCAGAGCTTCACTGTTGTAGTACCTGCCGCATCAGTTGGAACCACGGGTTGGACTTCATCAGGCGGTACTGCAGCATCTTCAGCCTCATCAGCCGTAGCAGTTTCCCTGCAACTTTCACAGGGTTCATATCTATAATGATTCGGGAAATGTCTATGACATTTCCCTTCTCCGGAACAATATGCAGCTGAAGCTGCCGAAGCGGTCAAAAATAAAATAATAAAACTAGAAAATATTTTTAATAGTCTCATTCCTAATATCCCTCTAAAGTACAACGAAGTAACAATATAAATATTTTTCCAAAAACGTAGGATATATTGAAAAAATTTTATTAATTAACTCAAGCTATTTAAGATCATATTTATGCAGCTCTATATATTTTCAGACTTAACCAAAAAATATTCATAAAAAATGTAAGATTTTTTACAGGCTTTTTCAAAAAAGAGTTTGACCGCAAGCCTTTTAAAAAAATTTTGAGCGAGAACTTTTTAAGAAAAGGTTTTATCGAAAACTTTTTAGAAAAAAGTTTGGATTACAAGCCTTTTCAAAAAAGGCTTGAGTGAAAGCCCCGTGAAACGGGTACACTTTAAAAAATAGAAACAGATCGTTTTTACTTGCACTTCACTGTTTAATCGGTTTACTGTTATAAATTGTAACCGTTTTTCAACTTGAAATCAGTCCCTGCTCTGGTTTATCAGACTTTATTCTGTAGTGACCCCGTCGAATTCAGCTTCATTTGCTTCGGCTTCTTCTTTCGTGGCACGCACGATTCCATCCTTGTGGTGTGCCGGCGAATAGATTGTATAAAGTTTTAGATCCTCTGTGTCCGAAGTGTTGATAACATTATGCTGCGCTCCGGCTGGCACAACCACTGCAACTCCGTCCTTGAGCTCGTATTCGTTGCCGTCGATTATACACTTTCCCTGCCCAGATTCAAAACGGAAAAACTGGTCGTTTTCCTCATGCACTTCCATTCCGATTTCTTCCCTGGGCTTTAGGCTCATTAATACTAACTGGCTGTACTTTGAGGTGTAGAGCACCTTACGGAAATTGTTATTTTCCAGAGTGGCCTCCTCTATATTAATACTAAACCCTTTCATACGTTTTAATACATGATTGCTAGTATATATAATTACTTGGCAATGTGATTAACTGGAACAAATATTAAAAAAGTAAAACATCTATACAACACTTTGACAAAAAAATAAATATATTATACAATTATAAAAGCATTTGGACTAATTAAAGAAGAGAAATATCTATACCATATTTTGGTACAAAATAAGATCTTACACAATTATAAAAGTATTTAGACCAATTGAGTTAAAAATTGGAACTAAAGTATGCCATTAGCGTGTCTGCGATTATGATTTACTTCGATACGTTCCCAGAAATGTGATGAGGTTAATGCTTATGTCCCTGAGTTAAAGAATCATGGGTTTTACATTTCGTACTATAAATTCAATTTTAATATCAACAAAAATGAAAATGCTGTCTGGAGATTTAATTGCCTTAATTTTTTCACAGTAAGTTTAATATACTTGTAAGTGCTATTATTATTTATATTAAGTTATTTTAATGCCTTGCTTTTTTTACATGGGAAATATGAATATAGCCCGATCCAAATTTTTTATTAAAACTTATATCATATCTCTAGCTTAATGCTTATACATATTTGATACTCTGGAGACTCGGCATCTTCAGTTTAAAAACAAATCTCAAAAATAAAGGTTAATTAAAAAGGAAGCGAGGACATTGGATTCACAAAAAATGAAAAATCTGGTTCGAAAATTCAATACCTGTATTGATATGAATAAAGACTATCAGGCATATTCAGATTTTAAGGAAGGAGTTAATAAAGGTCTGGATATCGCCAAATATGCTTTCGAGGAGAATCTGGAAAAACTCTCCTTATCCTGCTCCGATGAGGATAGGATTGAAAGGATAAGGTTATTGGAAAACGATTTTAACGCGCTCTTAGACGCCATTACCCTGCCAAAAACGCCGAATTGCTCGGAGGAGCGGCTAGTTGGAGTACAAACCGGATTCGAAAAATCGAAAAAGATCTTTAAGGAATTCATAAAGGAATCATTCCCCCTGGAGAATACATAAAAAATTTAGAATTTTTTGAGCTCAAAGGCTTTATTCTTTTTTACTTAGCTTAAGAGCTCTACTTTTATAGTTCCAATTTTATCAAACTTAAAACCCTACTTTTATAGTCATAATTTTATTAAACTTAAAACCCTACTTTAGGGAGCTAAAAACTTTTACTCTTTCTTACTGAGTCTACTCGCTCTATTTTTTCTATTGGCCTAAGACCTCTATTTTTTAATCAAACCAATAAAAGGCAATTATGTTCATTGTTTTTCTCTTTCACTCCTGTTCTCTTACCTTAAAAAAGGAAGAGATGAAATATATAAGCAAACTTGCAGATATAAGAGGTGGCAAACTCATCTTGTCGTGCTTCTAGCTGAAAGGGAAAAAGCTAAAGCTAAGGTTTTCTGAAAAATGGAACCCACGAAAAAAGCAGTTCCGCCAGAGATGAGAATGATCCGAGAGCAGTGAATAATCACCAGAAGAACCAGAACCTGAGCTGAAATAATTTTCTTTCGAATCCACCCTGCAAGTCATAGAGACATAAAATCGGTTTATTGTACTCTATAATTGAACCTATCGAAAATGTTAAAAAGGATGTTATATTATCATGTTCTCGATAATACTATATGAGGTAAAAAGGAGCAAGTAAAACGTCAACGACCGAAATGCAGATCTCAGTATGTGCATTGTTTTTTTTGGCTATATGTTTCACAATTTTGTTTTTTAGCTGTAAGTTTTTTTTATGGAGATGTTCAAAATATAACAAAGAGTAAGAGTATAACAAAGAATAAGAAGGAGCAGGTAGATTCTTTAGCTGGATAAAACCGAATTTAATTTTTTATAATTTTTAGTTTTTATCCTTTTACATTTTTGCATCTTCTCTAATTTTTTCCTTTAACTATATCTTATATATTTTCTATATTCCTTTAAGATTTTATTACTCAGTTCAAAGAGCGTTAGATTATAGTTAGACATATATTCACAGATAAAATTCATTAAGAATAAAAATTCGATTATTCTGGCAGGAAAATTTAATACACTACCTAAGTATTCGGTTTGAAAACAATTAAAAAAAAGATTGAAAGCTGAACAAAACAGATATATAAAATGGAACATATAATCTCTTACGTATATAGATAAAAGTATACATAGATAAATTAGAATTTTTTCAGTTATATGGGGGTAAATTATGGAAGAGAAAGAACAGAAAGCAATATTTGGAGTCTGTCCAAATTGTGGAAAGCCGTTCAGGATAGAACCAACAGGTGGCGGGGAAGATTGGCGCTTCTGCTCAGATGTCTGCTTAAATCCTGCAGCAATACCAACAGGGGCAAGGCTGATGCCCGATCAGGCTACTCTACGCTTTGTAGATGGAAACATGAATGAGTATCTGCGAGATGAATATATCAAAGTTCACGGTATCGATCCTCTGCCCATCTGGAAAGCTATGGAGAAATGGCGTGAAGAACAAATGAAAAAATGGAAGATGTAACTCGAGGTATATACTTTCTGAATTATTTCACCTTTTTACTTATTCTCTTATTTTGCTTTTTTTCAGTTTTATTTCTTAGTTCTTATTTCTCTAGTTTTAATTTTACCTTTACCCTCCTAGCTTTTATCTTTACTCTCTCCCGATTGTATTCCATATTATGTTTTATTTTTGCTTCTGTCATCTTCCCCCTTTTTTAATTTTTAATTTTATTCCCCTCATTATTCTCTCAGGCATATCGAATAATACAGGTGAAGATGCAATAATGCTTAATATTAAAATGAGATTACAATTCTCGATAGATTAAATTGACCGAATTTCGAGATAAGATATAAATAATATATCCTTAATTTCTGGAAGCGAGATTAATTTAGTCGGGAATTAAAATTTCTTTCTACTGGCGTGGATACTTTCTGTTTTTAAGATTTGGAGGGGTTGATTGGAGAAGCAAAAAGTTAAAGATGCGGTTAGAGCATTTAGTGAGCTAATTGAGAGGAATAAGGATAGACAACCTTATTCAGATTATAAAGAAGGAATAAATCATGGACTCGAAATAGCCAAAGATACATTTGAGGAAAATGCGGAGAAATTTATTTATTCCAATTCAACTGAAGAGCGGGATGCAAAGATAAAAAACTTACAGGATAAATTTAACCTTCTTTTAGACACGATAGTTGTCGAAAAACCCCGTTATACCGGAGACCATTTGAAAGGGATAGATAAAGGTTTCGAGAAATCTAAAAAGCTATTTGGGGAATTTATAAAGAATTTCGTATAATTGAATTAAAGCTTAGAATCTCCAATTTTTCATTATCCTCTCTTCATTTTCATTATTTGTTGATTCTCTTTTATAGAAAGTAATTTTTATTTCTTTATCGTAGGATCGGGGATTACTGCAGCAACTGAAATACTATCTTGTTTTCCGTACATACGCCTGTGTTGGTAGAATATACAGTCAGAGACTATATGTTCATCAGCTAAGCTTCAATCTAATTTGCAGGTAAAATACACATTTACTGGCAGAAATAGTCTTTTTTGTCGATTAAATGTCTCATCCATTATCGTTTAAAGCTATTCCTCGTATTTCCAATAATTCAGATAACCTGTTCAATGCGTATTTTTTTTCATTTATCATAACTTCTAATTTGTTTACTTCCGCCTCTAACTGTGCAATTTCTATTTTTAACTGTAATATCTGCTCCTTAATGAGATCATTACTTTGCATCGTATCCGTCCGGTAACTTTGTATTAACCCCTTAAATCAATGATATTGCATATGTATAAATCAATTCGTTCTCACTTTTTAGATATTCACTTACTTATTATTCTGTCACTATTGTGATCTCTGACAAATAGATATATGTATTATTTGAAAACAAACCCACTACAACGTGATTAAAATGATTTAATCAAACAACGTGATTAAAATGATTTAATCAAGAGTGGGCTGCCTTATCTATTTAAATAATTAAAAATAAAGTTCAGCTTAAAAATATTGAAGTCGTCCAACTAAAAAAACATAAAGTCACACTGCAGGAGAAAACCACTTCTCAAAGTCGTTTCCATTCAAAAGGCGATCCATTGCGATAGGGACTAAAGTTTTCCACTGTTTTCCCGGCATATGGGATTGAGTTGTGCGTTCTATACAGTCAAAGTAAGATTTGTCTGAAGACCTAAAAAAGGAAGGATTTACCGATTTGAATGTTTTATAATGGCGGGATAGAATGGCAGCAGTTGAAACGACTGAAAGGTTAGGACGTAGCCTTGGCTTTTTCTCGACTTTTGCAATCAGTACAGGTACAATTATTGGGGAGGGATATTCATTATAGACCACAAATCCTGAAAATCAGGGGACTGAGTATTAAGCCTGTTGAAATGAGGATTAAAATCTTAAATTTATAAATTGTCCCTCAATGAGCCTTTTTTCGTCCATTCCTTCTTTTCCAAAAATTTGTGTTTTTATTTGGAAAGTCGAGGTATATATGTTATAAGATTAATATAACATTATAGGAAAAAGCTTATAAAAATAATTAAACATGATTATTAATGAGCTTTTATTTTTTTAAGTGAGCGTCCATATGGACAATTTCACATTTGAGAGGGGGAATTTTATGTCAGTTAAGATAGAGTGGCAAATTTTTACAGCCGAAACACGGAACGACGGTACATGGAGTTCAAACAGTCCCGCGCTTGCGGAATTGCTCAATGCCATAGCGGGTCCGGAAAAAATTAAGGAGCCTACTCAGGATATCGAGGTTGCAATGGCTCATCTGGCGATTAAAGGACTGCCGTATTTCAAAATAATCGAGGAAAATTCCGGAAATAATGGGGGGAATAACAGCACCAAGAACTATTCTGAAACCCTCGGTTTAAACAAATCTTCCGGTAAATCAGGTTAAAAAATAGTTCATTAGTGTTAAATAATATTACTATTTGAGAAAAATGTATTATCTTAGTTATCTTTGTGAACTAATAGTAGTAACGTATGAATAAAACTTTTAATTTTTATTTTAATAATACTATTTTTTCTTAACAAATTTCTGTATCTTATTTAAATTTAAAAGATTAATAAGTATCCGGGAACACTGAGCTAAATAAATATATTAAGTCTGTCAATGAACTGAATACCGATCTTTTATCTTTCGGGTTTGGGGTTACGTGGCTGTCTCAAATTTGTTCTCGCCGCAATTTGAGAGTGACAAAGCTTTAAGAGCTGCTAGCCACCCACATGCTCCAATTATCATACGCACGTAGTTTAGACGCACCCACCAGAAAACTGTGGACTCAACCTCAGAAGCAGGCAATGTTTCGGCTTGCCACAACCAGATCATTTTAGGGACAAAATAAGTGTAAGTAAAAATTCTGTAGATCACCATTATAATTGAGGCTGCTAGCCACCATTTGCGTCTCCTTCCCGTGGTACGCCAGGCTACAACTGCATTTGCAAGTGCAAGCAAAGCAACGGGAGGGGATACGAATGCCCAGAATTTAAGCGCTGAGCTTTCCTGGCCCGAGCGAGAAAGTGCGTCGCCAACTTCTTCTGGAGGCACATTACTCCACTGGGGAACGACAATTTGTTTCTCATAAAGGCCAGCTCCGAACTGAATACCAACCCAGATGACAAAAAGCCATAATAGAACTTCTCCTGCCTGGTGCTTATTCACAGATCAGTCCTCCAAAGTTTGATATAATTTCTTTAAGTCATTTGTAGAGAGACGACAGGACTGACAATAAGATGACCAAAATAAAACTATAGCTACTGGCCAAATTCCCCCATCAGCTCCTCACCATTTCTCGATATTGATATTCAAAATTTTGCAGATATAATTATAAATATTGTTTTATAACTAATACCCTATAAATACTATCTTTTTTAGCTTTCTGCTTCTTTGAGTGAAAGGCAGGGATTGGATTAAGATGTACATATTCCCTATGAAATCACTTTAATTTAGCTAATAAACACTATTGGATACTGATAATTAGAACGAAATATTTTCTCTATTTTTACGCAAAATTCTTTTAAAAATAATCTTCTATACTTAAATGGGGGAAGTAAATGCCATATAAAAGCAATTCCGAACTGCCGGAAACAGTTAAGGAAAACCTGCCGGAACACGGACAGGATATCTACAGGGAAGCTTTCAATAGCGCCTGGGAAGAGTATAAAGAACCTTCCGATCGACGGGGAGGAGCTTCAAGAGAGGAGACCGCACATAAGGTTGCTTGGAGTGCAGTCAAGCGAGTATACAAAAAAGATTCAAGGGGAAAATGGGTAAAAAAGGACTGAAATTGTGATTTGTGAAGTCCTGCTGTCTCCTTCTGTATTCTTTCCATGTAATCTGCGATCTGAGTTTAATTCTTCTTCGGACTCTATTTTAAACTCTGTTTTAGGTTCTCTTTTGTCTCTACTCTCAACTCTACTTTAAATTCTATTTTGTCAATCTTTTAATCTTTTATTCATCTGTAATAAAAGAGGGTTTTTGCGGAGTGTTTAAGATAAAACCAGGGTGTTAAGACAGTACAGGTGAAACCATAAAAGATAGCAAAGTACAACAGAGCCTCTTGTAACAATAAAGACGGCAAAGTACAACAGAACATTTTATATATATAGAGAAAGTATACCTATATGTGGGAAGTCAGAACATTTTACACATATCGGGAAAGTATTACTAAATGTGGGAAGGTAACAAGAGTGGGTATATTATCCTTTATAATACGGCATGGATGTAAATACCGCACATCGTGTTCGCATTTCCAAAAGGGAGGTAAATACTGCGAAGGAATAGATTACTGTAAGTGCGGGTTGTTTTTGAAAAAGCAACGGGGAATATAAGCTTTTTTACTTCTCGTTCCAGGACTATTGTCTCTCTGCTAGTTCTCCGGTAATTTTAAGATTTTTATGCTTGAAAGGGTTGTAATTACAGGGTATAGCTTGAGAAATGTACTTTATCGGTTAGTCTTTAAAAGTTTATCTAGATGTTCAGACTTTATCTATTCACGTTAAGTTTTTAAACTTATACCATGTTTTTGGAGGGGTAGTGTGACAAAGATAAAGTCTTTAAATCCATTAAGCCTGTCTCTTTTCTTGCTTCTCCTGTATGGATTTACAGCGGGCTGTATAGATTCTGCGGATAATGGGGAAAATTCTGTTTCAGATTCGGTTCCTGAAACTCCGGTAACGGATATAAAGGACTTAATCCCTGACAGGATGAACACCTTTTTGACTGATGAGGAAGGTTCAGGAGAACGAAATAGCGTAGATAGGAATAAGAGTGCTTTAAATTCCGAAGGTTCTGTATCTTCTGATATCCCGAATGTTCCGACTTATCCCGAAGAGAAATCAGATATCGTTTATCCCAGGGAGTACAGGCGGCTATCTCTAAATTTTCAGAGAGGCATAGGTTCAGAAGATGAAAGAATTGCATCTGAGGTCTTCAATATTACCGGGAAGACATCGGGATACAATATTAAAGATGCATGTGATATTTTTGATTATGTGAACCGGCACTGGAAGTATCGGTATGACGGGAATGCCGAGTTCTTCTTTGGGGCTGCTCAAACTATAAATGAGGGCTATGTGGGAGACTGCGATGACTACTCCATAGTCATATCTGCCCTTTTAAGGAATATGGGATTCAATACAAGGGTTGTTACTTCAATAAATGGGAGCTATGGACATGCCTATCCTGAGCTTTACATAGGGAACGATACAGAAACTGCATATGAGATTCTAGGGTATGTAAAGGGCAGATATTCTTATGCCGAGAGTATCTGGTATTCAATCAGAGAACTTGAAGGGGGGGAGCTCCAGTACTGGCTGAACTTCGATTGGAGTGGTTCAAACGGGTACATGCATCCAGGAGGCAAATATTTTGAAGGCTCACAGGTAATTTATTATCCTAATGGACTAATCGAGTTCTGAATTAACCTGTGAGCTGAAATCCTCCTTTCTTACGAAAAAGCATATTTTTTCACATAAAATCCCAAAAAAGAAAAAAATAAGAGAAAAATAAGTTTAACCCTTTTTCCCTTTCTAAAATAAAGTTTTCAAATTAAATTTCTATGATTAACTTTATATGGGCATACTTCTACCCTCTTTTGGTAAAAGGAAGTCTCGGCTGGACTAAATTTTTTAAAAAGGCGTAAAGGGGCGTTTTATGACAATAAATGACTATAGCGAACTCATTCGGGGAGACAGGGTGCGGGCTAATACGTCTCCTGAAATTAACCAGGCAATCGATACTGAAATAGCTGCATCAGTTCGATTCTATGCGAGCAAAACCAATTATGAGATAACCAAAAGAATAAAAGAGCTGGATCTTGAATGGGATATCGAGCGATATCTTGAGGCTAATGCAGCTATATTTACTGCAATCGGATCCTCAATGGGTTTTAAAAAAAGCAGGTTCTGGCTTATTCTGCCACTAACAGTCTCCATTTTCCTGCTTCAACATGCAGTACAGGGCTGGTGCCCTCCAGTGTCCGTGTTCCGACGGCTTGGCATACGTACAAGACGGGAAATCGAGGTGGAAAAATACGCGCTTAAAGCTTTGCGTGGGGATTTTGACGAAGTTTCAGATCAGGAAATCAGCATAAATCGTGCAAAAAAGGCTGTAACTGAGAGTAGAAGTGTTTAATATCCTCAATAATCTTAATTTTCTTATATATCTCTTTTGGGATTTTGCCCTGCTTTTTTTGTTAAGCCTGAGTTCTTCTCTCAGCCTCCTGATCTCGATATCCTGTAGTATTCCGAATCTTTCCTCTTCGAATTTTATTTTTAGATATTATTAAATAAATACAGACCATAATTTCATTCTGCCGAACGATATTTATTTTTTCAAACTTAAGGGGGAGTTAGAACGTCAGAAACAGGAATAGGTAATCTTGATAAAAGTATTGATCTGACCAATGTATGGATAAGGGACATTCTGAGCCAGCTGAGGTGGCAAAGCAAGGAAAGTGGATACCAGGCACTCAGGGGCACGCTTCACGCACTCAGGGATAGGCTCCCACCAGAGGAAGCGGTCGATCTCGCAGCACAGTTGCCCCTTATAGTTAAAGGGATATATTATGACGGCTGGACTCTCAGGGATAAGCCTGAGAAATTCAAAAAAGAGGAATTTGCAAGAAGGGTGCACGCACAGTTTGGGTTCGATGAGAATGTAAATCCGGCTGAAGTTATTCGGGCTGTCCTGCGGGTAATGTACAACCATATGGGCGAAGGGGAGCTTTGGGATGTCAGATCCAATATGCCGAAAGAAATCCAGGAATGGTTCCCTGAGGAGGTCGCCCCAAAGGGATAAAAAACGTGCTCTTACATAGAAATCTTTTTTGGGAACCTTTTTTAATCCTGCTGTCCATCTGGGTTTCTCATCTTTCTCTTTCTTGCGGAGATTTCTTTTCTCCATTTCCTTCGAAACTTTCTCCCGCTGTTCCTTTCTCAAAAGAATTATATCATATAAATCCTAACTATGTTAATCTCTCAATGTTACAAATCCAAATAATTGTGTTAAGCCCGCATAAAAAATGAGGTTTTAAAAATGACAGAGAAAATTGGAATTTTGGCCATAGGTCACGGGAGCAAGCTGCCTTACAACAAGGAAGTAGTTACTCAGATCGCAGATTACATTGCAAAGAAGCATTCCGATGTCGTTGTACGAGCCGGCTTTATGGAGAATGATGAACCAACACTTGAGGAAGCAATTGAAGGCTTTTCAGGTACCGGGGTCACAAAAATTGCAGCAGTACCGGTTTTCCTGGCTTCGGGAGTTCATATAACAAAGGATATCCCTAAAATCCTGAGCCTGGATGAAAATGGCTGCGGTACCCTGGAAATCGACGGAAAAACAGTTCCAGTGTGCTACGCAAAGCCCCTCGGAGCTGATGAACTTATCGCTGACCTTGTGTTCAAAAGGGCTCAGGAAGCCCTTTAAATTCTTATACGGGGTCCGATCTTATCATGGGCCTGCATCAGAGGAAGCTCGCCGTGCTCGACCTGACTCATGGCGGCATTCCAATTGCTAAAAGCCTCGCAGCTGCTGGAAACGAAGTAACCGGTATAGATGTTTATGGGACAGTTGAACCTGGTGCTTTGCTTGAGCTTGAAGAAAAATACGGGATCCGCTGCTCAAAAATTCCTTTTCCTTCTGCCAAATTCGATCTTCTGGTCGCGCCCGTACATCTGGATCCTGCCTATCCCATGCTAGTAGAAGCCAGATCACAGGGAAAAACTGTCCTTTCGCATCACCAGATCGTCGGAGAAATCCTCAAAAGTGATTCAAGACTCTCAGGCATAAAAACTGTTGAGGTTACAGGCGTAAAAGCAAAAACAAGCACTGCATCTCTTCTTGCTGATATGCTTTCTAGGAGGTTTGAAGTAGCGCTGCATACCTCACGGGGGCTCGAATACTGGAAAGCGGGATCTTCTTCTCTTATCCATAAAGGTCTCAGCATAACTCCCGGAAGCATTCTTGTTGCAGTTGATAAAGTTTTTGAATCAGGTTTAATGCCGGATTTTTTTATCTTCGAAATCTCGATAGGAGGTACAGGCACCGCTGATTTTGGGATCCTTACAACCCTTTTGCCGGACTATGGGATTGCAAACAATACCGCCCTCGCAAGCGAGGCGAAACTCCAGCTCGTAAGACATGCAAAACCTGAAGGTGTTCTTCTAATTAATTCTGGAGCTGAAAAAGCACTCGAAGCTGCAAAAAAAAGTCAGGCAAAGGTTTTAACCTTTAAAGATCCCTTCATTATTGAGTCTCCTCAAATCCCGGATCAGATAGCCGACTTCGTGCTGGAATCCAAATGCGGATCTGCATCATCAATCTCAAAGTCCTCAACATCTTCCGAATTATCAGGCTCTTTCATTCGCTTTATGCACAGGGGAAAAGAAATTTTTTCAGTTTCCCCGCGTCCAGGGTATAATTTCCTGGCTTACAGGACTGCCTTTGTTGCAGCATCAGCAGCTGCCCTCGAACTTGGAATTGGACATGAGGCTATTTCTTCGGTAATTGAGAAGTTCGAAGGACTCTCGGGCAGGATGCAGGAAAAGGTGATGAATGGCATCTGCCTTATAGACAATTCCAATTCAGGCATGGATATCCTCTCAGCCGAAAAAGCCCTTGAATATGCTCTCCTAAAAAAAAAGGACGAAAGGAAGGGAAATATAATCCTTGTGCTGGGAGAAGAAGCCTCTCAGGTTTGTGAAGGACTGCCCCCCGAATCCGTGCAGCGTTTTGTAGAAAAATTCGGTACAAAATGCAGCCAGGTTATCCTGGTAGGGGAACGGATGAGGACTATAAGTGGGAAAAACATATCTTACGCAGGGAATCTTCATGAGGGACTCTTAAAAGCCTCAAAATTTGCAGGAGGGGTAGATATAATACTCTCTTCAGTAAAATGCTTTCGCTAAACTTCTTTCCGGAGTTGTTTCCAGAATTATTATGATACAATTTTATACAGGCTCTTCCAATCTGTATCCGTTTCCATTACCTGTTAAATTCCACTGCCCGTGTTTCCTGCACTATCTTACGGTACAGCCAAGTTCTCCGGGATACAGGAATTCTGAAGGAAACACATTATCATCCCGATAATCATCTCGATTAGTTGAATAAGAGGACTTATCATGACTGGAAAAGAGATTTCAATCATCCATCCCCGCCCCAGTTCCATAGTTGCGGCTCTTTACACTCTCAGAGACTTAAATGTTGATGTCGCTATTCTGCATGGACCTCCTGGCTGCTCATTTAAACATGCAAGGTTGCTCGAAGAAGACGGCATACATGTAGTTACCACTGCTCTTGATGAGAATGGCTTTGTTTTCGGAGGTCACGACCGACTTGTAGAATTAATAAACAAATCTGTGGAACTTTTTAATCCCAAAATTATAGGGGTTGTAGGCACCTGCGCCAGTATGATTATCGGGGAAGAAATGCATGAAGCTGTGCTTGAGGCTAATCCGGATGTCCCTGTAATCGAAGTTGAGGTGCATGCAGGCTACCACAATAACACAAAAGGAGTACTCTTTGCCCTGGAATCCGCACTCGATGTCGGGATCATCGACCGTAAAGAATTCGAGCGCCAGGAATACCTCCTTACAAAAGCTACAGAAGTGGAAAGGAGGTTTGGGGCTGCAAGCAGGGAATACCTTGCCCCCTCTCGCGGGGATGTCAAATATAAGGTTGCAAAGCGTGTAATTGAACTGCTCAAAGAAGGTAAGAAGGGCCTGGTCATCATGAATGCTAAAAAAGAGACCGGCTACATGTTTGCGGACATCACCCTTGCGGTCAATGAGGTTGCAGCACTTCTTGGGAAAAAAGAAAACATTATCAATATGGCAAATATCGACCCGAAACTCGGGCTTCCAAGGGTAAGGCAGCATGCTGAATATATATTGAGAGATTTCAACGCACATAATGTTGAGGTGCATGAGATTATTGGCGGTATGGACGAGTATCCGATTGCAGGGGAAAAGGTCAGCGAATTGATAAAGGAAAAATACAGCGATTTCGATTTTGCGATAATTACGGGCGTTCCGCACGCAATCCCTATGGAGCACATAAGAGGTATGGAGCTAATTTCAGTCACTAACGGACCGAGACAGGTTTTGCCCTTAAAAGAAATGGGGCACGAATATGTACTGGTTGAAATCGATCTTCACCCGAAAACACTCGGAGTCAGTGGAATCGTGGAATCAGAGTTTGGAGCTACCTTAAGGGAAGTTGCAAAGGAAGCCTGAGCAAGAAAAACCAGAATAACATCAGGAGGAAGATCCTTTGAAAAAACAAAAGATCATAGCGATCTACGGAAAGGGCGGAATAGGCAAATCGAGCACGGCTTCAAACGTTGCTGCCGCCTGTGCCGAGGCAGGAAAGAAAGTAATGATCATAGGCTGCGATCCTAAAAGTGACTCATCAATCACCCTGCTTGGAGGCAGGAGAATTCCAACCATTCTCGACCTCCTGCGCGAAGGTGTGGATGTAAAAGAAGAAGATGTAGTTTTTGAAGGATATGCAGGAGTCAAATGTGTGGAAGCAGGCGGTCCTGAACCTGGCATAGGGTGTGCAGGTCGGGGAATTATTGTTGCCATCCAGAAATTGAAAAGCATCTCAGGAGATCTCCTGAAAGAACAGGACCTCATAATTTATGATGTGCCCGGAGACATTGTCTGCGGCGGCTTTGTTGCCCCTGTCAGGAAAGGGTTCGTAAATGAGGCTTATGTCCTGACCTCAGGCGAATACATGCCCCTTTATGCAGCAAATAACATCTGCAAGGGTCTTTCCAAAATAGGAATGCCGCTTAGCGGGGTAATCTGCAATTCCAGAAACGTAAGCAGGGAAGAGGAAATTGTTACGAAATTCGCTGAGGAGATCGGCAGCCAGCTTATGGCTTTTATCCCGAAACGACAGGTAGTCCAGGACTGTGAAAGGGAAGGTTATTCTGTAATGGAAAAAGCGCCCGAATCCGATATTGCAGATATTTACCGCAAGCTTGGAAAAGCAATCCTTGAAAACGAAAAAAGAGTTACATCAAATCCCCTGAGTGACGAGCGGTTGAGGGAACTGACTAAGTGAACTGGAGCACAGATTAATTTACGACTTAAGCTGCAAGGACAATAGACTATAAACATATATTTACCGTACAATGCCGTGCAAAACAAATCAGGGGTATAAAAATGCTTAGTGACAGCCAACCCGTAGCAGGGAATATTCCCAGGATTCTCATCTCTGCAGACCGTTCCTCTTCAGGCAAAACCACAATCTCAATGGGACTGATGGCTGCCCTCGTTTCAAGAGGATACAAAGTCCAGCCCTTCAAGGTTGCTCTGGATTATATCGATCCGAGCTATCACACTGAAATAACAGGAAGGTTCTGCAGAAACCTTGACGGTTACCTTATGGATGAGAATGACATTCTGGATGTTTATACCCATGCCTGTGAAGTCGGAGATAGGGCTGATATTGCGATTATTGAAGGGGTTCGAGGGCTTTACGAAGGTTTTGAGAGTTTGAGCGACCTTGGAAGCACTGCCCAGATTGCAAAAATCCTCAAATGCCCTGTAATTCTCGTAATTAATGCCCGGAGCATTACCCGTTCAAGTGCTGCTCTTGTCAATGGATATAAGAACTTCGATCCTGATGTGGAAATTGCGGGCGTTATCCTCAATAACATAGGAAGCCGCCGCCATGCTGAGAAAGCTAGAGAGGCAATCGAGTATTATACAGGTGTCCCAGTTATAGGGATCGTTCCGAGAGATCCTTCCATGCAAATTTCCATGCGCCACCTGGGGCTTATACCAGCTCTTGAGGGTCGAAAACGGTTTGGAGATGGAAACTTTGGTGCACGCCTTCGTAGTATTGAGGAAATCATCAATACAGGAATTGACGTGGACCGCTTTCTGGATATCGCAAAAAGTGTAAAACCCCTGAAAAGCCCTGAGAATAGCGTTTTTACGCCGGCTCCCAATTCTGGAATGTCCAGGCCAAAAATAGGTGTTGCCCTTGATGAAGCTTTCAATTTTTACTATCGTGATAACCTCGATCTTTTAGAGCTTGCAGGTGCAGAAATCGTTTACTTCAGCCCTATCAAAGACACCTCGCTTCCTGAGGTTGATGGACTCTATATTGGGGGCGGTTATCCCGAGCTCTTTGCAGCCGAACTTGAAGCTAATGAGTCCATGCGCCAGGACATTAAAAGAGCTTCTGCTGCAGGAATGCCAATTTATGCCGAGTGCGGGGGGCTTATGTACCTTACGGAGAGAATCAGTACAGGTGTCCCCGGAAAAGGCACATATCACGATGCTTCAATGCCGGAATCCACATATTCAATGGTCGGGGCGCTTCCAGGGCATACTATCATGGGGCAAACAAGAGTTGTCAGTTATAACATCGGAACCCTTAGTAAGGATTGTATTCTCGGGAAAAAAGGCAACAGCTTCAAGGGGCACGAATTCCATCATTCTGAAATAGAAGGAATTCCTGAGGATGCCGAATTTGCAATAACCCTGTCGAGGGGGGCAGGCATAAAAGACTACAGGGATGGGCTTATCTCTGGAAATACCCTTGGTTCTTATGCTCATCTGCATGGAGTTGCGTACAGGGATCTTGCAGATTCACTTGTGGAGGCTGCAAGGAAGTTTCGGGAATCCAGAGCTCTTTCGTGATGTGAGCAGGCTTTTCTGTTAACACGTGCAGGTTTCCTTAAAGCGAACTTTCTCGTAATCTGTGAAAATATTCAAACGAAGTGCGCCTGTAAACAAAACAGCTAATCCATGTGAGATCACTGGACTTCAGGCTTAAACCCTGAAGGTCTGAATCTTTGCAGGTCGAAAAAGCTTATATTTTATATTAAATCAGATTATAGCAGGTTAGATTACAATAAACTAGATTACAATTAATCATTTTATGAGAACCCAGATCAGGATAAAACACGCTATAGTAATATTAGATTATAGCAGGAAAGACTATAGCAGGTTAGACTACAGCAAGCTAACCTGTTGAAGAGACTTATTTTCATTTCATTTTCTTTTAAGGTGAATCTATTGAGAACACAACTTAAAGGAGACCGAGTCCTTGCCGGAAAGGAAGCGGTAACCGAGCTTTACAAAACTGGTTATTTCGGACGCCTCAAAGGTGATGGGCTCGAACTCTCACTTGTAGAAGCTGCTTTCCTTCTGTCCAGAGGAAAGCTAGAAATCGAACTCGAGGGTACATTGCTTGATTTCAGAACCTTTTTTGAGCAAGCTTCTTTAAGGCAGCCGAATTTTGAGCTGAAATATATCGTTTATAAGGATCTCAAAGAGAGGGGGTACTACGTCCAGCCGTCAGCTGTGGATTTCCGGGTGTATCCAAGAGGCAGCCATCCGGGTAAGAGTGCGGCAAAAATCTTTGTCCACGTTCAATCGGAAAGACAACTCCTTCCTGTGAAACTTCTACAGGACTCGGTTGCCTCGGCAGAGAATGTACACAAGCAGTTTATCCTGGCTGTAGTGGATGAGGAAAGTGATCTTACATTCTATGAGGTTAAAACTAAAGTCCCTGAAGGAGAGATGCCTGAGCCATATCCTGCGGTCAAAACCGATGCTACTTTCCTGGAAGACAGGGTGATAGTCTGGGATGCCCGAATTTCGGAGATTCTCTATTCAAAGGGCTTCTACGGGAAAATGCTGGATTCTGAAAGGCTGCAGCTCTCCCTGGTAGAGTCCCTTTATCTCTTTTCCAGAGGCGTGATAACGATTCGGGACAGGAAAGGTAAAGTGCTTTCATTCGACGAGTTTACTGAGAAAGCCTCGAAGATTGAGAGTTCTTTCATGAGAAAGTACAGTGTATATAAGAACCTCAGGGACTCTGGGCATGTGGTCAAAACCGGATTTAAGTTCGGGACGAATTTCAGGGTATACCGAAAAGTCGAATCAGTAGAAAAAATCCCACATTCCGAATACCTTGTAAATGTCATCCCTGCAGATTTCGAGTTTAAGCTTCCTGTCATGTCGGGAGCGGTCAGGCTTGCAAATAGTGTAAGGAAGACAATGCTTTTTGCGATCGAGAAAGGAGAGGAAGTTAAATATCTGGATATCAGCCGAACGAAAATGTGATTATCTAAATCAATACTCTAGATCAATGCTTTAGACCAATGCTCTAGATCAATGCTCCAGCTGATATTCAAGAGTATTCTCCCTATTATTAACATCGTTTAGAATCTCATAAAAACCGAATCTTCAGCCGAGGGTGAGATATAAATGTGGGACATAATTGCAGTAGATATTTCCGGCAGGCACAGGATTAAAGGAGGTTATTACATGGTATGTGCAGCAGCAGCGCTTACGGTCTCAGCCAACTATATTGAGAAGGTTAAGCAGGTCAAAATCCTGCCCCTCTGGCTAAAAAGAGCTCCAAGTTTGCTGGATGTCGTGCAGCTAATTGAAGATACTGCTGACCAGCTATCTTTCGAGGGCACGATTGTGGCAGAAAAAGGGGACATGTATAATAAACCCAGATGGGTGACCGAAAGTATGTTTTCCAGGGCTTTTAAGTATCAGGAATCAATTGCCGAGAGGCGGTCGATAGAACTCGTGCATCATATTTCCCAGAGCGCCCGCAATCTATTGATAAAAGAACTTCAAATCGAGACATGAAAATTTCAGCAGAACAAAAACTCGGTAACGGAAACAGGGTAATTCTAGTTAAAAGGGCCACTCCTAATTCCGACTCTGAACGTGAGGAATACCTCTTCCAGGAACTCAGAGAACTTGCAAAAGCAGCAGGTTACCTGCCGGTTGGTGAGCTTAAGCAAACCAGGTATCCTGATTCAAAGTATCAGCTAGGCAAGGGGAAAATCGAAGAACTTGCCGAACTTGTGAGAAGCATTGGTGCAGATAAAGTAATTTTCTATAACAGACTTTCCACGACACAGCTCTTCAACATCTCGGAAATCTGTAAATGCCAGGTTATAGATAAGTTCCAGCTCATCCTTGAGATCTTTGCAAAGAGGGCAACCACCCACCGCTCAAAACTCCAGGTAGAACTGGCAAGACTGAGATACGAGATACCCAGGGCAAGAGCCGTTGTTTCTCTCGCTAAGAAAGAGGAGAGAGCAGGCTTTATGGGACTTGGAGATTACGAGGATTCTTATGAACAGGATCTGAAGAAGAGGATCGCAAGGATTGAGAGTGAGCTTGAATCGGCAGAAAAAGATGACGAGTCTCTGCGGGCTTTAAGGCACAAGAAGGGGTTTTCTTTAATTTCCCTTGCAGGATATACAAATGCTGGAAAAAGCACGCTTTTCAACGCTATTGTCAGTGAAAGTGTCGATGTGAGGAATATGCTTTTTACAACGCTTGTGCCTACCACCCGAGCTCTGGACCTTGGAGGACGAAAAGCTCTTTTAACCGATACCGTGGGATTTATAGAAGATCTTCCTCACTGGCTGGTTGATGCTTTCAAATCTACCCTCAACGAGATTTTTCTATCGGATCTTATACTCCTGGTCGTGGATGCAAACGAAAAACCTGAAATGATTCTGCTAAAGCTTGCTACATCCCATGACACCCTCTGGGACCGTATTCAGGGAGTTCCTATTATAACTGTGCTTAACAAGGTAGATCTTGTTGACGAATCCAGACTTGATAGTATTATGGAACAGATAGGTTATATGGCTCCTAATCCTGTTTTCGTTTCTGCAAAAAAAGGCATCGGTATGGATGTACTAAAAGCCGAAATAGTCAAGCATCTGACTCCCTGGTGTTTTTGCTCCCTTTCCCTACCGAATTCGGAAGAAGGAATGTCGATTCTTTCCTGGCTATATGATGAAGGAATTGTACACAGAGTTGAGTTTGGAGAACAAATCCATGTGGATTATGAAGCCAGGACCGAGATAGTTAACAAAGCACATGCCCTCCTCGGACCGAAGGAAGTTTAACTATCATTTCGATAAAACCTTTTCTCAAAGGTTTTCGCTCAAGCCTTTTTTGAAAAGGCTTGTGATCAAGCTTTTTCTTCAAAAGTTTGGGATGTTATTTATATTAAATTGTAATTTGTAACTAAGTATCTTAAACTATGCATAACTATCTACACTCTTAATGAAATATACACAATCATCAAAAATTGATAATTTCCATGTTTATTGATATTTTTTAAAAAAGTTTATGTCAGCATAATCTTCAGACCTTCCATAAGAATAGAAAAATATTCTAAATTTATAAAATTCTTTGAAATATTAATAAATCCATTTCTAATATGTTTTCCTTAGGGAATTTTTTGCACAGGTGGAATAATGTTCGTATAAATACGAAAGGTATTTATATTCAGAAATCGTTTGTATATATGCGAACGGGCGTCTACTGTAGACATCAGACCCTCCTTATATCCTAAACTATACCCTTAGAACCAGATTTTTGCTATGTTTCTGCCCGTTCGCAATTCCTCCTTGTTTTGTCTTTATTTTTAAGACATCATTTGTTCGTATTAAAACGAAGGTTTGTTAAGTCTCTATGAAGTCTCTATGTAATCATAATTGTCTTTTTCTTTTTCAATTTTGCTCCCGTTTTCAAAATTTATATAAATTCATTTCTCATTCTCCTGTTAGCATGAAATTCGATCTGCACGTACATTCCGAGTATTCAAAGGATAGCAAATCGAGCCATGACGCCATTCTTGAGTCTGCGCGCAAAAAAGGACTTGATGGATTTGCTATCTGTGATCATGATACTGTGGAAGGTGGGCTTGCCTGTGAAAAACGAGCCATGGAACTTGGCTTTGAGCTTACAGTCATTCCCGGAGTCGAGGTTACCTGTTCTAAAGGGCATATCCTGGTGCTAGGAGTCAAACAGAACATTGAGCCTTTCCTTAGCCCGGAAGAAACGATCATAAGAGCCCGGAAACTTGGAGGCACGGTTATCATCCCTCATCCTTTCAAGCGAAGTTCCCACGGAATAGGAAGCTTCGAAGGGCTTGATATTGATGCAGTTGAGGTTTTCAATTCCCGCTGCCTATTCAATAACGCCAACAGGAAAGCTGCAATCGAGGCAAAGAGGCTTGGAATTCCCGGGGTTGCAGGAAGCGATTCCCACATTCCCGAAATGGTCGGCCAAGCCTATACCGAGATCGACGCGCCTGAAAACACCCTCACCGCCGTGCTTGCGGCCATCCGAGAAGGAAAGGTAGCTCCTGCGGGAAAAAATACGCCCAAATCAATTATTCTTAAGCAGATGTCAGGCAGTGCAAAGCGAAAAATCAAGAGAAAACTGTTTCATAAAATCTAAAACTTCAAGATTAATTCTAGCAGACTTGACGTTTAAGAGGGATTAAAATCTACACTCTACTTATTTTTTACGATCAATGCCACTTTTATTTATGGTGTAATTTTTCATAATTTGATAATGAATTGTAAGCGTTAACTGTTCTATCTCCCATTACTACATACTACTTTCTCTATGAACTCATTCCAAGACCGATCTTATTCACACATCAGTAATAGTTCTTCAGAACAAATCTCATAATTGGAAGATCCATCGACCATTTAAAATTAGACATTTAAAAATGTAATTCTGAGTTTTGGGATTTATTCTATCTTTTTCTTATTTATAACAGTAGAAAAAATTTTATAACAATCAGCTCGATTAAGCGATTTTTAATAATCTTTTTCTTTTTAAGTTTGCCTTCATTTTTCTACTTTAATTTTTTATATTGGATTTTTGATTATAATTGAATTTTCTTTCAGAAGTAAAGTATTTATTCGTAGAAACTCAATTAATTTTTTGATTCAGTTGTGTTTATTTTCTATCTTAAGGAAGGGTTTGATGGCCAGGAAACCTGACAATTTTTCATTCTTCATTGAGGATACCTGTGCCTACATTCCCTATGCCGTAATCGGGATTTTCATCCTGCTTGTATCAACCTTCACCTCAGTTTACCTTCTAAAGATCGACAGTGAAGTCGCAGAAACCATTTACACCACCGAGAATGTTAACCCTGAGAAAAGTGCCATCAATCTTGCCTCATTCGACCTTGCCCGCTGCCTGAACTACGCAGGAATGGAAGCTCTGGAATGGCAAGGAGAACATCCTGTAATTCTGCCTGAAGGCAGTGCAGTTGACAGGTTTTCTGAAGACGGTTTTATGGTGATCCCGAAAAACCAGAACCTTGAGAAAGGAGATTTGCTCCAGCTTTCCATAAACCTGCCTTCAGATATCTGGGGTAAAATAGAAGCTCTTTGGAAAAACCGCGACATTAAACTGATTGTCAACGACTCTTCAGGTAACGAAATAAAAAACATAAACTACGGCCAGGCAACCGGTTTTTTCCAGAAAGTCTCATTCCAGGAAACCGTGGAAATTCCGGACTCTGCAGCCTCAGGATATGCCTCAATTGAACTTTATTACGGCGACGGATTAAAAGCCTCGGACTGGTTCGTAATTGAGGTAAGCCCGGTAAAAGACATAACAGCAGACGCTTTTAACAGGCTGCTTTCTGCAAATTACCAGGGAAACAGCCACACGTTCAGGGAATACGCAATCAATGTCGAACCTGACATAAAACCCGAGCAAATAAAAATCAGAAAAGTAACCGGAACTTTGCAAAGGGAGATCTCATCTGGTGGCAAACATAAGAATTATGCTGACGCAAACCCTGCTTTTGATACAGGTTACAACACTCATTCCAGCAAAAATTATACTATTTATTACGTTTTCGAGATTCCTGCCCTCAATTATACTCTTGTTAACCTGGAGACCGGAGAAAGCTCTAACCGCAGCATGAAACTTTCTACCCTGATAACCTCACGGGAACCTCTTCTTGAAGAGCTTGTCCGGGAATACGAAACCGAACTTGGAAACACTTCAAGTCTTGATTCAACATCTAACCTTGTGCTCGGAGCAACAAACCTGAGAACTTTCGTTTACGGTCCCTGGCAGCATTATGCAAACGGTCCTCTGAATATCCTGACCAATCCTGCCCTCTCAAGTTCAATTAACGGAGCCACACTCTACACTCAGAAAAAAATTTTTGATTCGGTTGACCCCCTGTCTCTAACATACACAACCTATTATAATGAAAAAGTTCTTTATGAAGATGTTTCTTCTTCAAGCAGCGTTTCAGACCGAAATAAAGCACCTTCGGGTTCTAATAGTATCTCGAATACTTCAATTTCTAGTTATGAGCGAGATAAAGGCGTAAACCTGACAACTACTTACGATTCTCTTGCGCAGAATAAATCTTTCTCTTTTGATGTCGAAAAAAGCATAAAAGAATCCCTGAGAGAGACAAATACTTCCTTTGAAGAGCTCTCTGAGTATTCGAAAATTGAAGTTTCAGCTTCTAATTATACAAATGGAGTTATTGACGGCTGGGTCTTTAATGATCACGTATGGATAGAAGAGAATCCTGATCTCATTCATGCGGTTACGGACAGCGTTTACACAGCATCGGTTCAGGGGCAAATCCTGAGAGATGGTTTCGCTTTTCCTGATCCGATTTCCTCTCAAATTACTGCAAATTTTGATTCGGATTCGGTTTCGTTTACCAGTCAAACTGTTAGCTGGGACTCGAACTATTTAGCATCAGGAGCGCATAAAGGCTCTCTTGTGCCTTCTTACTCATGGAGAGACTCAACCAGAAAATCCTATTCCGAATCCTTAGATCCTTCAATTGAACCTCCGGAAGGAAGTGTATCCAGATGGTCAATTTCAGCGGCAGATGTCAGCCTGATTTCTGCCGACATAGTCGATGTAAAGATTGAACCTCATTTTTCCTATGCAGGTAATGATACCCTGACGTTTGAAAACCGGAGTGAAGGCTACCTGAACCGCGAAGAGCATGTCTTTGACTGGCGAGTCAGGTACGATATTTCTTACAAAATCGTAACAAACTGGAAAATAGACTATAGTTACGATTACACTTACAAATGGAAAACCAGAGAGCAGTTGCCTGATGGAAATTATACCACGGTCACGCATTCCGATACATCAAGTGGTTTAGCCTCAAAAACTGTAAGCAAAGTCAATCTCGCATCGCTTTCTCATGCAGAAACCGAAGCCGAAAAACTGACAATAGTTTACCACAAACGACCTCCTGCAGGCGGTTACATCGGCTTGTCAACCTATTCTGATCCCATAGAGCGAGAATACAGGGAAACAACCCTTTATCTGGACAATAAAGGCGGTACAGGCATTCTGAACGAAATAGATAGTTTAGATAGTGACACAAATAAAATCGAAAGATTCGACCCATGCTGTTCTGATGCTGCCGACAAATACAGGGACGAATATGTGGATTTAAGGGCAATAGAGAGCATGTTTTGGGCTTACCCTGACGGGCAATATCTACCCAAACATGCTGTAAATTGCGATATTCCACCATGGCTGCACAGAATTATGGCAGAAGAAGTTCTGGAAATGCTCAATTCTGTAGAAAAGGATAATCCTACCTTTAATTATTCTCTTATGGATTCCCCTGGGCAGGATCCTACAGATTTGCAGGTACAAACTGCCGAAAAACTCATTCTGAAACTGGAAAAAGGCAGGGAAGCTTACGTAAACAAAGAAAAGTATCTTACACCGTCAGGAAAAATATATGCTTCAAGCGATTCTGCCCGGTACATTGCTAAAAACGAGGCTTACAACAGGTTGATAGAAGATATCGACAGGAAAAACCGTAAACTGGATTCTGATATCAATTCCTACATTCTTAAAGCTCTTGAGAAAAAAAGCATTGATACCAGTTCGTTTGACAGCGTTACCTCAGTCAAAATGACTCTTTTTAACAATCCGGCAGTGGAAAGGGCTGCTTCAGTTCTGGGCGAAGATATGGGTATAATCTCCACTATGACTGTTACCGGTCAACCGGAAAGCAAATACAATTGGACAGAAAATCTGACTTTGATCGTTGATCAGAAACCTAACTATCTTTATCACGATCCGGATTTTGACCTGAGAGAGGAGTATGAATGGACTGATGCCGCGACTGGAAGAACAATTTACCCCCTTGGTGTACGTAATACCTGCATTTTTACAACAGGTATCTCCGAGGAAATAGCAGACAGTATTTCTTCAAGCAATGAATACGTAAAAACTGAAATAGCACAGCAAATAAGCCAGAGTATCTCAAGCCTGAACACTGAAGTTCTATTATTTGAACAAGATCTGAGCGAGCAGAATATCTCTCTGGATACAACTCGTCTTAACAAAGAAGTTTACAATTTGAAGCATACTTATGCGCAGGAAATGAGATCTCAAATAACTGAAAATGTAGTCAAAGAGATAACTTCGAATCCAGTAATTTCAGACTGGATCAAAGAAGAAAAAGTTAGGGCGATTACAGCAAGCTGTCTGAATAACTTTTCCGATGACCAGGTAATCCAGAAATCTACTACTGATGAACTCGCAGTTGAACTCTCTGCTATTATAAAATCTGAAATTCGAAACTCAAATCTATCGATTGGGCATGATGAACTTGAAGCTACTCTAAATAGAGTAGATACTGACATCAGAATAGGGGTTGCAAATGGAATCTGTGCAGTTACAGTAAACAAAGGCCAAACCCTCGATGCTGGCTTCGAGAGAATTGATAAAGAGTTGAAAAATCTAGCTAATGAAACTGTTGACACATATTCCGGTGAAGCAGGAGATAAGATAAGAAGAAGGCTGGATAGGACGATGACAACTATTCCGTGTGGATTGCCTGTGTTGCCACCACATTGGGTTTTTACAATTAATATTTGGACGTATGATGTAATGGCAGAGTACAAAGAATTCACTATAATCGATAATGATAATGAAGTTATTCCCAAGCCTTATTTTGGGCATAAAGGACAGAAGTATGTTAGACAAGATGACGCAATCGTTTTGAACGACGAATATCTTGGTGAAAACATACCTATAACTTTTAAGTTCAGTGGGTATGCAACTTCAATAGTAGGTTCAGGCCCAAAGGGTGTTGGGGATAAACTGGGAAAAAGTACTGAAGAATCAATAGGATATGAATATCTTTTATCAAGAGTTGGAGGAAGTAAATGAGAGCAGGAATTATGTTTTTAGGATTAATTTTATTGTTACTTATCGATACTGTTTCTGCATCTTCTCCTTACTGTTCAATAGATGTATACTATAACGATAAGATGCTACCTGGGGATGAAGTAGCAAAACCAATTCTGAAAATTGATGAGCTTTTCAAAATCAAAATCACTATGACATTAAATCAAACATCTAGACTATTTATTGAAATTGACAGTATTGGATCTGAATCTCCTTATGAGGTGATTGAGGGTCCTTCTAAGTTTTCTGAGAAAAAGCATTTTGAGTCCTTAGATCCAGGAGTATATAATTTTGAATGGCTTTTGAGACCTACTGAAGAATGGGCAGATTGGTCTATGCCCGTAAATTTCTGGTACCAAATACACGAAAAAGGGAAAGATGAGCCTGCTGTAAAAGGAGAATTCACAGTTGCATACCCTTATATCTCCAACGAATACTACGAAGGCGAAGTTCCATCTTCGGAAACTCAACCCACCCAACAGTCAACCTCAGAAAACTCATCTTCCCCAACAGCATCTACACCAGCTTTCAGTTTAGCAACTGCTATTCTGGCGCTTGTGATTTTATTCTTCAAATTTTCCCGCCAGTAGAAACACTCCTTTTAGGACTATTCCTAAAATATCTTTCGAGAAATTGTAACTTTATAGAACGCAAAGAAATGAACTTCTGGCGCTGATTTTCTCGAAAGAAAAGGACTTATCGCTTACGGTCATATCCTCTCTATTAGCTCAAAAATACAAGCTCAAAATCTGTTAAACCGAATATAGCTTTAGGGGATAAACAATGGCAGAAGCAACCGAGCAAAAAAATAAGCCCATGATCTGGAAAGAACTCGTATTGGGATTTGCTGTAGTCGAATCTTGCATATATCACTCGATCCGTACAATACCTATTGTGACCGCGAGCAATGCCGAAGAAGTGCTTTTTACGGACAATTTAACCAGACTTACGAAACTGGAAAGTGACGAGACTGTAAAAGGAGTCCTTCCGGTACCATTTCCAACCTATGAGGTAACTGGAGCCATGCCGACTGAGGGTGAAGAATTCAGTGAGGTAATACTTTTAGGGTATGAGTATCCCGGCATGGAGGCTCCGGACTGGATGGAAATTCTTAAAAGAGAGGTCGAAAATCCGAGAAGATGTGTGTAAATTTGGCTGTATAATAACAATTTCTATTTTTATAAAAATGATTTACAGGAAAACTCATTCTTTTTCATCTTTTCTGTGCATTGGGATTTCAAAACTTTTAACTTGTCACTTGGTTTCAAGTTATTAATCAGATTTTTTTAATATCCAGCTGGCTCCAGCCGTGCACCTGCGCAGGATAGAGATAACCGAAAATGCTATTCCGATCCCCCTGAACTGATATCAATGTTTTAACTTCTGACCATCGGAAACCTGTTTTTGAATCTTATGTCAGATTTATGTCAATTCACCTCTTTTCCAGCGTGAAAGTTGCTAACTTCCTTATTTAGTTAGAATCTGCTTTCTGTCTAAATGAGTTAATTACTAATATAGAAAGCCTTATAGGGTAAAAATTAGAGACTGATGGAAGCATGGCCAGGGAAATAAGGATACTCCATACTGCTGACACGCATCTGGGATACAGGCAGTACCACAGTGAGAACCGGAGAAAGGATTTTTTTGCAGCTTTCGAGCTTGTCGTAAACGATGCGGTTGAGATGCAGGTCGATGCCGTAGTGCATGCGGGAGACCTTTTTGATTCGAGGAACCCGACCCTTGAAGATCTCCTTGAGACAATGAATATCCTGGCACGGCTCAAGGAGGCTGGCATACCTTTTCTCGGGATTGTCGGGAACCATGAGAGCAAGCAGAATATCCAGTGGCTTGACCTTTTCGAGGAAATGGGGCTTGCGGTAAGGCTTGGGAAAAAACCATTTATGGTAGGCAATGCAGCTATTTACGGGATTGATAGCGTCCCGAAATCAAAAATTCCCATATTCGATTACTCAGGCTTTGAGGCGCCGGATTCCAGCCTTTCTACCTTATCTAATCCTTCTACTCCAGAAGAAAACTTCTGGAAACTGCTTGTAATGCACCAGATCGTGAATCCTTTTCCATATGCGGAGTGGGACTGTGATGAGGTGCTTGAAAACCTGCCTTTCAAGGTTGATGCAATTCTTCTTGGCGATTACCATGAACATGCAATAATTAAAAACAAAACAGGCGAGACATGGATCACTTACTCCGGAAGCACGGAGCGGAATGCAGTTTCCGAAAAGGAAGCCCGTTCCTATAATATCATCACGCTTTCCGAAAAAGGACTTGAGATCAGCAGGCGCACGATCCCGACCAGGAATTTTCTTTCCATCCAGGTAGAGTTAAATGGGGAAGATAATCCATATGAGCAGATTTTCTCTAAAGTAAACGAGCATTTAGAAGAAATTCCGGGTTCCGTGGTCTTTCTGGAAATTATCGGGGATTCTGGTCCAGTCCTGTCACAGAGCGAGCTTGAGGAATACCTGATTAATAAAAAGGCTATTGTGGCAAACGTTAAAGACTGGAGAACAAAAGAATCCTTCCCTGAGGAAGCCCTAAAGATCACCTTCTCCGATCCTGATCATGCAGTTGCAAGTGAAATCAGAAAAATGAGCTTAAACGACGGTGGGCTGATTATTAACGAAGTTGTCCGGAGCCCGGATATCTCAAAGTCAAGAGTGGACGAAGAAACCGAAAGCCGGCTTTCGAAGCTCATTGAGGCTAAAGCTGAGGAATTCAAAAGCCCTGATTTTAGAATAGAAGTGCCTGCCAGCCCTATTTCCCCTGCCAGTTCAACATCCGATTCTGGATTTTCGGGACTTGAAGAATTAAAACCCAGCGGAGAGAGCGAACCGGATAAAAATTTTAGATCAGCTATGGAAATTGGTTTTGCTGGGAAAGCTGAATTCTCAGGAGAGACTGGACTTTCAGGGAAAACCAGGCCTATAGAGGTAATTGCCGGAAAGCTTGAAATTACTGAACTATCAGGCGTCCTCAGGACTTCAGACCTAGATGAGAAAACTAAAATGAAATCTGTAAGTCAGCCTGTAAGTCAACTTCATGAAACTAAACTTGCAAGCAAACCTGAAAGTGAACTTCCTGATAACGAGCCTGGGAAAGAGGCTCAAAAGCCGTCTGAGTTCGCGGTTAATAGCAAATCTCAAGAGGAGACATCAGGCAAATCCGAGAAGCTGACTGAAGAAAAACCTGCAAGGGCTACGGGATTAACCAGAAAAGCGGGAAAGGCAGGGCAGAAAAAAGGAAAAAGCAAGTCTGCCGTACCACGACAGTATAACCTTGGTGATTACCTTTGAAGCTCAAAAACCTGTATATCGAAAACATCCGGAGTTATAAGAAACTGAATTTTACATTTGAAGACGGAGTTACAGTCATTTCCGGAGTTAATGGGAGCGGGAAGTCCAGCCTGCTTGAAGCCTGTTTTATGGGACTTTTTGGGAGCAAAATTCTTTCAAAGGATTTCGTGCTTGCAGATGTAATCTTTAAAGGGGCTGAAAATGCGAAAATAAGCCTGGGTTTTGAGCATTTAGGGCAGGATTATCTTATCGAACAGGCTTTCAGGTATTCGCCTAAGAGTGAAAATGCTTCGAGCTCAAAATGCGTACTCTATGCCAACGGAGAATGTATTGTCGATCAGGCTACACGGACTTACGAAGAGGTCTGTTCCCTTTTAAATATGGATGAAGAGGCATACAGGAACTGTGCTTACATCCGGCAGGGCGAAATTGATGTACTCATTAATGCAAAGCCAAAAGACAGGCAGCGTATGATTGATGACCTTTTACAGCTTGGAAAACTTGAAGAGTACAGGGAAAGAGCAGGGAGTGCAAAAACAGCTGTCAGAAGGCTTCAAAGGGATGTAGGTAACAACCTTTCAGCCATAAAAGCCGAAATCGAGAAAATTGAAAGTACAGAACCGCATGCAGTGCTGAGGGGGCTCAAGCAGAAGATAAAGGAATGCGATGCAGCATTAGAAAAATGTAATAAGGATAAAGAGGTTGCAGCAGCCCAAAAAGAAAAACTCGATATGATGGCTGCAGAGTACAGGGAGCGACTTCAAGAAATAAACACTCTGAAACAGGCTCTACTTAAATCCCAGGAGGGTAAAGCTAGCTGCATCAGAGAAAGAGAAACCCTCTCAGGAGAAGCCCGTGAGCAAAGGCAGGTTTTGCTCGAACTGGGAAGGGAAAATAATTCTATCCGGGAGGAATGCGGCTTTGGAGACCTTGATATTGAGACACTGAGCTTGCAACAGGAAAAAGAAGAGTTCCTTGCCAGGGAAAAGATGAATGGAATCTCAAAAGAACTAGCTCTCCTTCTAAGGGAAGAGGAAGTCCACACTCAGGCTTTAAGTGACCTTGAGAAAGAGAAGGTTGAGGTTGAACAGATTTTTGTGCAGTGCAGGGCTGATATAGAAGCTGCAAATGAGGAAATCGAAAGAAACAGGAAGAGTATCCTGAAAATCGAGGAAGAAAATGAAAGACTTAAGGAAACTGCGAAAGATACTATAAATTTCTCCGAAACCTATGAGATTTCCTTATTTATAAAGGAACTGGAAGAAAAAGAAAACTTATTGCGTGAAAGGAGAAACGAAGCCTCTACAAAGCTTGCTCTTGCCTTCAAAGAAAAAGAAACTGGAGATATAAATCTTCTCACGCTCGATAAGGAACTTCAAAATCTCAAAGCTGCAGTTCGTAGGGGCAAAACCGAAATTGAGATCCTTGAAGAAAGGCTCCGGGAGAATGCAAGGGCAGTTCAGGAAGTCCAGGAACAGAAGTCTGAAGCTTCCACAGGGTTAAAGGGGCTTGGGTTCACCGAAGAACAGCTAGAGGATCTGGAATATCTGAGTGAACTGCTTCTGGAGAGTAAAAACAGGCTGCATGGGCGGGAAAAAGAGCTAGAGGCGACCATCAGGGAGCTTGATAAGGTACTCCGTAAAAACCAGCAATTGCTTGCCGAAGGAAAATGTCCAACCTGTGGGCAGGAGCTTAAAGGCTCAGAGATTGCCTGCATGACAGAGGAATCTGAACAGAAGAAAGAAAAGCTTACAGCAGAACTTCTTGATATAAAGCTCCAGCAGGCTGAGATTGAGAAAAAGCTCAACCGATTAAAGGATGCAAAAAAACTGGAGAAAATAATCTCGGATTATGATCTGGAAATCGAAAAACTCAGGAATAAGGCAAAAGAGCTTCAAGAAAGGATAACGATCCACAAAACCCGGACTGAAGAAGATTCTCTTAAACTTGAGGGACTTATCAGGCAAAAGCAGGAACTTGAAACTAAAATGGGTCAGCTCCTACCCGATATAAAAGCCCTTCAGGGCTGGGAGGAGGCAGCCAGGAAAGCCCACAGTGAGAGTGAAAAAACGCTTCGAGAGGCAAGAGCCTTTGAGAAAAAGCTTGCTGAAAACGCGTCAGAGATTGATGCCCTGAATGGAAAAATAAGGACATCTCTTGCACTGATTGAAAACTACGGACAAAGGCTAGGAGAGCTCAATGAAAAATTGATAAGCCTTGCCGAACGTGAGAATCTGGAAAAGGAGAAACTCAAGGCTCTGGGAGTTGAGCTTGAGGCATTGAGGACGAAAGAAGACCTGGCAAAAAAAGCCCATCAGAAAAGTGAGAATCTCCTCCAGCAAGTAAAAAAGCTCAGAGCGAATCTGCTCCGCATGGATGTCATAAAGCACAAAATTTCCGAGCTCGAAGCTTCCATAAAGAACCTGACGGAAAAGATCGATTTCTTTGACCAGGAGATCTTTGAGAGAAGCGAGCGGGTGAAACAGCTTGAGAGAAAGCTACAGGGATACAGGTTTGAAGATCTCCAGAATAAACGTGCCCAGCTTGAAGCATATCAGGCAAACATTTCCGAGAAAATCCGACAAATTACGGCTTCAAAAGATGCATTTTTAAAGGACGCCGGTATGGTCGAGAACAGCTTAAAACGCCGCAATGAGCTGAAAGAAGAACTCAGGGCTCTTGAAAACAGACAGCTATATCTTGAAGCCGTGTACAGTAATGCTGAGGATCTTGAGAACATGTATATGCGTGTTCGGGCTGATATGCGGGCAAGAAACATAGAGGCCCTTTCTACCCTGCTGAATGAAATGTTTAGCTTCATGTACACGAACAATGCATATTCCCATATAGAACTTGACTCGGAGTATAACCTTACGGTTTACAGAAAAGACGGTACGCCTCTTCAGCCCAAACTCCTCAGCGGGGGAGAACGTGCCATTTTTAATCTTGCCCTGCGCTGTGCTATCTACAGACTTCTTGCTCTCGGTTTTGGCGGTGACAGGGCAGATGGGCTTCCGCCAATGATTCTAGACGAGCCCACGGTTTTCCTGGACCGCGGACATATAAACCAGCTTTTGAAACTCATAGACCTGATGCGCAGCATAGGGGTAGGTCAGATTATTGTAGTCTCTCATGATGAAACCCTGATAGATTCCGCAGACCACGTCTTCCTGGTAGAAAAAGACCCTCTTACCAATATGTCGTCTATTGTAAAAATCTAAACTGTTGGGCTGAAACCCTTTTACGAAAAGGCTTGACCGAAACCATTGCGTTGCAGCTCTTTTACGAAAAGACTTGATCGAAACAGTTGCGCTGGTCGATCACGCTGACTGCGCATACCGGCTGTTTACCAGTATACCAGATAATTAAAAAGCTCATCAATTTCTTCTTTATATTCCTCAAAAAAGCTGTAGTTCTTTACGAGGTAACCCTCTGCAGGGAGGTCTTCGAGATACCCGTACCAGTAAACAACCATACCTTCCCCGAAGATTTCGGCATATTCTCTAAACTGCTTCTTCGAATAATGCTCGTGTTCGAAGTCATCCCCAAATAAGGCTTTGCTTTCAATCCAGTTGACCATGAGGTTGTCTATGCATACAGGGTCTGAAAGCACAAAATCTGGGGTCTTGCCTTCTCCTTTAGCCCGAATCTCTGCTTCGGTGCAATACGGAATTCCCCTATCATCGAGCCATTTCTGGATGAGTGCTTCTCCCATCTCGCCTTTTTTACACTGCATCTCATGAGCATGAGGGGAAAAGAAATGATCGGCTTCCAGGGCTCTTTTGACTTCCCTTCTAAGGCGACGATTTTCGATTAAATCTACATGTTTAAAAAACCGGTTTATATTTTTCTTGGAAATTTCACATTTTTTCATAATAAGCGAGGCCATGAGGGTCGGAGGAAAGCCTGTGTATTCTGCGAGATCAAGAATGGTACGTCCCTGTTTCCATTTTAAAAAAAGCTCATTTTCTCTGGAATAAATTTTCCTGTGTTTGAATCTCGTCTTTTTCACAACTTTCTGGTTGAGAATTGTTGCAATCACTCCAACAGGTTTAGAGTATTCTTCCGAAAGGCGGAAAACATCTTTAAAGTCATGCAGTGAATTGTATATTTCCTTATATGTCTGGCGGTCCATCCTGAATCATCAAATCTCTTTTTGTTTTTCCCGTGCAGGTAAAATTAAAATAAGCACATAAAAGATGAAAATCTTACGATATCAAAAGTCTCTCAGGCGCTCAGTTGATTTTCCTCATATATTCTTTCTATGCTCATAGTTTATAATCATAATCAATGCCTTAAAACCCTGAACAGTCGATGACTTGACAAAATAATGCCAACTTATTTCGTATGCCAGAATGAAGAGGATAAGAAGATGTCTCTTCTTCGCGGGTAAATTCCTTTTTCCAGAATTTCTGCCTGTATGTCCGGGGTTATTTTTCCGGCTGGAGTATAGTTAACTAAACAAATCTTTTATAAGCTTTTTTACAACCTTTTTGCAAAAAAAAGCTTAACCGCAAACTTTTTCAGAAAAAGTTTGATCACAAGCCTTTTGAAAAAAGGCTTGAGCGAAAACCCCGAGCAAAGGCGTGGTCAAGCGACGCAACGGCTTCGGTTAAACATTCTCATAAAAGGATTGCGGCGCAATCGCTAGTGATAAACCGGTGCAAGGGTATCAGTGCGGAGGTTTTTGAAAAACCTTGCGTTGTCCCATTTGATAATGCTGGTTGAGTCAATCCTTTTTTCAAAAGGTTTATGGCTAGTGTTTTTGTTTAACTCCAGAAATCCTCCTCGTAAGTGTCAGGAAGGTCTATTTCTATCACTTTATCAAGCTTCTTACGTTTTTCCCTGTTCTCAGGGGGCTTTTTTGCTTCTTCTCTCCTTGGCAGGTAAGAGTTATCTTTTTTATCGGTATCAAAGGGTGTAAAGATTGTTGTGTGCTTATCCCTTGAGATGACTTTTTCCGGGATTCTCGGTTTTTCCTGGATTCTTGGCTGTGTTCTTGCACAGATGATAGGGTTCTGTTCTGCCGGCTCTTCTCTCAATCTGGAGGATTCCAGCCTGGAGGTTTTTTCGATTTCACTGGCATTATATCTTTCTCTAAGTCTTTCATCGTGGGTTTTCTTGGATCCCTCAGGAATTTTTGTAATAATCTCTTGGAACTCCTGGCTCTGAGTAAGGCTTGCTTCTTTTCTCTCTGCAGGTCTTTTTGCAGGTTCCTCTGCAAGCCTTCTGGGGATCCAATCCCCTTTTTCAGAGACATTCTTTCTTCTTTTAGAAAGGGGCTGCCTTCCTAATTTGCGGAAAGTATCTTCAGCATAGGTATCCCTGTTGCGGTCTACTTTCCCGGATTTAATTTTACTTGTTGTGCCGTAACCTATAAGGCAGTTGGGTTCTCTCGTTCTCCATTCAAGACAGAAGAGATGGCACTCCCGCCCTTTACATGTCTGGGTTTCATCAAGAGGGCAAACTTCTGGAAGGGTCATACTACTAACAATAGCAGAATATAAAAAATAGTTAACGATAATAAAAATTGAAGTATCTTTATCAGAGCCCTTTGAGGGCGTCTGCAATCAGGGGGGCAACACTCAACCTGCTCTCGGCTCTCTCAAGGGTATCGGTTCCGATTATATCCTTTACTCCTGCATTGAAGAGCCTTAAAGCTGCATTCCTTGCAAGTACGGGATGTATGCAAGCAATATAAACATCTTCTGCTCCCTGATTTTTGAGCATTTTGATGGATTCTGCCATTGTTCCGCCTGTTGCAATCATATCATCTACAAGGACAACACGCCTGCCTGTGACATCGAGATTCTTTGTCTTGATTACAACCGTATCCCCGCTTAGCCTTGTTTTCTCAAGATGGTCATACTCAAAGCCCAGCCCTGAAGAGACATTCTTTATAAGTCCTTCGGCTCCGGAATCAGGAGCGAGCAGAAGAGGATTTTCCAGGCCAAGCCCTGCAATATACTCCCCTACCAGTTTAGCTGCATCAAGGTTTTCCGCAGGGCTGGGGAAGTGTTTAAGCACGCTTTTTTCATGGATATTTATGGTAAAAATTCGGTCAGCGTTGATGCAGCGGGCGACTGCGCGAGCACTGATCGGCTCTCCGGGTTTGAATCTCTTATCCTGTCTGGCGTATCCCATGTAAGGAATTACAACATTGAGTTCACTTGCGCCTTCACAGGCATCAATAAGCTGGAGCAGGGAAACAAGATCCGAGTCGGTGGGCGTGCTCTGGATAAGGGTCACGCGCTCGTTTTCGGTTTCTTCTGCGATTCGGAGGTAAAGTTCCCCATCAGGGAAGCGATTAAACTCGCAGAGCACAGGCTCTGTCCCTAAAGCTCGGGCAGTGCGGCTGGCTAGTAATTGTGATGCTGGTCCACCTATGATCTTCAAGATAATACCTCAGTCTGCCGTCTTGATATATCCTATCCTTTAAAAAGCTTATTTTTTATGGGCTTACCCTGGCATTTACAATTAAGTCTATAATTAAGGATTGTTCATAATAGCTCTTAAAAAATTAAGAATAACTGGTTGTAAGCTAAGGTCAAATATATCAACGCAATATTCTCAGCTATAATACTAATTATAATTATTATTGTAAAATTGTAAATTACTAGCAATCTAAGTTAAGAATTTGCCATTTAACTGTTTTTATAAGCGAATTTTGAAGAAGCAACAAAAGAATTTGGAATAGCTCTGGATCAGATTCGGGCTGTTGCAAATGCAATTATCAAAAATTGAGAATTTTGACAGTAAGCCTGAAAATATCAGTATCAGTTGATTCATCTTCAGTAGGCTTAGCAGTTACAAAAGTTCACCCTTTAAGCTTTTCGAGCACCCGAATATTCTGTATTGAAGTATTGGGGTAATTCCCACTTTCATCTTTTTCCGCCGATTTCACCATGTCCCATATAGTCAGCAAAGCTGCCGAAACCCCTGTAAGAGCTTCCATCTCAACCCCTGTTTTCCCGACAGTCCTGACCTCAACTACAGCCGAAATTATTTCTTCCCCGATTTCAAAATCCACATCTATGGCTGTGATTGGAATCTGGTGGCACATTGGGATTATCTCTGGTGTCTTTTTAACCGCAAGCACAGCTGCAACTCGAGCAGTTGCAAGCACATTGCCCTTTTCCACCGTTCCGGTTTTTATCTTCTCTATGGTTCCCCTGGAAAGCATAATTTCCCCAGCAGCTCGAGCCAGTCTTGGAATTTCGCGCTTTTCGCTAATGTCTACCATACGCGCTCTGCCGAATTCAATGTGAGTAAACTGCTTTTCCACCTAATCACCGTGTTTTTATAATCCTGGATCAGTCAATTCTGATCTGTTTTCTCTTTGAATAGTCTTCGATTAATTTTTCCAGCTTATTTACAAGTTCTCTGGCTTCTTCAAGGTTAAGTTTTATGACCTGTTCATCTTCTCCATGAAAAATATTAATTCTTATCCGGTTTCTTTCAATTTCCAGCTCGATTTTTCTTCCAATTTCCTGAACCATGCAAAAACGCCTCCCTATCCCACGTACATTAGAATATTTTAATTGGATTTTTAAATCTCAGTGTTAAATTAATTCTACCTTTAGATAATCTGCAGCGATAAATTGATTGTAATACAGCATTTTCAGTATCAGAATGATATCTTTAAAGCTTGTTTTTAATCTTTTTATCCAATATCAGCTTCTTTAATTATTTCGGGGATTTTTTCCAGAATATCTGTTGCAAGCAGCCCATTGCCTGCTTTCTCAAAAGCAAGATCCCCGGCTGCTCCATTAATGTACGCTGCGCAGGCAGCCGCAAGAAACGCGGGATTTCTGGAAAATAGTGATCCTGTGAGCCCTGCCAGGACATCACCTGTGCCTCCAACTGTCATGCCTGTATTTCCTGTCCTGTTCAGCAGGGTCTGTTTCCCATCCGAAATTATGTCGATTTTTCCTTTTAGAAGTGTTACAACCCCTTTTTTCTCCGAGAATTCCCTGACAGCTTTAATGCGGGAATCCTGATTTTCAGGGGTTTTCATATCCCTCAAGAGGGCAAACTCTCCTGCGTGCGGGGTTATTATCAAATCACAGTTGCCTGCAAGGCTTTCAAAGACAGTGTCTGATAGGGCTGCAAGAGCATCAGCATCCAGGACTGCTTTCCTGCAAAAGGGAAGGATTTTCCGGACGGTTTCCAGGGTTTCAGGTGCTCTTCCTAATCCCATCCCCATCACGACTACATTATGGGAATTTATGAGGTCCAGGAGGATTGAGACATCCTCAGGGCAGAGAATATTCGAAGAAAGTTTTCGGACAATCAGGTTCGGAGAATAAGATGCCACGATTTCTGCTACATTTGCTGGGACTGCTGCGGTTACAAGATCTGCCCCAGCTTTAAGGGCTGCAAGAGCCGCAAGTGCAGGAGCGCCCGAGTACGGACCGCCTCCAATAACAAGGATTCTTCCGGAATCACCTTTATGCCCTGAGGATTCCCGCCTGCGGAGTGTCATCAGATCCCCTGGACCAACATATTGTTCGGCGTCGGCAGAAATTCCTATCTCGGCAACCCTTATAATTCCAGTGTACTCTTTTGCCTTCTCGCTCATGAGCCCTGTTTTCATACGGTGAAAAGTGACTGTAAGTCCTGCATGCACGGCTTTCTCAAAGCTTCCACCGTCAGGGTCAAGTCCTGAGGGTATATCAATCGAGATTATTTTTTTTCCGGCTCTTCCTTCCCGGTTTATATAATCAATAGCAGTGGATTCGGGTTCTTTTATCTTTCCTTTTATCCCGGTTCCGAATATAGCGTCTACAAGCAGGTCAGCCTCTGAGTACCAGTCCGAAGCCTCTGCTTCAAACTGGCTCGAATCCGTTATTTCAATCACTTCTACGCGGCTGAACTTCAGCAGGGAGAAGTTGTGAAAAGCTTCTTTTGTTCCGATATCTCTGGCTTTTCCCAGCAGGATTAACTTTACTATATAACCTGAAGAGCCTGCGAGATGCCTGGCGGCAACAAAAGCGTCCCCTCCGTTGTTACCCCTACCTGCGATAAAAAGTACCCTGCCGCTTCCAAGCTTTTCCCGGACACTCTGTGCAATAGCGGCACCTGCATTCTCCATTAACTGTATAGGTAGAAGTCCAAGATACTCACAATTTCTGTCTATTGCTTTCATTCTCAGAGAACTGATGCACTTCATAGTAGTTACCTGCCTGCTTATTTAATCAGGTATCCTGTTACCTGTTAACCTTCTGAGGATTTCCGCAAGCCTTAATTCCTGGCTTATATACTGCCATAGAAATTATTATATATCTCTAGAATAATTTAGGTAATTTACTTTGTATTTTTAGACCAAGGAAACCTATCTGATATCATCAGCTATATACATTACATCCCGTTATTACATAATATGAAATTACTTAGTTTTCCGTAAAAAACGTTATTAATTTCTTATGAGTATGATTCATTGAGTATAATCTGTGTAAGAATAATTTATAAAAACATATAAGAATGATTCATAAAGAGATGATTTGTAAACTAAACTTTGTAAGAGTAATTCCCATCAGGAAATGGTCTGAAACTACAGCTACTCTTAGAGTTAATTAACTGTAATAAAACGTGAACAGGCAAGATTCTGATCAAATGTTTGCTTTCCTTTGCACGTGTCTGGACTTATATAAAAGCATGGAGGACTATTTTTGCCTAATTTTTCAAAGGATGCGGATAGCAATCTTAAAAATACAGTCAAGCCCAGATACCTTGTTCTGGGCAGTGGAAGTGTTGGTTTTGCGCTTGCGAAAGAGCTTAGGGAAAGCAATAAGCTCGTAATCATCGTTGATAAAGACGAAGCTAAGGTTGAAACTCTCAGGGAGGAAGGCTTTGAGGCTATTGTAGGCGATATCTCTGATCCTGAGCTCGTCGATAAGATTGATCTTAAGAACGTTGTTGCTATACTTTTCCTGACTTCCAATAATGAGGCGAACAGGAAGGGCATCGAAAATTTCAAAATGGTAGTTAGCCCCGACGTTCAGCTTTTTTCCAGAGCTTCGGACATTATTAACAAAGAAAAAATGGAAGATCTCGGGGCAGATTATGTCTTTATGCCTTCCAAGCTTGTTGCGACTTCCCTTTCCCGTACCCTCGAGAGAGCCGAGTCGGTTCACAGGGGCAACAGGCTTGCACGGTGGCTAAAAGGGATAAGGGATAAAAAACTTGCCATTGTTATTCATGATAATCCCGATCCGGATGCTATTTCAAGTGGACTTGCCCTGAAAGAGATTGCAAAGACTCTCGGGGTCGAAGCAAGCATCCTCTACCACGGCAGGATTGGGCATCAGGAAAACAAAGCCTTTTTAAATCTGCTCGGGATTGACCTCGGTAAGATGGAAGAGTACGACCTGAAAGACTTCGATGAGATCGCCCTGATAGACTGCTCGGTTCCCGGCGTTAATAATATGGTTCCCCCAAATACCTATGTGGGCGTTGTTATTGACCATCACCCACCCGGGGATGCCGAGATAAAAGCTGAGTATATAGATATCCGGCCGAATTTCGGGGCAACTGCTACTATAATGACAAAGTACTTGCAGCAGCTCAATATCAATATTTCCAAAACCCTTGCAACAGCCCTGCTCTATGGGATTCGGACTGACACCCAGGATTTCAAGCGGAAGACCGACCCTGCAGACCTTTCAGCTGCTTCGTACCTTTACCCCCTTTCGAATCACGGAATTCTGGACCAGCTTGAGCAGCCCTCAATGTCTATCGAAACCCTTGATGTGCTTGGAGAAGCCATCAGGAACCGGCAGGTGTTGGGAAGTTATCTTCTTTCAAATGTCGGCAATATACGGGATAGGGATACCCTCCCACAGGCTGCAGATTACCTTTTGAGCCTTGAGGGAATTTCTACAACTGTAGTTTTCGGGGTCACTGAAGACCGTATCTATATTTCCGGGCGCAGTAATGATATCAGGATTAATCTGGGTGAAGTCATGCGCCAGGCTTTCGGTGAAGATGCAGGTGGGCACGCAAACGCAGCGGGAGCCCAGATTCCCCTTGGGGTTTTCAGTGCTACGAAAGACCGGCAGACCTTACTGAGGCTGGTTAATGAAGCCGTTGTCAAAAGGTTCCTGAGTGCAGTTGGAGTCGAAAGTACGGGAGAGTAAGGTTTTCAAGATTTTAATAGATGGATCACAATTGAAATCATCCTCTCAAGACATTGAAATCCCCTTCAGAAGGAAACAATAAGAAAAAGATAGAATACAATAGTAAAGGAAGAAACGATAAGAAAAGATAGAAAAAAGGATAGTAAAGGAAGAAATGATAGAAAATAAAGAATACAGGATAGTAAAGGAAGAAGCGAAAAGAAGAATAAATACAAGACAGTAAGAATAAAAATAAAGAATAAAAGAGATCGGAGAATGGGGAAAATAGCTTCTTCCTCCATTCATTTTTTAGTGCTTTTAATACTTCTAATTTCTTTAAGTTTCCTAACTTTTTTAAGTCTCTTTATTCTTTTAAATACCCAACTTTTTTGAATTTCCGATCTTTTGTAAATTTTCTAATTTTCTAAAGCACCAGTGTTTGTAAACTTTTTATCTCCCTGATTTCAGACTTAAAAGTCAGGTTCAGGGGATGTCAATTCATCTCCAGGTTTTTCACTTCTACTTGGTTCCCGTTCAGGACATCCTCTTCCGTTACCTGGATTCCTGAGACTGTGGCATTTCCTCCTGCACTCACGGAATAAGCCGATACAGCCCTAACTCCATGTGCTGTATTTTCGGTTGAGTAAGGTACGGTTATTTCAAATAAACCGTTTTTATCTGACACTGCTGTGTTCTGATAAGTGAATTCCCTGCCTGTGTTCGAGTTGAGCATAAGGGTGGCAGTAACGTTCTGTCCCGGGCTTGCAGTACCTGAGAGCTTAGCTCCTGGGACGAATTCGAATATCTTTACATCATTCTTCTTGCCGCCCTTTTCCTCAGGGATAGAACTTTCATGGATAAGCCTCAGGTTTCCAAGATTTGATCCGTCGAGTTCATGAAGTTTGTATATTTCGGTATTCTTGAATTCATCTTTAGCTGTTGCAACGGTCTCAAGACCAGTTTTCCCTTTGATAGTCTCAATTTTAAAGTATTGTTCAATATCCTTGCCTGCAAGCTCAACAATAGCTCCAAACTTGCCGCTCGCCATCTGTTTGTCGGTTATTACGTACTTTACATTGAGCTTTTCCATAATTGCCTTTGCTTCTTCTTCGGAGTCGGTTGTGAAGAAATGCGCTGAGTCCTGTATGCCGGTTTGGAAATTGTTTGAAACGACAGGTCTTTTTGCCAGGTAAACAATCCAGTTTCCATAGTCCCACCAGCTCAAAACACTGTACTCGGGAGTTTCAGAAGGCTCAAGGTAATTAGAAGTCTCAGGGCTTGAGGCTTCAAGCCAGGTGAGAGCTTCTTTCCACTCGGGATCAACCGATCCTCCTTCTTTTGCAAAAGCAAACCCTGCCCATATACAGGGTACAAATACAAGCCCTATCAGTGCCACTGATGAGACAATTTTGAAGTAATCGGGCTGCTGGTCCTTTTTCGAGCCTGATGTATTGCTTATTTTCTGTTTTGATTTTTTCTTTGACTTTGTTTCTTTCTCCACTTTAAGCGCAGACGTGGAGTTCTTTGAGGTTATTGGTCCTGATTTGATCAGTTTCCTTAGTTCAGCCTCAAAGTCAAAGGACTCGAGTAATACCCAGAGGAAGTACGCGGTAAGAATTGAAACGTTTATTGCGAACAGATAGGTAAAGCGCCTCTGGGAGATTGCTAAATATGCAAAGAAAATTGACCATAAGAGGAAAAATATCCCTTCAGGCTTTGATTTCTCTCCTCTCCACTCAAGGCAAAGCAGGAAAAATCCTCCCAGAGCTGCAAGGAAGCAAAGTCCCAGGCTTGATAGTACTGGTGAAAAGGTAAGCTTTCCCTGTGCGGTTAAAAATAATGGCACAGCTTCAACAATCGTGCTTATGTATTCACCTTTTCCTAGGAAGAACCTCATCCCCTCAATTATGAAAGCATAGTATTCGGCAGAAAGAATCCTGAGGGAGAGAAGCCCTAACCCTGAGATCAGTATCAAGACGGCTGGATAATATTTCCAGTCCAGATCCTTTTTCGAGATATATGAGGAAAAACCCCAGAGGATTAGGGTTCCTGCCACTAGGCTCAATACATAGAGTACCTGGAACCAGGAAAGGTACATTGCGCTCATCTCAAGGCCCGGGCGCACAGACCCTGCTACAAGAGGAATGGTAAAGAGAAGTGTTGCAAGAAGGCTTGTAATGGTGCAGATAAGAAGATAATCGGAACTTTTCCCAACTCTTAGGTCGAGTGTGGTTTGTATGAATGCATAAAGCACAATAAAACTCACAAAAACCGGAGCTCCTATCCATGTGAAAATCAGTAGTGCTAAGAAAAGCCCGGATGCTGCTGCGGAAGCCAGCGTTTTAATATGTTTCTTATCGGAAGAGATGTTTTTAAGAGATGTCAGGGAGAGAGGTCCTTCACCTGCCCGTTTTAAGGCAAATATGAAGAATGCATAAGCTGAAGTAGATAGAAGCGTCTCCGCTACATGATGGTCAACCGCTCCAAAGCGTGATATGTATACATGTGCTGGAAGCACTGCAAAAATGAAAGCTGCGAGAAGCGCGGTTCTTCTGTCAAATACCGAGCTAGTTACAAAATATAAAGGAATTATTGTCAGAATTCCCAGAAGTAAGGGCAGCAGGGCTCCTGCGAATTCGATGGTATACAAATCCGGCTGTCCCCCTCCAAGGATAATTGCAAGCAGAGCGCCTAACAGGTCAAAAAGAGGCGGCCACCCAACCTCAAAGCCCTGAGGGTAATTTATGTAAGAATCGAAATTAAGGGAATGGGGAAAATTGGAAGCTGTATATAAAATGCGCCGCATATGGTAGAAGTCATCATATCCATTGAAAGTTATGCTTCCATTTGCAGTGACTGAGGTGTATGACAGCATGCGCATGAGAAAAGCAACTATCACAACTGCAGTCAGAGCAATAATACTGAATTTTAAATTATTCGCTGGCCGTTTTACCGCCGGACATCTCATGCCTTTGTTCGTTGTAACCATCTCTCTTAATTTTTATCAGTTTGCGTTATTGTACTTTTAAGTGAATTAATCTTTGATAGTACTGAATTAATATAATAACTTTAAGGTTGTCTAACCTAGATGAAGAGGTGAGTACTCCTGATTTACAGCTTCATCTGGCAAGTGTTATATATACCTCTCATAATGTTGATATGAAATTTTCAATATACTTATAACCGTTGAGCTTAATGAATTTCTGAGACCGCGAAAATATCCGTTATTACTCTTGGAAGATCTAGTGTTATTACTGGTGGAATATCTGAATTACTGGTGGAAGACCTGATAATATGTGGAAAATCTGTATTTGACAGGAATTAATGCTACCAGTAAACATTGTAGTATTACTAATAAAAGCTCTGATATTAATAATAACAGATTTGATACTATTATAAAAATCTCTGATACGATCAATAAAAAGATCTGAATCAATCTGTACCACAAATAGAAGGATTTAAAACCAGATATCACAAGTAAAAAGCTCAACTACTAACAGCTAACACACTAATAGATAGCGTACTAACAGCTAGCATACTAACAACTAACAGAAGAGTCTGGTATCACTTACTGAAGCCCCTGATACTACTGGTTAATGGATAAAATCGGAACCCTGCACGTTAGAAAAACCAGATACTTATGTTTTTCCACTGCGCTGGAATTTGCATCTAGATTCGATAACCGGCAGCCTCTTAACCTGTCTAAAACCCTGAAACAAGTGAGAAAACGATGAGAGTAGCCATATTTCATGATTATTTCGGAGCAATTGGTGGTGGAGAGAAACTGGTGCTCATGCTGGCAAAATCTCTCAATGCCGATGTTATCACTACTGACCTAAACATGGAATCCGTAAAAAAGATGGGCTACTCTGATGTGCGCATAATCAGCCTGGGAGAGACCCCAAAAGTGCCCCCTCTGAAGCAAATCTCCGCATCTTTTTATTTTGCAACCTGTGACTTTTCAAAAGAATATGATTTCTTCATCTTTTCAGGCAACTGGGCACACTTTGCAGCAAAAAAACATAAGCCTAACCTGTACTACTGCCACACTCCTACAAGGGCTTTCTATGATCTCTACGATACCTTTCTCAGCAGACAGTCCCTATTAATTTCGATCTTTTTCCGGATCTGGGTCTGGCTTCACAGACCAATTTCGGAATATTACCTTTCTTACGTTTGTAAAATTGTGACTAACTCAAAGAATACGTCAAAAAGAATCAAAAAATACTTTAAGAGGGACTCTCTGGTTATTTATCCTCCAGTGGACGTCTCAAAGTTCACCTGCAAAGAATATGGAGATTTCTGGCTATCAGTAAACCGCCTTTACCCTGAGAAAAGAGTGGAAATTCAGATTGAGGCATTCAGAAAAATGCCAGATGAAAAACTGATAATAGTTGGAGGTTACTCTAAAGGCGATCATGCAAAAAGTTATGCGGAAAATATAGTCAAGAATTTACCACAGAATGTAAAAGTTCTGGGTGAGATTTCGGAGGCTGAACTGCTTGATGCTTACTCCCGCTGTAAAGGCATTATCTGCACTGCTATGGATGAGGATTTCGGGATGACACCTGTGGAGGCTATGGCAAGCGGAAAACCCGTAATAGCCGTAAACGAAGGGGGATTCAAGGAAACAGTAACCGAAAGAACAGGGATCTTTATAAACGCAGATGTACACAGTGTCATAGAAGCTGTTAAATTCATATCTCGCAGCCCTAACTCATATCAGGATGCATGTTTCAACAGAGCGAAAGAATTTGATATTTCCATTTTTACTAAAAAAATAAAAAATGTGATTTGTGATGATCCTGAAACATTTAAGCGAGTTGTATAAATATCGGGAGTTAATCTGGAAATTATCCTGGGGAGAATTCAAACTCCGATATAAAAACTCCATACTGGGGTACTTCTGGTCCCTTCTTGAACCTCTTTTAATGCTAACAGTGATGTACTTTGTATTTTCCAATCTCATGAAAGTTCAGGTAGAGTATTATCAGCTATTTCTGTTAATGGGCATAATCTTATGGAACTTCCTGAGCAGGTCTACAAATATCGGATTGTTTTCTATAGTGGGGAGACCGGATATGGTTAAAAAAATCTATTTCCCAAGAGATATTTTTGTAATCTCCTCCTGCATCACAGCTCTACTTATGAGTATCTTTGAATCCTTTGTGTTTTTCATATTTATGGCGTTTTTCAGGGTTCCTTTATCTCTTAATATATTATATGCACCTTTGATCCTAATTTCCCTTTTCACTCTTGCTCTGGGAGTTTCCTTGGCACTCTCAGCGCTCAATGTTTACTATAGAGACGTTCAGTTTATCTGGGATGTACTTATGCAGGCAGGCTTCTTTGCAACCCCTATCCTGTATAGCCTGGACTTCCTGCCCGAAACTATGCAAAAAATTGTTCTTCTTAACCCGATGTCACGGATAATAATATCTGCACGGAATACTGTAATCTATTCCACACCGGCACGTTTTGAAGACCTCCTGTTTATGTTCGCCTCATCAATATTATTCCTCATAATAGGTTATGTCGTCTTTTCCAAACTGGAACCAGGCTTTGCGGAGGAAATTTGATGCATGTGATTGAAGTCGAGCATCTTCACAAAATTTTTAAAATACCTCATGAAAAAAGAAATACTGTATTTGAGTCTCTTGTAGGGGCTTTTAGACCTCCGCAATACGAGACTTTCCATGCTCTAAACGACATCAACTTTACGGTAGATGAAGGGGAAGCTCTTGGAATTATCGGAGAAAATGGCAGTGGTAAGAGTACCCTGTTGAAAATCATAGCAAACATTTTACGTCCTACACGAGGGCGCGTAAAGGTGCATAAGAAAATCACTCCTTTCCTTGAACTGGGGGTAGGTTTTCAGCCAAATTTTACGGCATCTGAAAATGTAAGGACTTATGCAACCATCATGGGGATCTCAAAGCGAGAAATTGAAAGTAAACTTGATGATGTGCTTGAGTTTGCAGGGCTTGAGAAGTTTAGGGATACCAAACTGAAAAATTTCTCTTCAGGCATGCAAGTTAGATTAGCTTTTTCCACAGCGATTCAGACTGACCCTGAAGTGCTTTTGATGGACGAGGTGCTGGCTGTAGGAGATATGGAATTCCAGCAGAAATGTCTCGATGTGCTTAATCAGTATAGAAAAGAAGGAGTGACAATAGTTTTCGTTTCCCATGACCTGGGTGCTGTAAGAAGGTTCTGTGACAAAACTCTCCTTCTCCATAAAGGAATGCAGGTAGCTCTAGGGGACACAGGAGATGTTATTGACAAATACGTATATGGTGGTAGCAAAAAGGAAAGTGAAGAGGCGGTTGAAGCATCTCAGGTTCCATTAGCCGAAACTGAAACAGATCTTTCTGAAGAAGGGGAAAACAATAAATCAAATCGCTGGGGCAGCCGGAAGGTTGAAATTACTTCCGTAGAGTTTTACGACAAATTCGGCAATAAGAACACTCGTTTTAACTCCTTTGATCCAATGATAATCAGGATACATTACAAAGCCAATCAGAGAATAGCAGATCCTGTGTTCGGAATTGCTCTGTATTCGGAAAAGGGTGACCATCTTTTCGGTACAAATACCGAACTTAAAAACCTAACTATTGATTACATTGAGGGTTCAGGGTATCTTGATCTGCAAATTGAAAGGATCCCCATGCTCAGTGGAAGATTCTTGCTGACAGTAGCCGTGCATACAAGGGATCAGAAACCTTATGACTGGCTGGATAAGCAATATTCTTTTGATGTTATTCCTGTAAGCAGGAATGCCGGAATTTTCGAGGTAGATTGTAACTGGAGATATGAACTTAAGGTGTGAGACCTATGGATACATCTGAAATCTATGAAGAAGAGATAAATGTTGAGGAAATAATGGAGAAAATCCAGAATGATATCCGCAGCAGAAAGAAAAGTGCTGCAGGCAAAACTACAGATAGAGATTACTTTCCTTCTATCCCCGAAACTCTAGATTCAGATAGTATTCACAGGAAGCTTGAATATATTAAGTCAAGCTGGAATATCGAGAACAATAGCTATTTTATAACTTCTCATCGCCCCATTTCAGGCAAGTTCCTTATTAAAGGAAGGGAACTGGTTCACGGAGAGGTCAGGCGTTATGTCGACCCCACGATACGAAAGCAAAATGAATTCAACGAAAGCCTTGCTCACTTACTGGAAAGCCTCATCAACAGGATTATTTCGCTCGATGAGAAAGTTGCGCAGCTCTCTGCGGAGTTAGATAATGAAATTTACTCCGAAAATTCAAAACTAAAGTCTGAAATCTCCAGAGAATTCAAAAGTGAAATTCTGAATGTTAAGTCTGACGTTTATGAAAAAATTAACAGAGAAATAACTTCAATTGTTTCCTCTATAAACCTTGATATTGAAAACAAGGCGTGGCTGAACAGGTTACTGACAGAGAAAATAGAGAATAATAACAGGTTCGCGGACAAAAAAGCTGCTACCTCTGAATCTGAAGGACTCTCATTAAATTATTTTCTCTTTGAAGAAAAGTTCCGTGGATCAAGAGATGATATCAAGCAGAGACAAAGTCAATTCCTTGAATATTTCCGGGGTTGTTCAAACGTTCTGGACATAGGATGTGGTAGAGGGGAATTTTTAGAACTGCTAAACGGTGAGGGAATTGGAGTAAAAGGTATTGATATCGACGATGATATGGTCGGTTATTGTCTATCAAGAGGGTTTGATGTTCAAAAAGTTGATGCGGTCTCATATCTTGAGCAGCTTCCAGATAAGTCTCTTGATGGTATTTTTATTGACCAGGTTGTTGAACATCTTGACCCCGCCTATCTTGTAAAACTATTGAGGTTATGCTACCAGAAATTAAACTATGGGTATTATCTCTTTGCCGAAACCGTAAATCCCCTGTCACTCTACTCTTTTGCTAACTTTTACATAGACCTTACACATATAAAACCCGTACACCCTGAGACACTTAAGTTTCTGTTTGAATCTTCAGGTTTTAGAGATGTTAAAACTGAGTTTATCTCACCTGTAACGGACGAATTGAGGTTAAAGAAAATTCAAACTTCGGACGATATGAATGAAAGGGAAAAGGCAGCAGTTGAAGTTTACAACCACAATATCGATCTTCTTAATTACAGGCTGTATGGTCCGCAAGACTATGCGGTTATAGGCAAAAAATAGGTGAAGAGATGAAGATCGCGGTTGTAACTCCCCGGAATGTTACAGGAGAAAAAGGTGGAGCTGAGAACTTTTATGAAGGTCTGGTAGGGGCTCTCAAAAATGAAGGGCACTCGGTCGCCCATATAGCGGTTCCTGTAGATGAGTCCTGTTTTGAGGGAATTCTTGAAGCATACTCTAATTGTTTTTATCTGAACCTTGATGCTTATGATCTTGTTATCTCAACAAAGGCACCCACATACATGGTCAGACACAGAAATCATGTCTCATACCTCCTGCATACGATCCGTGTTTTTTATGATATGTTTGATGTGGAGTTCAGCTCTTCGGATAGGGAAAAGAAAAAACAGAGACGGCTTATCCATGAATTTGATAAATACGGGCTGTCTCCGTCTAGGATAAAAAAACATTTTGTCAATGGAGCTCCGGTATACGAAAGAATGATCGCAGTGGACGATTTCTGGAAAACTGTTAATTTTGAGGTACTTCATCATCCTCCAAAGATTGAGAATTTTAAAGAGCCGGAAGAAGGCAAGTTCATTTTCTTTCCGACACGCTTGCACCGGTGGAAGCGGCCAGATCTTATAATCAATGCAATGAAGTATGTAAAAAGTAACATCAGGCTGATAATTTCGGGCAGGGGAGAAGATGAAGCTTACTACAGGCAACTGGCAAAACATGATAAGAGAATCTCTTTTATCGGCTGGATTAATGATGATCAGCTGGTTGACCTGTATTCGAAGTCTCTTGTCGTTCCTTTTGTTCCAGTTAACGAAGATTATGGGCTGATAACCATTGAGGCTTTCCAGAGCAAAAAACCTGTAATTACCTGTTCAGATTCCGGGGAACCTGCAAGAATTGTCATTGACGGGTTAAGTGGGTTTGTTGTTGAGCCTGACCCCCGGGAAATTGCAATGAAGATAAACTATTTAGTTGAAAACCCGTCTCATGCCCGGAAAATGGGTGAGGAAGGTTATAAGCTTGTTCAGGAGATCACCTGGCAGAATGTTATTAACAGGCTCCTCTCTTCAGAAGACAAAACTGATGCTGTTGAGCCTTTGGAGAAGAACGAGTTTTTTTTTCATGAGACCTCAAAAAAAGTAAAAGTTGTCGTTACGGATAACCAGATTTTAGATCCACCCATCGGCGGAGGTAGAGTCAGGATCTATCAACTCTATAAGAACTTTGATCCTGATCGTTTTGACATTACTTACCTTGGTACATTTGACTGGCTGGGACCTGAAGAAAGGGAACAGAAACTTGCCGACAATTTTACTGAGACACTTGTGCCAATGACCGTTCCCCACATAGCAATCGATAAAATCTTCAGCAGGCTTTGCGGCAGAAAAACGACTTTAGATGTTACAATTCCCCTTTTAATGAAGTTCACTCCCAGATACCAGCAGAAACTATCAGAACTCTGCAGGGAAGCAGACGTTGTTATAGTATCACATCCCTGGGTATATCCTTATGTGAAAGAAGAAATTAAAATCCTGGACAAGAAACCGCTGCTCATTTACGATTCCCACAATCTGGAATATAATATTAAGAAAGAAATCCTGAATTCCACGATTGTCGGCAGATATCTGGTAAATAATGTGTACAGGGTTGAAAAAGAGCTTGTGCATGACTCTGACCTGATTTTTGTCTGTTCAGACGAAGATCTCAGAGCTTTTTCCGAAATCTATGGAATAGATAGCAAGAAAATCCTTCTGGTTCCGAATGGAGCATCGGTGGACAGCGTGGCTCCTATCAGTTCTGATGAAAAAGAAGCTTTAAAAGCTCATTATGGTTTTGAAGGAAAAGTAACGGCTGTTTTTCTTGCCAGTGGGGGTTATAAACCCAATGATGATGCAGCCGAATATATCTGTAAACAGCTCGCTCCTTCCCTCAAAAACATAACCTTCATTCTTGTCGGAAGTGTGTGTGATAATCTCAAAAGCGAAATTAAAAACTCACTGGGAGAAAACGTAGTCCTGATGGGTGTTGTTAGTTCTGAAGATAAATCAAAAATCTTATTATCTTCCGACATTGCCCTGAATCCTGTGACCCAGGGCTCTGGGACTAACATCAAGGTATTCGATTACCTGGCTGCCGGCTTAAATGTAATAACCACTCCTGTAGGCTCAAGAGGAATAAGTTTTACCAACCTTGAAAATGGTGTTATTGCTGAATTGAATGACTTTCAGGCTTCGATTGAAATGTTACTTAATGATCCCCTTCTGCGGGAAAAAATCTCTAAAAACGCAAGGTTACTCGCCGAAAAGTATAACTGGAGTGATATTTCAAGGACAGCAGGTGAGAAAATAGTTAACCTGATGGAGAATTCAAAATGAAATATTTGATGGTTTCGACATACCCGCCTAAAAAATGTGGAATCGGGACTTATGCCTATCAGATGGTAAAGTTCTTAAGAAACGGTGGCAACGTTGTCGATGTTATTTCTCTTGAAGGCAATGGAGGGGACTTTACACTTAATTTGAAGGGGGGAGCAAACCTTCTCAAAATTCTAAAGTATGCAATCTTTTATGACAAGGTAATAATTCAATATCATGAATCCTTTTATTACGAAGAGTATAATCGAAAAAACCTTTTTAGGATTTTATGCACTCATCTTTCGTTTTACCTTACCTTTCTGCTCCTGAGAAAAAAGCTTGAGGTTATAGTACACGAATTTCCAAGAACACACAGTCACTCTACAGCCCGGTTTTTAGAAACGATTAAGTGGCGATTATGCCCCAAACTCGTTTTCCATACTCAAAAAGAGGTTGATGACTTCAAGCAATATTATTTTGATTTAACAGGAAAAAATTACGAAATAAGAGCTCCAAATGCATATTTTTACAAATTCAGAGATATTCCGCAGTCTCAGGCAAGACAAGAACTTGGAATTCCTTCCAATGCTGTAGTTTTCCTGTGTATTGGATTTATTCAGCCACACAAAGGGTATGATAGGGCTGTTAGGGAGTTCCAGAATATTAACAATAGGAGAATGCATCTTTACGTAGTAGGTTCAATCAGGATCGAGTGGGACGCATATACTTCCTACCTTCAAGAACTGAAACGTATGGCAGCTAATAACCCTCAGATCCACATTGAGGAAAAATTCCTGTCAGATGAGGATTTTGATACCTGGATCACTGCCAGTGATGTAATACTTATTCCTTACAGGGAGATCTGGAGCTCTGGAGTGCTGGGCAGAGCCAAACTGTTTAACAAAAGAGTCATTGCTTCCAATGTTGGAGGATTGGCTGAACAACTTGAAGACAATGATATTCTATTCAATACTGACGAAGAATTAAGGAAGATTTTTGAGGCATTCTCAAAAAAATTAAGTGCCTCAGAGGTTATAAAAACTCCTGAGATATCCTAAAATTCTAATTTACTTCTGGATAACTCTTAAAATCTTTATTTTTTCCTATTAAAGACTTAGAAGAGCTCCATTTTCTGGACTATTATGCTCAATTCCCTGGTGTCATTACTGTTCAGTTCAGGGATATCACAGGGTCTTTCCGAACCTTCCCGTACATTGAAATGAATGGTATTTTCTCCTTTCCTGAGGGATACTGGTGCTGATACTGCAACATAATCAGGGTTTATAGTCTGTGTGTGCAGGAGCTCTTCTCCGCTATATATCTCCAGTGTTCTTGGACGATGGAAACTGTAGGTCTGGAATTTCAATGTAGCGTTTTTATCTTCAGCCGAATATATTGACAGCGTTGCATTATCTGACATCCAGCGGGTAGGCGTACCTCCCCAGTCCTCCAGGGAATACCAGCCATCTTTTAAAGCGATTGAAGGAAACTGTTTCTCCTCCTCCTCTTTCTGGACACGATAAACTACAAGCCCGTCTTCTGGGTATACTTCAGGCTCGGTATTAAGTGTTTTTTTCAGTAAATTATTTGCAGAATCCATTTGCTCTCTAGATAACTGATCCTGGTGAAGAATAACATATCTTATATTATACTTGTTAAGGATAGAAGCCCCTTTTTCTGCAAGGTCTTCCCGTACAATGTCATTGTGGTACCGACCGCCATATGTCAGTTCTCTGATAAAAGGAGTATTTTGCTGGAAACTATTTACGTTTTCAGGGTATCTAGCAGCATAACCGCCTACCAATGGCTTTTTATGAACAGTCTGGTAATATAGATAAGCAAAATTCATATATCCGCCATTTGTATTTGCAGGAAGCTCAAGTAAAGCGTAGTTTTCATTATCATTCCCAATGGTGCGATAAAACTCTGGAATATCCGCTGAAGAGGTTGGATATGGGATACAGAGGTATTCAAGAATTATAAGGCAGCTTATCACCGTAAAAAGGAGTGATTTTTTTCTGGTTTTATGTTTTAGCAGTTCAGAGAGGCTATACCCTACAAGCACAGCGAATCCAAGGGTTGCAATTACGAAAAATCTGCCAACTGTTCGACAATTATCCAGAAATGGAACAGTTTGATACAATATCTGGTGAGGGAGGGGCAGATTTATACCCTGATTGATGAGCAGCGGCTCTCCATTAAACATCAGAACTGGTCCCAGACTGACTACTGAGAAGAAAAGGGTGGAAAATAGCCAGAATTTAACATCAGGATTTTTTTTTAATTTTATAACAGCAAATATGGAAAGTCCAAGCACGACATAACCTATGAAATTTACTTTTTCAGGGAGCCAGCTAGGCAATTTTGAATAAAAATTTAGAGTAAAATCACCCAGGAAAGGATGTAAATGGGAGGGGGTAAAGAAACTCATAAAATCATTTGACAGCTTCAGAATTTCGCTGTAATGCGGCTTCAAAAAATTCTGGCTTGAGAGTGAGATCCGGATTTCATTGAACGTTAAAGGCAATATTCCTGAAAAGCTGACTATCCCGAAAGCGGCATACTTTTTTGTTATTTCTCCTGTTGAGCGAAAAAACTCCTTATTCAGATCCAGATTCCAGTAGAAATCATATAAAAGTACGAGTCCTGCAAATATTCCCATAAATACCATATACTGCAGGTCGCTCATTGCTACGAGAATGAAAAATACACCTGCAATAACAGGGTTTTTCATTCCTCCCTCTTTAACTGTTTTTATAAGATACAGAGCGCAAAAGGGGATCCACTGGATTGTAGTTGCGCCAAAAAAATATAGGCCTCTTGAAAAATGATAAGGAGAGAACGCAAAAACAATCCCTGCAATAAAGGCAGCGTATTTGTTTCCTGTAAGGTATTTTACAAGCAGGTAACACCCGAATGCTCCTATAATAAATGTTAGCAGCCAGAGAATGGTATAAATGACATGAAGCTCTAAAAAGGGAGATAGCAATAAGTACATTATTTGATTAAATGCTGAAGGGAAGGGCATTGATTCTATGCCATTCGGGTAAAAAAGCAAATTGTCGTGTGTTAAAGTTGTTAAGTTTGTTTCGAATATAGCTATTTTTGTATACCATAATATTCTCATCCACTGAAAAGAGTCCCCAGCCATTCCCGGAATATCGGTTTTTATCCTAAATGCAACAGGGTAGGTAAATATAACTGTTAGAAAAACATATAATGCTAAAACCGAACCATAATCATGTAACCTGTTAATATTTTTATAATTTAATTTTCTGGGCTCAATAAATTTCTTAATTTCTATAGTATATCCCCCCTGTTTTCTGAGTTTTGTTATGTTTTTGCTCATGAAATTAAGCTCGAATTAAGATAATTTCTAAGGTAGTTCTTTTCAATTAGTTCTAATTAAGATAATTTCTAAAGTAACTTCTTTTCAATTAGCTCATTAAGATAATTTTCTTTTCAATTCCAACTTCATAATGTCCAGCTCACAGGTTTCCTGCCAGTGTGCTCGTTGGTTTTTATTTCTTGCACAGCACCATTGTCCAGGGGAAGGGTTTTCGGACCTCTAAAATTTTAAAATACTTTCTTAGTAATTCCACAAACTCTTTCGAACTCCAGTTCTGAACGTGTTCGATATCATTCCCAAACCGCGTTAGATTCTTCCCTCTTAAGAAGTTCATTATGCGGAAATACGGCTCATTAGGTACGCTGAATACACAGTAATTTCTTGAAACCCTCCTGATTTCCTGAATAGCTCTTTCCGGTTCTTCGAGATGTTCAAGAACCTCGGTTGCTATAGCAAGGTCAAAACTGTCGTTTTTGAATGAAAGTTCGTACACGCTTCCTGCACACAAATTAAAATTCCGGTTTTTATCCCTTGCAAGCTTAAGTGCGCTTTTAGAGATATCCACGCCTGTAATATCAGAAAAGTCAAGGCAGTTAATGATAAATCCTTCCCCACAGCCGATATCAATGATTCTGTTTATATTCTCAAGTGGAGTTACAGTAGCTTTTAAATTTTCAATAAAATTTGATATAACCATCCCCATCAGTGGATTTTTGGAATTGTACTTTTTGTAATTTCCACTTTGAAAATTCTCGTTGATCGGTATCTCCGCCTGATCCACTTTATCTCCCTCAGAATTCAATCTGACCCTACCTGGACTATAATATCAGTTTCTTTACTTTGTTTTCTTTCAGCAAATTATAAATTATTTTTAGGTAGTACTTTGTTACATTACTTTAATAGTTATTTCTAGATCCTGTTTTATTTCCCGATTTTGTTTTATTTCCAGATCCTGTTTTATTTCCCGATTTTGTTTTATTTCCAGATCCTGTTTTATTTCCCGATTTTGTTTTATTCCCAGATCCTGTTTTAATAATTCTTAATGATTCACCTGAAGTAAGTTTTTTATTTTTATAATTAATGGATACGGATTTTCAGTATCGCTTTTTTAGAGTGAGCAAGAATCCAAAAAGTGCCGGGGACAGGGATGTTAAAAAATAAAGAATTACAGGACAGGAAAATCCGTATGCTAAGTTTTCGCCCAGCAGATTGAAGATTGTGACACTTACAAATTCTCGAATTCCAAATCCGGATATTGATATAGGGAAATTGCCTAGAACTACGATTATTGGCAGCGAAAAAGTAAGAATATTATTTAAAGCCGGACTTAATGATTTTATTACTATCCAGTATACAACCAGGTTTACCAGATAATATCCTAAAGTTAATAAGAAAACCTTGGAAAGAACTCTTTTGTTTTCAGTGATTTCCCTCATTGTTTTTATATAATTTTCCTTGTGTTCTTTATTCTTAAAAAAAATCCTAAAAAACAGAGTAACTGCTTTTTCATTTGTAATAATGACTATTCCGACAACGGAAAGCGACATGATAAATGTCATGAGATAGATTAAATTCCTATCATTAAAAAAGAAAGCTATTGCAAGCACACTTAAAAACATCAGGCAGATAACGTCTATTATCCGGTCCATTATTATGGTTGGTATGCTTCTTGATTTCTCAGAGTCCAGATAAAAAGCCCTTGAGACTTCACCTGTCCTGCCCGGAGTAAGAGCTCCGTAAAATGTGCCTATTAGAATGATTTCAAGAGATCGGAGAATCGGAATCCTGATATCTATGCAGTTAAGCAAAGTTTGCCACTTTCTGGCTTTCATTAAGTACATGAGAACTATAAGAGGCAGGGAAAAGGAAAGCAAAACCAGATTCATTTCAGTAAAAACTTCATAAATGGCTTTTACGTCTAGTTTACTTAAAAGATACCATAGCAGCCCCAGGCTAACTATGAATTTACCTGCCGTTTTCCAGTTCATGGCTATCAAACTTTATAATATAGTCATCATTGTTTCTGGAGTTTGTAATCAGTTCTCCGATCAATCCAAGGGAGATAAATTGTGCTCCTATTACTGTAAGCAGTATCCCCAGCATAAGAAGAGGTCTATCCCCTATCCTTGTACCTGTGACCCATAGCGAGAAGAGGTATAGAGAAATAATTATCCCTGAAAAACCCAGTAGCATGCCTATGCCGCCGAACATATGCAGAGGCCTTTTTTTATACAGCATTAAAAAAGTGACTGTTATCAGGTCAAGAAATCCTTTAAATAGTCTTTCGGCTCCGTACTTCGATTTTCCGTGGATTCTAGGATGATGCTCGACTTCTATTTCCCCTACAGTATAACCTTTCCAGTGAGCTAGAGCTGGAATATAACGATGAAACTCTCCATATAAATTTATATTTTTTACAACCTCTCTTCGGTATCCTTTGTATCCGCAGTTAAAATCATTAATTTTTACTCCTGTGATAAATCGGGTTAATTTATTGAAGCATTTTGAGGGAAGAGTTTTTGATAAGGGGTCCTGTCTTTTGACTTTCCAGCCGGAAACCATATCAAATTCTTTTAATTTCTCAAGGAATCTTGGAATTTCTTTGGGGTCATCCTGCAGGTCTCCATCCATAGTAATAACATACTCTCCTCTCGATTTATTAAACCCACAAGAGAGAGCTGCAGCTTTTCCGTAGTTCCGCTGAAACCTCAGAATTCTTATATTACTGTCCTGAATCGATTTTATTGTCTCGAATGTATTGTCAGTCGAGCCATCATCTACAAAAATTATCTCATATCTTTTGTCCAGTACCGAAAGAACACAGCACAATTTTTCGTAAAGTTCAAGTATGTTTTCTTCTTCATTGTAAACCGGGATTATTATCGAGAGATCAAGTTTGTTCGATATGTAATCATTCTGGATGGAATAAGCGTCTGGAAAATAAGCTGGATATCCTATTGTATAGATCCCTCGATTCTCTAATTGACCTCTCGAACCGTACGTAACATTTCCTCCACATACTTGAAAAGTATCGATGATATAATTGCTCCCAACTGGCATCTGAAATATGATAGGTTTTTAATAGTCCAGACTGCCATAATAACCTGAGACAGCCATCTAGCTTACTGACACATGGGATATTCGTTTTAATCCTTTGTAACATTTCCTCCACATACTTGAAAAGTATCAGTGATATAATTGCTCCAAAGTGGCATCTGAAATATGATAGGCTTTTAATTGTCCAAACTGCTGTAAATAACCTGAAACAGCCGTCTAGCTTACTGACACATGGGATATTATTTAATACTTTTCTATACTCCCCACTAAATAATATGATTATTATTTAACCGTTTTTCCATACCCCACTAAATAATAGGAGTAGAGATTTAATTACTTTTCTTATAAAAGTTAGATTTTATTTATTTTTTTATAGAAGTATAATAAATTAAATTACTAAATAAGTAAAATCAGATTACTAAATAAGTAAAATTAGTTTACTTCGGTATTGATTGTCTCTCCTCGGAACAGCGAACTTCTTACAGCTTTCCTGAGATTCCTTATCCTTTTGAAAAAAAGACTCTTATTTTAGGGGTTTTTCCATATAACCTTGATAAACTAAACAAATTTCCTTAATTATTTTCTCCCAATCATAATTTTCAGCTTTTCGAAGTGCAGCTTCTGAAATCTTTCTATAGTCTTGGTTTTTCCCGATTATTTTATGCAAAGCCTTCGCAATTTCTCCCTCTGTAGGCTCCACAACAAATCCATCAACTCCATTTTCAACCAGCCCCTGCGCAGCATTGTACTTCGCTTTTACCGTCACTACTGGCACTCCGCAGGCAAAAGCCTCGATAACTACCATCCCAAACCCCTCCCGGCTTGAAGGCAGCACAAGTATCTTTGAAGCCCTGATTTTCCCTATCAACGCCCCGTACTCCTGAAAACCTGCAAACTCTACATTTCTGTAAATTCCAGTTATCTTTGCAAGCTCTACAAGTGCTGTCTTCTCTGGTCCATCGCCTACAATACAGCACCTGATCTCTGGAAAATCGGTTTTAAGAAGTGCGACCGCTTTAATAAGCAGGTCGACATTTTTTTCCTTTATAAGGCGGCCTGCAAAAATAACATCATATTTTTTGCTTTCAAAACCTGAGTGAACTTTTCCACCTTCGGGCTCAATCTTGGAAACTCTTTTAAGGTCGATCCCGTTGGGAATTACTGTAATTTTCTCTCGCGGAACTCCCAGTGCTTCAAGCCTGTCCTTAGTCCAGCCTGAAACTGCAATATTATTTTCAGATAATTTTGAGGTCATTTTTTCGACTAAGCATCCGAAAAAACCTGCCTTCCCCAGGTACTCGTACCAGTAATCATCCCATACCTCATGCCAGGTAAGCACTAATCGGGCTTTTTTCAGGACTGAGACTGCTTTTGCAGTGAAACAGGAAAAATAGGGAAAGACACTCACATCTATAAGGTCAAAGTTTTCTTTCCTGAGTTCTGGGAACAGTTTAGCAGCAAAGATTATTGCCTCAGAAATTGAACGCCTGCCGTTTACATACAGATCTCGGGCTTTACAGACTCCGTGAAGGATCATGCCTTCATATTCAAAGGTATCTTCGCCTTCCCACCATTTAATCCCGTAAATATGTACTTCGTGCCCTCTGTCCAGGAGCCGCTTCCCCAGCTCATGAATACGCATTTCTGCGCCGCCTTTGACCCATGGATAGACAGCATCGTACACAAAGGCAATTCTCATTTCACCACTTACCAGTCCGTGTCCACTTCAAGGAGCATTACGCTCAGGACAATTGCCGAGAAGATCATCTGCAGACCGATAAAAGCAAAAACCATTGAAATCACTGCACTTCTCACTTCCGAGAGGGACCCATACCCTGAGCTGATCCAGGTGTATACTACTTTCAGTCCTAACAGTATGCCTGCCCCAAGAATAAGAGAACCTGCAAGCAGTTCCTTTTCAAGGGAATGGTAATTCAACCAGTTTGGAGTACCGCCTTTATTCTTAGGGTATACGCCGCGGACAATGCCGTACATTTTCATATAGCCGCCAGTAGACAGTGTCTGTCCTCCGAAGATCAGAAGCATACAACCCAGAATAAAAGAATGCAGCCTGTTCTCTGCCGCATCTCCGCTAAGCAGGAGGGAACCGGTTATCAGGACTCCGAGCGCAAAAACCACGGCTCCAGGCAGAAAGAGAAATGGCAGGGGGCGGTACAGCATCATAAATCTCACATGCCTCCATCCATCCTGAAATGAACGCAGTTTGGAAGGAGCCCGGCGGGGGTAATAGGTTATGGGGACTTCTTTAATCCTCAACCCGCATTTTGCAGCTTCGATCACCATTTCGGATGCAAGTTCCATGCCACGTGTCTTAAGATTCATTTTCTCAAGCGCTTCTTTTGTAAAAGCTCGCATTCCACAGTGAGCGTCCGAAATTTTCGTCCCGAACAGGAAATTCAGCATTGCTGTCAGGAGGGGATTGCCTATATACTGGTGCAGCCAGGGCATAGCTCCTTTTTTGATATCGCCTTTAAGCCGCGTGCCTATTATAAAATCCGCTTCTCCTGCCATAAGAGGATCAAGGAATCTATCAAGCTCAAGCAGGTCATATGTATTGTCGGCATCTGCAATCGCAATATAATCCCCCTTAGCTTCAGCCAGCCCTTTAAGGTAAGCATTTCCATATCCTTTTATTGGACCTATTACCTTTGCACCCATTGAAGCTGCAATCTCTGCGGTTCTGTCGGAAGAGTTGTCAGCAACTATTATCTCCCCTTCTATGCCATATTTTTTGAATATAGACTGGGCTTTCTCTATACAGATACGGATGGTTTCTTCTTCATTCATAGAAGGCATTACGACAGAAAGAGAGGGCATGTCCAGCCTATACAGCATATATCCTAATAACTATTTTGATACGTATTATTTATCAGGAATTTGTACTCTGAAATTTATTTTTTAAATTGCCTTCGGGCATGGTAATAAAGTAAAGCAGGAATAGATAACCAAAAATCAGGGATACGAATTAGATATCAGGATATGGACTAAGGAAACAAAGCTAGGAATAGAAAGTTAACTTTTGCCAACAAGCTATATAAGGCATCAGAATATATTTTTAAGAAGGGATTCAGGTTTTCCGCGGATTATCAACTGACTTCACTATAGTTGAGACCGCTTTATCTGTATTTCAATCAGTTTAATGGGGGACTTGAATGGTTAAGGTAAGCGTGGTATTCCATAGTATTTATGGTCATATTTACAAAATGGCAGAAGCTGTAGCTGAAGGAGCAAGAGAGGTTGAAGGAGCCGAAGTAGAGATTTATCAGGTGCCTGAAACTCTACCTTATGAGGTTCTGGAAAAGATGGGGGCAATTGAAACGAAAAATCTTTTTGCCCATATTCCTGTACTGACCAGAAGCATGTACGAAGACGTACTTGCAGGTGCAGATGCCATTATTTTTGGGGCGCCAACACGTTACGGGAATATGACTGCTCAGATGCGTACGGTTTTTGATGGTCTTGGAGGGTTATGGGCTAAAAATGCTTTTGTTGGAAAGGTAGGGAGCGTCTTTACTTCGAGTCAGACGCAGCATGGAGGTCAGGAATCCACACTCCTCACTGCTTATGTAACTCTGTTCCATCTAGGAATGGTCATTGTCGGGCTTCCCTATTCTGAAACCCGGCAGATGAGAATGGATGAAATTACAGGCGGCAGCCCATACGGAGCTACAACGATTGCAGGAGAAAATAACACTCGCCAGCCTTCAGAAAATGAGCTTGCGATGGCTCGCTATCAGGGCAGGCTTGTAACCGAGACAGCAAAAAAACTGGCTGGAAAATAAATAAATCCTGGAAAATAAATAGATCCTGGAAAATAAAAAGTTTGGAAAACATTCCCCTTTGCAGGATGTTCTCCATATTTTTAATCTCTTTTACAAATGATCGACAAAACCCGGGAAGGTCACACCTCTGGACTCAATATCCTGAGCTCTTGTCAGGCACGCCAGAGTACAATAAGTCGCCTTTTCCTCAGCTTTTCTAAGAACAAAAAATTCTTTCCCACAAACGGGACATGCTTTTTTCACGTAAGACATCATAAACACGCATTCTATGTATGTGAGTACCTTTAATATTCGTTTTTATAAATCACCTAGTAAGATAACGCAATAAAATATAAACTTTCTTATTAAATTTGTATATATACTTAATAAGAAATTAAATTGATTTTGCGGGAAAATCTAATTTCATTTTAAAAAAAATGTTATATAAAACGCATGTCTCCCCCTGGGTTCAATTGAGCTGATAATAATTATAAATATTATATCAACAGTTAAAATTATTTCTAGCTAACATTTTGATAAATCTGACAGGGATAAAATTCAGTTCCCCCTGGAATTCCGTATACTAAACTATTTGTGGTAATACATTCATCTCTCGTGAAGGGTTATATTTAAAAAATGATTCAACGTTGGAGTCATTTATTTTTGAATTTCTGTTGAAGCTTAAATGCTTTGACAGGCTATTAATTGAGGGTCAAGAATTTAAAGGATAGTAGGAGGCATCCTGAATTAGGCCGTTAATTTTTGGAAATGGGAGAATCCTGATTTGTGAGGACGAAAAGGGGACGATAAGGGATATTTATTTCCCATATGTGGGGCTTGAGAATCATGGGAACAGGATAAAGGCTGGGATATGTGACCTTGACTCTCTTTATTGTAGCTGGCTTGAAAACTGGAAGATTCAACAGAGGTATAAGTCCGAGTTTAAGGAAGATTTCTGTGAGCGTATTATTGAGATCTCTGGAAAAAGCAAGGAAGTAGTAGGGAAAACTGATATTGAGATCGTTAGTGAGGAAGTTCCTGAGGTTTGCAGGGGAATTATCTCAAATATAGGGGAAACAATATTCGAAAATCCTGAATTAGGGCTGAAAATTACAGTCTGGGAAGCTGTCCACCCTTCGGTAAACATTTTCTACAGGACTTTTGAGATAAGGAATACCTCAAATTTGGTCAAACGCCTGCGTTTTTTCTCAAACCAGAACTACAAAATTCTTGAGACCAAAATCGGAGAAACTGCTGTAATTGATAAAAATACGCTTATCCATTACAAACGCGACCGCTATTTTCTGCACGCGAGTGACCCTCCATTTGACCAGTACGCGGTTGGAACTGCAGAGTGGAAAGGGCTTGAAGGTACCTGGAGAGATATGGAAAGTGATGCTTCCCTGAGCGGAAACCCTGTAGCGCATGGTTCAGTGGACTCCACGCTTGGCTGGACTCTTCCTGAGTTGAAACCAGGGGAGGCGACAAGGCTGCACTACTGGATAGCGCTTGGAAAGAAATACCGAAGCGTGCTTCAAATTCATAAACGGGTAGCGGAAGCCGGAAGAAAAGCCCTATTCCATCACAACTTCAATTTCTGGAATTCATTTATTGAGCAGGTATCAGTTCTTCCGGAATCTGCCAGGATGTCTCAATTGCCTCAGCGTGTCTCAAAGTGCTTTTACAGAAGCTTGCTTGCAGTTGTCGCCCATATGGACATTAATGGCTCGATAATTGCATCCTGCGATTCGGATATAAAACAGTTCGGAGCGGATCTTTACAGCTACTGCTGGCCCAGGGATGCAGCATGGGTATGCCTTGCGCTTGATCGGGCACGGTACCATCACCTGACTGCTGAGACGTTTGAGTTTTTCGCAAAAACTATCACGCCCAGAGGCAACTTCCTTCACAAATACACGCCTGCCGGAGACTTCGGGAGCACCTGGCATCCTGTGCCTATGATCCAGATCGATGAGACAGGGCTTCCTCTTTATGCCCTCTATAATAACTGGAAGATTGAAAAGAGTGTCTGGACAACAGGCAGGTACTACAGAAGGCTTGTACTCCCCACAGCTAATTATCTCGTAAAGGCAATTGACAGGGAAACAGACCTTCCGATTTCGAGCTTCGATCTCTGGGAGGAACGAAAAGGCGTGCATACCTACAGTGCATGTACGGTCTACGCCGGGCTTAACGGAGCTTATGAACTCTCCCGCTCGCTTGGGGATTATGACAATGCAAATATCTGGAAAGAAGCTGCCGAGCGCGTCCGAAAGTCTATTCTGGAGAAGCTTTATGATGAAAGACTGAGGCGCTTCCGCCGTGGACTTAATGATGCTACTCTTGATTCTTCGGTCTTTGCCGTCTGGTACCTCGGAATTCTTCCTCCCGACGATATCAGGGTAGTCCAGACTATGGAGGCGATAGAACAGGAGCTTAAACGCCCTTCAGGCGGGATTGCTAGGTATCTTCACGACACCTACTTTGGCTATATGAACAGCTGGATTATCTGCACGCTCTGGCTGTCCCAGTGGCACTCCGCAGTCGGCAACCTTGACCGGGCTCTCGAACTCCTTGAATGGTGCGCAGCTCACGCCCATCCCACTGGCCTTTTCTCGGAACAGATCGACGACGGAGGCAGACCTCTCTCGGTTCTCCCCCTTGCCTGGTCCCACTCTACATATGTCCTTGCTGTCCTGGAATACCTACAAGCCCTTGAGAAAAAAGAAAGTAGTTCCTGTGATTATCCGGAGTAATAGATGGATTTAGACCCTGGAAAGTGGGCAGAGGGAGTGGGGTAATTCTCTTAAGTAGACAGAATGTGGTTTAAATTGAGTAATTAATCTGTGAGTGTATTATAACTTTCACACAACTCTCACATACTACTTTTACCTATAAATACAGAGAGTTCTATTAATTGTTTATGAGATGTAAGGTAAGTATAAAGAAAGTTTCTTCCGACCCACTACATTATGACTATCAGTATGAGCTTGCTTCCATGCTGTATGGTAAATTAGCTATTTCAAACATAGGGCTTGCAGACAAAACTCACAGCAAAAAAGGATTTAAATTTTATACTTTTTCAAATCTTATTCTCGAAGACAGAATTCCCGAGAAAAATGGATTGAATTTCAAAGCAGCTCATTTTTTCATCTCATCTCCAGACCCTGAGTTTATAAGAAGTTTTGCAGAAGGGCTTTTACTCGAACCTGAGTTTTTTCTCGGGAACAATGAAAACAGAGCCAGCTTCATAATCGAGAGAATAGAGATCCTTCCAGTAATTCAGTTTTCGAATACATGCACTTTCAGAACTCTTTCTCCAATTTATTTAAAGACATTGAGGAACCAAAATGATAGGCTGGTTGAATTTGACCTCTACCCTAAGGACTCTAAATTTCATGAAAACCTGCATAAAAACCTGGTTGCCAGGTATGAGGAGTTCTATGGGTCAAAAATCGATAAAGACTTTTTTGAGATCCTGAATATACCGAATTTCAAACCCAGGCGCGTAAAGATAGAAAACAGTTATAGACGCTGCAGTTTGATGGACATCTACCTGTCAGCAAATCCAGAACTTTTACAATTTGCTTATGAAGCCGGGCTGGGGGAAAAAAACGCAATGGGATTTGGATGCGTTGATGTTCTGGAAATGAATTAAGTTAAGGAGATTTAAAAGTGGATGATAAAATAATTGGTGAAGGAAAATTGAATGAGGGGGTAATCAGGGAAAGGAAGCGTGAACTCAATGAGCTGGCAGTTGAACCTGAGATAAGTTTAAATGCTGAAGTTTTCCTGGATTCGGTTAGGATTACGGGAGTTAAAGTAAATTATTACCATATCTGCAAAACGAAACTCTGGCTTTTTTCTCATAATATAAACCTTGAGAAGGAAAACGATAGTGTTGCCATAGGAAAAATGCTGCACGAAGACCGTTACAAGAAGAATTATAAAAATATTACTATTGATGGAATAAGTATTGATTTTATGAAAGCAGGAACGATACTGGAGATTCATGAAATAAAGAAAAGCAAAAAAATGGATGAAGCAGATAAGGCTCAACTTTCATTCTACCTTTACTATTTGAAGAAAAAAGGTTTTGAGGCTACGGGAGTTTTGAACTACCCACTTCTAAATAAAGTTGAAAGGATAGAGTTGAGTCCAGAGGATGAAATCGATATTGAAAGAGATATTGAAGATATTAGAAAGATAGTCCTTGGCTCTATTCCTTCCCCCCAGCGCAAGAAAATTTGTTTAAAATGCGCTTATCAGGAGTTCTGTTTTTGTGGGGAGAATAGTTGGAAGGGCGACGATAAGAATTGAATCTCAATTAAATAAGATGAGGGTGAATAATTGATAAGGGAGAGGAGGCATAAGTATTAGAGAAGATTTCTATATTATGCAGGATGGGATTTTAAAAAGGAAAGAAAATACGGTCTATTTCGAAAATAAGGAAGGCAGAAGAATCCTGCCAATAAATAAAATCAATTCAATTTTCGCTTATGGCAACCTTTCTTTCTCATCAGGGGTTGTTTCTTACCTCTCAAAAGAGGGCATTCCTATTCATTTTTTCAATTATTATGGCTTTTATGAGGGTTCAATGTACCCTCGGGAAACCCTGGTCAGTGGAGACCTTGTAATCTCACAGGCAGAGCATTTCATTGACTCTGAAAAACGACTATACTTGGCTAGGAGTTTTATTGAAGGTGCATGTGGAAATATCCTGAAAAATCTCAGGTATTATGCAAGGAACAAAGAAGATATCCAGGGAGCAATTGAAGGTTACATAGCTTCTATAGAATCCGAGCTTTGTAATTTGGAAAATGCAAAGTCAGTTCCTTCAATGATGCGCACTGAAGGAAAAATCCGTGAGCTCTATTACAAGGCACTTGACGAAATTTTCCCTGAGGATTACAGAATAATAAAGCGTACCAGAAGGCCGCCTGAAAATAAGATGAATACGCTTATAAGTTTTGGAAATTCTCTTGTTTATTCAACAACACTTTCCGAGATTTATAACACTCAACTTAACCCTACGATTTCATACCTCCATGAACCTTTCGAGCGCAGGTTCTCTCTTTCTCTCGATATAAGTGAGATTTTCAAACCAGTCTTGGTAGACAGGATAATTTTTAAACTGGTCAACAAAAATATGCTGGATGACAGCTGTTTCAGGGGGGAAATTGGGAATATGCTGCTTAGTGAAAAAGGAAAGAAAATTTTCCTCAAAGAATATGACGAGAAATTGAAAACCACTATCAAGCACAAAGGCCTGAACCGGAGCGTATCTTACAAACGCCTTATACGCCTTGAGCTCTACAAACTATCAAAACATATCCTGGGGGCAGAGGAGTATAAACCTCTCGTGATGTGGTGGTAAGATATCTGAATAAGGTAATGAATCTGTTCGTAGTAAAGTTATGATCCCAATTGCGGGGTTTGTTGTGACGGGAATTGCTGTATAGTCCTGCTAAGGTGATGAATCTGTACGTAGTAATAGTGTATGATGTTGGAGTTGAGAGGGTTAACAAAGTAAGAACTTTCCTTAGGCAGTACATGCTATGGGTCCAAAACAGTGTTTTTGAAGGTGAACTAACAAAAGCTGAGTTAATGAAGGTGAAATCAAGGCTAAAGGAATTAATCGATGAAGATTACGACCATATTATTTTCTATAGCTCCAGAGATAAAAAGTACCTAGGAATAGAAAATCTTGGAACCCCAAAAGTAGATACAAGCAACATAATTTAACAATAGTGTGTTTCAGCTAATATCCTCCAGCTTAGGCTTAATTCTAACACTTATTTTATATATTTCGGGGTATTTTCTCTCTAATAACTCTGAATTCCTTTTTGGTTCGTGGATCTTTATATATGCACCTCCAGAAGAACGATCCACGAATTTCGCTCTGGAATCTCTCTAAAAAATGAGTATCTTTATATCTGATAGGGTACTAACTTTATTACTCAAAAACAGCAGTATAAGCTGGAATTCTAAAATTTGAGTGAAGGATTTTTGCATCAAATTTCCCGAAAATTAGGGGAAAAATTTCCTTGGTTAAAATCAGACCTTAGAGGGATTGAAACGTGACATGGACTTCTAGCTTATACTTCCAAGCGAGATGTTAAAATCAGACCTTAGAGGGATTGAAACAAACATCAAATCGTCGAATTCATCCGGTTCGAAATCTGAGTTAAAATCAGACCTTAGAGGGATTGAAACCACATCCCGGGGAACTTCTGCACTCAATGAATACCAGTTAAAATCAGACCTTAGAGGGATTGAAACTCTAAACACTCTATTTCCTTTTCAATTTCTACAAGCGTTAAAATCAGACCTTAGAGGGATTGAAACAAAAACAGAATCCAGATAAGCTATTGAGGGAGACATGTTAAAATCAGACCTTAGAGGGATTGAAACTTTCAGACCTCCACGAATCCAGTGTGCCGGAACACCGTTAAAATCAGACCTTAGAGGGATTGAAACACGAACATAAACATATTGAACGTACAGGAGGCGGTTGTTAAAATCAGACCTTAGAGGGATTGAAACATGAAAAGCCCGTTAATCCCATGAGCCCGGATCTGTAAGGTTAAAATCAGACCTTAGAGGGATTGAAACTGAGAAGGTTATCAAAGGTTTCCTCTGCAAACTGCCATGTTAAAATCAGACCTTAGAGGGATTGAAACGTATTCATATCAACGATTATAAGCAAGTATGAAGGGAGTTAAAATCAGACCTTAGAGGGATTGAAACGTGCATGGTGAAATTGTGCTCAATCCTGTGGTATCGTTAAAATCAGACCTTAGAGGGATTGAAACTGAAAAAGGTAGCTCAGTCTAAGGAAATGCAGAAGCAGTTAAAATCAGACCTTAGAGGGATTGAAACATTTCTCAAAATGGTCAAAGAATGTGAAAACCTTCGTTAAAATCAGACCTTAGAGGGATTGAAACGGGTGATTTCGCTATAATATACCCAATTGCTACTAAACAGGTTAAAATCAGACCTTAGAGGGATTGAAACTTTGCAAGATCTGTTTGTCCTTGTTCAATGAGCCCGTTAAAATCAGACCTTAGAGGGATTGAAACGTATGGACGGCTGAGCAGTCGTTAGAGCTAATGAAGTTAAAATCAGACCTTAGAGGGATTGAAACCTCAATCAAAAGAACGCGAACGGGTGGGGCATACCCGTTAAAATCAGACCTTAGAGGGATTGAAACGAAGAAGTTTTTGACCTGCGCGTCACCGAAGAAACAATGTTAAAATCAGACCTTAGAGGGATTGAAACTCTACAGCAAAAAAGTAATTGTGCCTTCCTATCCTGTTAAAATCAGACCTTAGAGGGATTGAAACGTTGTACCAGTCCCATATTGATTGTTTTATCATCTTTGTTAAAATCAGACCTTAGAGGGATTGAAACGCTGATAGAGAAGAATCTATAGGGCTTCTGAGTCCTGGTTAAAATCAGACCTTAGAGGGATTGAAACGATATACTCGGTTATGTTGCCCTCGCGGTCCCTAGATTGTTAAAATCAGACCTTAGAGGGATTGAAACCTCTCATCTTATTTCCCGGATTTGGGTATTCTGCATGTTAAAATCAGACCTTAGAGGGATTGAAACTGTTATACCCCTTGAAATCGTTATCAGTCTAATTTCTGTTAAAATCAGACCTTAGAGGGATTGAAACGTTGAGCTTTTTGTTCATCAGTTGCTACATGTTGGGTCGTTAAAATCAGACCTTAGAGGGATTGAAACCTTGTTATATGCGAAACTAGGAATGAGGCCTCAATCCAGTTAAAATCAGACCTTAGAGGGATTGAAACCTGGTTGTTAAAACTGTTGGTTGTGATGTCGGAATGGTTAAAATCAGACCTTAGAGGGATTGAAACGTCTGACAAAAGGACTCGATTTCGATGGCAAGAGCAGTTAAAATCAGACCTTAGAGGGATTGAAACACGCATACAGAAAGAAAATGTTGGACTCTGGCAAAGTTAAAATCAGACCTTAGAGGGATTGAAACGGCAATTGTATCAAGCGGGAATTTTGAGCTTCTTGAGAGTTAAAATCAGACCTTAGAGGGATTGAAACTACACGATTAATATAGTCGATGCGCTGACAAATATTGTTAAAATCAGACCTTAGAGGGATTGAAACGTAAAAACCGATCTGGAGGATATCAAGGAAGCAGAGTTAAAATCAGACCTTAGAGGGATTGAAACATGAACAACATCGTTTTTCCGTTTTGCTTAACACCAGTTAAAATCAGACCTTAGAGGGATTGAAACCCATTCACCGCCGCCCCATGCGTTTTCAGGATTTAAGTTAAAATCAGACCTTAGAGGGATTGAAACTTGGGATATGTCAAGATAAACGAATGAATATCGAGAGCGTTAAAATCAGACCTTAGAGGGATTGAAACTAGTAAAAATTCCAGTACAGCGACTATAATCGCAATGTTAAAATCAGACCTTAGAGGGATTGAAACGAGCGTTGAGTCTTGAGGTCATTTTCATACCTCCCAGAGTTAAAATCAGACCTTAGAGGGATTGAAACAAGAGATCTCCTGTGTCTGGATGTTTGCTGTCAATGGTTAAAATCAGACCTTAGAGGGATTGAAACGAAAATGTTTTACTCCGGGTTTCCATTGCTCCCTGAAAGGTTAAAATCAGACCTTAGAGGGATTGAAACGATTCTTTCATCATACCCAGGCCACTGATTGATTTCAGTTAAAATCAGACCTTAGAGGGATTGAAACGCTGTCTTGCCCTGGGCGTTTGATCCTCACTAAGCTGTTAAAATCAGACCTTAGAGGGATTGAAACGCACGAAGGTATTTTCTTTTCATGTGTGGTCAATGGTAGTTAAAATCAGACCTTAGAGGGATTGAAACTCTTCATCTATGATTCCGAGCTTTTTTGCGTCTTCTGTTAAAATCAGACCTTAGAGGGATTGAAACCTTGAAGTCAATGCAAACGGTACTGTCTGGATTGGGTTAAAATCAGACCTTAGAGGGATTGAAACAAAGAAATTTTGGCAAAACGGAAACAAAAAAGAAAAGTTAAAATCAGACCTTAGAGGGATTGAAACGCGGATTATTCCAGAAAGGATATTGCTTTTTCTTACGTTAAAATCAGACCTTAGAGGGATTGAAACATTCAACAGACCGTCGTAGCTATAGGTGTGTTATTGGTTAAAATCAGACCTTAGAGGGATTGAAACGTTGTTTTTCCATGCAAGAGCCAGGGCTGCGACTGCGAGTTAAAATCAGACCTTAGAGGGATTGAAACAGATAACCGACTCAATCGCAGCCCAAAAGATCGAGGATTGTTAAAATCAGACCTTAGAGGGATTGAAACTTGATTACGTCTTTCTCTAGTTTCGTTGGCTCAAATGTTAAAATCAGACCTTAGAGGGATTGAAACAAATTAGAAAAATCGGGTTAAGTAGAGATTGAAGGCCGTTAAAATCAGACCTTAGAGGGATTGAAACCAAAATAAATAGCAAGATTGTTATAATTCTTGTAAAGTTAAAATCAGACCTTAGAGGGATTGAAACCGGTCCCTTCTGCTATGTCCTGTATTGTACATCTGTTAAAATCAGACCTTAGAGGGATTGAAACGCTTAAAGCTAACGCTGAACTAATCGAAAATCTACAGTTAAAATCAGACCTTAGAGGGATTGAAACATTGATGCAGTTAAAATGTACGGGAGAGAAAGTAAAACGTTAAAATCAGACCTTAGAGGGATTGAAACCAAGAAGGAGACTCGATTAAGCTAGGTTATATCAGAGGTTAAAATCAGACCTTAGAGGGATTGAAACGAGGTAGTGCAAGCACAGCATAATTTATTAAAAGCTGGTTAAAATCAGACCTTAGAGGGATTGAAACATGGTGACATTTTTCAGAGGCTCTACGAGCTGAGAGTTAAAATCAGACCTTAGAGGGATTGAAACACGAATAACAGAGCTCAGATTCGGAATATGGGATATGTTAAAATCAGACCTTAGAGGGATTGAAACGTTTTCCTGAATCACCCACCACTCACCACCGCCGAGTTAAAATCAGACCTTAGAGGGATTGAAACTAATTTGCTGTCTTGTTAGCATGAAGGCACCCCCGGTTAAAATCAGACCTTAGAGGGATTGAAACGGAAGCTCTAAATAAGGATGACCCAGCTTAAGCTTCTGTTAAAATCAGACCTTAGAGGGATTGAAACCGTTATAAACAGAATTTCGAAGAACACGATAGTCAAGGTTAAAATCAGACCTTAGAGGGATTGAAACGCCATGCTTCCCTTGATACCTGAATCTGCGAGAACTGTTAAAATCAGACCTTAGAGGGATTGAAACGTGATATTTTTCATTCGCGACGAACCTGAAGCAATAGTTAAAATCAGACCTTAGAGGGATTGAAACTTTAATGTAAGAGTTGTTTCGAATTCTTCAAAAATAGTTAAAATCAGACCTTAGAGGGATTGAAACGTAGCATTAAAAAATACATAAATGCTTCATCGTGGATTGTTAAAATCAGACCTTAGAGGGATTGAAACTTCCTTCGATGCCCTGATCGTCTCGGGGGTTACTGGTGTTAAAATCAGACCTTAGAGGGATTGAAACCACTTAAAAAGTGTTCTCTGCGAAAATGGATTAATTGTTAAAATCAGACCTTAGAGGGATTGAAACAGTGTACAAATATGATTACATGCTACCGTTTTTCCTGGTTAAAATCAGACCTTAGAGGGATTGAAACTCTGAAAGGGGATAATTCCGCAAGTTTCTATCAGGGTTAAAATCAGACCTTAGAGGGATTGAAACTTGAATAATCGCGTGTTCTGTCCGGATCTCATCACAGTGTTAAAATCAGACCTTAGAGGGATTGAAACTTCGTTAGCGAAGTCTTGAGTTTTTTCATTCCGATAGAAGTTAAAATCAGACCTTAGAGGGATTGAAACATAGAAGAGGGTGAAATCTGGCAAGAGCCATTCAGTCGTTAAAATCAGACCTTAGAGGGATTGAAACATTGGAGATAGGGATATCACACGTTCATTTCGCGTGAGTTAAAATCAGACCTTAGAGGGATTGAAACATCGGTCTTATTGCTGTCGCAGTCGCAGCCCTGGCTCGTTAAAATCAGACCTTAGAGGGATTGAAACAAACATGGCTATTAGGATCCCTGGGCCGCAAAGGAGTTAAAATCAGACCTTAGAGGGATTGAAACACAATCCCAGTATGCCCCAAAAGGCACAGGAGGATATAGTTAAAATCAGACCTTAGAGGGATTGAAACATTGGAATACCCATGGTTTCGAGAATATCAGCATCGTTAAAATCAGACCTTAGAGGGATTGAAACCGTAGACCCTGGATGAAAAATATTGTCCTGTCTTTCGTTAAAATCAGACCTTAGAGGGATTGAAACGCTTCCTTATTTGTCACATCAGTATGCATTTTAGGCGTTAAAATCAGACCTTAGAGGGATTGAAACAAATATTCATAGTTTCGACGACTGCCTGGTCCCTGGTTAAAATCAGACCTTAGAGGGATTGAAACTCAAGACCGTTTCCAGTTGCCTGGATAGTCGTATTATACGTTAAAATCAGACCTTAGAGGGATTGAAACTCCATTCGCGTTAATTTTCCCGAGTGGGAAAGCGGTGTTAAAATCAGACCTTAGAGGGATTGAAACTCATACCCGCTCGTGCAGTCGATGAATACTGTTCCCTTGTTAAAATCAGACCTTAGAGGGATTGAAACATGGAGAATCTGTTAAAACTCGTTTCAATCGTTGGAATGTTAAAATCAGACCTTAGAGGGATTGAAACATGCAACCTCAGTAATTGGAGGAGCTGGAAAGTTCCCGTTAAAATCAGACCTTAGAGGGATTGAAACATTACTTCGAAGAGTACGCCGGAAAACCGCATATTTGTGTTAAAATCAGACCTTTGAGGGATTGAAACCTCTTCGATGTACTTTAAAACTTTAAGCTCCAAATCTGGTTAAAATCAGACCTTTGAGGGATTGAAACTCAGTTCAGAACTCTTATTTTTACGGGGAAGATAGGTTAAAATCAGACCTTTGAGGGATTGAAACATTACTTGGAGATCCATTGTATAGATGTGTTTCTTAAATAGAAAGATTAAAATTATCTAAAAGAGAAACTTTAAAAGTTATATAGTATTAAAGAAATTATTATAGTAATCATTCCTTTAAGGGATTGAAAATTTAGAGCCCGTAATCGAATCCGAAATTCATTAAAAATAAGACCTTTGAGGGATCATTATTTTGTTTCCTTTATCACTGTAAATATAGATGTTCCATTTAGAGCCTGTAATATTTGGAAAACATTTATGTACTAACACTCAAATAATATTGTAAAAAAACGGGGATTAAATTAGAAAAGTTGAACTAGGAAACAAATTATGAATGAAGCAAATCCCGTTGAATTGACAATATTGCTTTTGAGAATACTGGAACTTCTTCAGAAAAAACTCCATATCCGAACAATGGGACACAAAACAAAACTTGATAGTAAAAAACTACCTGGAGGCTAAATATTGATATATCATTACACAGGGAATATGTTCGCTGACAATGGGATATGGGCAATCTGCCAGTGGGCAGGAAAAAAAGATCCAAAAGAACTTGAAATCGTGGATATAAAGGAATGTGTTTCCGATATAGTCCCAATTTATTTAACCGAATCTTGGGGAAAAACCTTATTCTCTGTTTTTCCTAATAATGCTGTAACCAACCCTTCAGTAAAGAACAAAGAACAAAGGTTAAAAGAATTCTTTGAAGGATTGATTTCACAAACTGAGCCTTTAAAGGACGCAGGTAATTGTATTTCTTGTGGCAAGAGGGATGTTAAGGATTTAAGGACCAAAAGTGAAATCCCGCTTATAGGATCTGGATCTTTGATAAATTTCTTTCCTTTTGGACAGCCAGGTGGGGATTACTGCCCTGCTTGTACTCTTGCAGTTCAATTTTCTCCTTTAGTCTTTTATGCCTGTGGTAAGCTTTTGCTAATTCATTCAAATTCTGACAAAGTAATGCGTTACTGGGCAGGTAAAGCAATAAAGGACGTTCGAAGACAAATCTCTGTAAACAATTATAGTGGTTGTTTTGATGAAGGTTACAAAAATCCTGTTAACGCTCTTTTCCATATAATTGAGGACATTATTATCCAGTATGACGAAAACTGGGTCGAGGAAAATCCCTCTATAAACATGTATCATTTTACAAATTACAATCAGGGACCTGATCTTGACATCTATAGAGTTCCAACCCCAGTTTTTAGATTTCTGGCTTGTGTTAAGGAACCAAAACAGTTCACAGAATGGAAAAAAATTGTCAGAAGAGGTTATTTTAACTGGGATAAAATTAAGGAAGGAGATGAGTACAAAAACAGAGGAAACTCTGTTTATATAAACCTTCTAAAAGGCCGTTCTATTGTGAAATATTTTATTGACAACAAGAACCGACAAGTTTACGGAGATTGGGAACTATTAGAATTTTACTTAACGGAGGTACGAAATATGGGTGGTAAAAGACTAGATACACTCAAAAGAGTTGGGGACAGCCTTTCAGAGTACATAAAAGGTACTGAGAATATAAAGAGATTAAATCAGCTTGAAATGGCAAGTAATTTTGCATCATTCAGGAATCAATTGAGGTTCATCGAAAAAGACCGAATAAAAATAAGCGCTCAAGATCCACTTTTTACTCTTGAAGAGTTTATGGAAGACCTTTTCCCTGAAGGTAACCTGGGCTGGAGAGAAACTCAGGATCTTTTGCTTTTTAGAATTTACGAAAATTTACACAATTGGTTGGTTGAACAGGATGCCTTGAAATCTGAACTTATTTCTAGTGACGAAGAAGAAATGATATTATCTAAGGAGGGATTATGATAACACGTACAGTAAACGGTCTCATGCTTATTGACGCTCCCCACTCGGCGCTCAATAATGCAGGAAATGACAGTAGTGAAAGGACAGAGAATATTGTCAGGGTGAAAGCAATCCGAAAAGGTAAGAAAGTATATCCCTATGTCTCAGGGCAGGCTCTCAGGTATTGGTGGCGCACTACGCTGGAGGAAAAATTCAACTGGAATATCTCTCCTATCGAACGAGATAGGAAGATAGCGTTTACAAGTGCTAATCCTGTAGAATACGATGACGATGACGTGTTCGGATATATGAGAGCTCTCAAAAAGGCAGAAGGTGGCACTGTCACAAGACTTTCTGTTTTGAAAAATTCTCCTCTTGTTTCAGTTGCAGGTCAGGTTCCGACAGATGATTTCGGAGTCATGGCTCGCCATGAGGGCGACCCCGTCCCTTATGAGCACGAATTTTACTCCACAATTTTGAAAGGAATTTTCTCCCTTGATCTTGACAATATAGGCGTATTTTACAAGAGTGAGAAAACGGGATACAAAAATATGTATTCCGAACTTGAAGCAATCGCAGAAAAAAATGGTGCAGAGAAGGTAGAAGATAAATGGGTAATGCCTGCCGAAGTAAGAGAGAAGAGAGCAAAAGATGTGTTAAAGGTTCTTCCATACCTTACGGGTGGCGCGAAGCAAACCTCCCATCTCACTGATGTCTCCCCAAAACTTCTCATACTTGCAGGGATAGACGGTGGAAATCACCTGTTCATGAACCTTGTCAGAGAGGAAAATGGAGAAGCTCTTGTAGATATGGCAGCTCTGGAAGAGGCAATTTCCGATTATTCAGATATTCTATTGACCGACATCTATATTGGGAGACGCAAGGGCTTTATGGAAGAATTCGATGACAGATTTAAGGCTTTAGCTAATAAATATACGGATAGTGACAAAAAAGTAATTTACGGCTCTATAAACGAAATTGTTGATTCGTTTGTTGAAAATATTCCTGGGTTGATGAGGTAAGATGAAAGTCTTAAGGATCAAAATTGAGGGCTGGACTGCATCTTTCAGGTATCCTGGTTTTATAAGCGGATTTCAGCCTACTCTTCCAGTTCCTCCCGTAAGTACCATTTATGGGTTGATTTCAGCAGCTAGAGGAGAGTTTACTGTTCCTGAAGATGTGAGTACTGGTTATGTATTTGACTTTGATAGTAAAGCGGTAGATCTCGAGACAATCTATGAACTGAGCCCAGGACTTTCCGCAAAATCAAATGTTGTAAAAAGAGAGTTCCTGTACAATCCAGAACTTTATCTTTACCTTGACAGGCTCGATTTTGAGAAATATTTCCGTAAGCCTCAATATCCTCTCCTCTTTGGTAGATCTGGTGATTTGGCGAAAGTTTCAGAAATAAAGGAATTAGAACTTCTAGAAGACGTTGGAAAGAGATTAGGAAAAACTATCCTTCCTTTTGGAATTAAAGGTGCGTATGGATTAGTACAGGCTCTCCCAACCCATTTTACTAATGAAATTCCCCGAAAAGCTGTGGGTGTAAAACCATATCTTTTGATGGACGAATTCTTCATTTATCCTGAAAAGTGTCTATTCGATCCGGAAATGGATTGGGCTGTTTGGATTCATAAGAATTGATTGGCAACACAGGGAAGGAATATGGTTATTATTGCAAAAAGTGAAACAGAAGAATCACTACTAGAACATACAGAAAACGCCCTTAAAGTTTTTAAAAGTATAAAAGAAGCATACCCTGAAATTCCTCAGATATGTGGAGTTCCGGACTTCTGGGAGCATCTCTTCTACTCTATCTTTTTTCATGATTTTGGGAAAGCTGCATCAGGATGTCAAGAATCTATGCGTGGAGGAGTAAAATGGAAATACAGGCACGAAGTCCTTTCTGCTGGGTTTGTTTCTGGGCTTGAGTATGAAAACCAGTCAAGGGAAGCTGTAGCTTTAGCAATAATTACGCATCATAAAGATGTGCTTTATTTGCGGGAGATGTATCGTACAGACTCAAATCCTCTTGCTAAGAAAAGATATGCTGAAAAGCTGCAAGAATTAATACCTAACTTTGAAGAATTAAGGGAAATCCAACAAAAGATTCCAGAAATTAGCAAAAATTATCTGGGCTTTGAATTAACTAATTTTAAAGAAATAAGTTCGATTGAAGAAATAACTGATCCCTATAAAAATGTCGTAAAACCATATAAAAAACAGCTTGATAATGACGAATTAACAGCTTTGCATGGAATGTATGGAATATTCCTCAAAGGATTTTTAACAGCATGTGATCACCTAGCATCTGGAGGAAAGTACAGCATATTAAATGGCATTAAAGACATGAGAGCTGTATATAACTTTTCTGAGCTAAGAAAAACCCAGAGTGAAGCTTTAGAAACTAAAGGTGATGCCTTCTTAATTGCACCTACCGGAACTGGGAAAACAGAAGCCGCATTATTTTGGACTCAAGCAAATCAGAATCCTAGCCGGTCTAAAAGGGTCTTTTACCTGCTTCCCTATACTGCAAGTATAAATGCAATGTATAAACGACTTCAAGAAGACTTTAAAGATCCTGAATTGATCGGCATTCAACATAGTAAAGCTATGTATTACCTGTACCGAAGCTTTGAGGATGAAGAAGATTACTTGATTGCAACTAAAAAAGCAAGACAATTAAAAAGTCTTACTGATAAAATATATAGGCCTTATAAAATAGCGACTCCTCATCAGATTCTTAAATCCATGTTTGGAATCCGGGGCTTTGAACAAAATCTTGCAGAAATGTCCAATGCTCTTATCATAATGGACGAGATCCATGCATATGATGCTCATATGACTGCTCTGATTCTTGAGACGCTCAAGATCCTAAAAGGCTATCAAGCCAATTTCCTGATTATGTCCGCTACTCTGCCTTCTTTTCTTAAAGAAATGTTCAAGCGGGAACTGGAGATTACAACAGAGATCTCTTTTACAGAGGATGAGTTGGATAAGTTTACGAGACATAAGGTTTCTGTCCTTAATGGAAATATTTTCGATAACTTAGATCTTATTCGGAAGGAACTTGCTGACAATAAAAAGGTACTTGTTGTTTGTAATACCGTAGCTCGGGCTCAGAATGTTTATAGATTGCTATCTGAAGAAGTAAGTAACTCCAGATTAATTCACGGAAGATTTATTCTGAGAGACAGAGAAGAAATTGAGTCAAAATTAAAGGATCTGAGCCTTTTAGTCGGTACACAGGCAATAGAAGTTTCCCTTGATATTGATTATGATGTATTATTCTCTGAGCCTGCGCCTCTCGATGCCCTTATTCAGAGATTTGGAAGAGTTAATCGGAAGGGGTGGGAAAATAAGGTAATTAAGCCTGTATATATTTTTGAGCAAGGGTCCGAGAAGGATAAATATATTTACAATCAGGAATCAGTCGCTAAGAGCCTTGAATTGCTAAGTAAAGAAAACATTCTAGGAGAAAGCAGAATTCAAACACTTGTGGATGAAGTTTACTCAAACGGATATCAGGGCTCTGACCTTGTATCTTTTGAGAATGTGAAAAAAATGTTTCCCAAGTTTTATAGCAGAATCGTTCCTTTCATAAATGAAAAAGAAAAAGAAGATGAATTTTATAAACTTTATCGTTCTGTTGAAGTTGTTCCAATTCAATTTAAACTTGAATATCTTGAAGAGATTGAAAATAAAAGATATTTTGAAGCTATGAAGTATGTAGTTTCGATAAGGTTTGATCAATACAAAAAGCTGCAACAAAACAACCAAATTCAGATTGACTCTGATATGGTATTTGCAAGTGTTGATTATAGTTCTAAGTTTGGTCTCTTGTTAGATTCAAACGAATCTATTATGGGAATTTTTAGCGATGATTCATAAAAATAATATTATGCATTATTTCTCATCAATCTTGTTCTCTCCATTTTGAGAATTATCTCATAATATCCAGAGTTTTTACTTCACCAGCAAATCTGTAATCGAATTATATCTTACATATCGCATATCCTCGAATACTCATTATATTCGAATGCAAGATCCACTAAAACAAGGATAGAAACAAGATTATCAGTTGAATAATCTCATATGACAGACTCAGAGTTAAAATCAGACCTTAGGGGAATTGAAACGGATAAATAACGAGAAAAACAAGAGCGAAGGAAGCAATACAAAAAGGAAAGGCAAAAATTACTTTTTTCTCAGGTCTGCTTTCTTCCTTCTCAATAACAGCCCGAAAACAGCCATAACCACAATAGCAGCAGCCCAAAATATAACAGAGAATGGCTTTATAGTGGTTTTAAACAAGTTAATTTTACTCTTCGTCATCTATGAGCCCCATGAAACCTGCACTTAATTGAATCAGCTATTTTCTTATTCATTTGCTCTTTTGCCTTTTCTTCGTCAACATTTGAAATATCCATAACAAGTTCCTCCAACATCCTTAACTTCCTCCTTCCTCCCTAATTTTTTACTTTTGTAGATCTTGAAAGCTTATAATCAGTCACAAGAGGCTTATACACATCTTCACGCCTGCCCTGGTAGCCTTTGATGTATTTCTCTACCTTTCTCTGGAATTTATATCCGGTTCTGACAAATCCCCCGGTGTAGAAGTTTCTTTCTCCATCGTTTTGCCCTAAAGCTTTTCTTTCTGGCATTTGTTAACCTTGTTGGGTATCCACACAGCAACTCTAAACCCTATGAATTGTTTCTATATATTTCTTTCAGCTTTAAACATCTACCAAACTTCTCATTGCAGTAAGGACAGATAATGTTGTAACAACGCTGTATTGTGGTGGCGGGATTTACATAGATGGCTACTCGCCACGGATAGCCAGTATAGAATATTAATATTGGCGAAGATTATTCTATATTATTCTATAAAAATGTGGATTGTCCCAATGGGAGTATAAGATCAGTGTACGTGAAAAAACAGCTTTATTTTCATCCCATGAAGTTCAAGCCAGATCCGTGATGGATTCTTTGAAGAAGTGTATTATTAAAAAAATAAAAAGGTTTTTAATTACTTATCTTCTTTCTTTTTGCTAAAGGAAAGAAGAACAATGAATAAAACTCAGAATGCTTTAGCAATTCTTCTTCTTATTGCTGCTGTGGTCTTTGTTGCTGGATGTTCTAGTCAATCATCAATCCAAAAGACTAAAGACGGCCATATTTCTTATGAGCCTGTTCTGAAGTCAGGATATCAAAAACAATAATTTGCTTTTTTTCAAAATCAACTGTATAGAAAGCTCTGTAACTCCCTATTCGAAGGCGGTAAATGTCTTCCCTGTAGCCTTCTATCTGCACTTTTTACCGCCTTGAAACCCATCTTTTAGCTCTTTTAAAGTTTTTATAATTTGTTTTTTCCTTTCTGCGGGCAGGTCATCTAAACTCTTTGACCTTATAAAAACATCAAAGGTCATCTATATTCACGTACTCGTCGCGGTTTTCTTCAAAGTGTTTCCTAGCTTCTACCGCAATTCGATCTATTCTCGACTTATGTTCATGATCTTTGTATGCTCTGATTAATTTTTCAATAACAGCGTTATAATCATCGCCCATCGAGCCGATTTTTTTTAACTCGTCCCTAGTTTGTTTGGTTACTTGAATGGTTGTAGTCTCTGACATTATAATCACTATAGAAGCTATAGTATTTATAATTAGCAAAAAACAGAGGCCTGAGCTGAATAAATGCAGTTTTGCTTTCTCTAGAAGAAAAAATAATTAAATATTTTTATAAGGAAACGCTAAAAAATAAATGAAATCAGGTAGAGTATAAGACAACTTGATCAAGGGTGCTTTTTTGACTGGAATAAAGAACCGACATTTAGAGAATATAAAATTGAACAGGAAAAGCCAAAAATTTTTAGGGAGATTTTACATTTTTTCAGGCTTTATAAACGAAGTATAAAAATTTGCGTGGTTAATCATCGTTATACTTTTCTAAGTTTTAACAACCTGCTTTAAACATACTTCTCTAAACTTATTAATTCTAACAACTATTGGAATATGCGAGTTTCTGCCGATATCCGTAAAAGTTAACAGGAAAAAAAGGTAAGAAACACAGTTAAAATCAGGTCTTAGAGGGATTGAAACCTGGACTGTAGAAGAGGAATAAAAACATGACTGAAGACATGGATAGAATAGCATTGGAAGGTCAGATAAAAAAACATTCAAACGTTAATCGAGCTTGATGAAGAAGACATTAAGGGCTATACAGAAGATCTGGCTACCCAAAATATAACAGAAGGACCTCTTTATAATGAGACAATGGAAATCATAAGAGAGAAAAAAATCCATTTAGAAGAATTATATAAAAAACTCGAAATTTTGAAAGATGAAACCCTCTCGTATAAAGAACGGATGCTACGTTCCTTAAGGGTATGTTAATTACTCTCAGATTACTAAAAACCAATGAAGCATTCTCAGGATGCACATAATAGAAATTGAACTGCATGTCTCTCGAGTATGCTGATTTTGTTTGAGCCCGTAAAACTACAGGAGTTGATACCGGATGATTTATGAAACCGGATTGAATGGTAGAAGGAACCAGGCTGTAAAAGAAATACTCGGGGAGATACTATCCAGTGAGCCTAAACGTGAATATTACTTCAACGTTGCTGATGGTACAATAACAATGAACATAAACAGAACCGGCTATCCGAAAAAAGTAAACGTTAGCTGGTATACAATGGATCCATTGCATTACCCTGTTTTCAGTGAAAATGATGAATATCTCGGTGCAGTTCTCAGCCAGCATGGTTTCCTGAGCATGGAAAGGCTGGCAGAAGCTGTGAGAAAGGCAAAAGCAAAGATGGCTAGATATCCGTGGTGATTGACATGCATCAGGAGGGTCATTCACGCTCAATGTAAAAATTACTCGTCCTGAATATTCACAAATAAAATCCATAAAAAATTTGATCACGCAATTTTCGGTTTTTGATCAAACTTTTTTTCAAAATACAGGTATCCTGTTTCTTCTTTCTGGAAAGTGAAGCCGTGTTTGAGATACATATCAATTGCTTTTGTGAGAGATGAGTCGGTTTTAAGGACTACAGCTGAGCAGTTTTTTTCAGCAAAATCGAGAGCAGTCCTGAAAAGTTTTTTTCCATTGCCTTTGCTCCGGAAGGCTTTTTTAAGGTAGATACGGCGGATTTCGCACCAATCTTCATCGAGTTTTCGGACGCCTGCGGTACCTATAACTTTGTCGTCGACAATTCCTACGAAAAATGTGCCGCCGCTCCCGAAGTAATAGCCGTTTATATCGTTAAGGTCGGCATCTTTTAGCCTGTCGGGTTCAAAACCATGTTCCTTCAAAACTTCAAGAACAACCTCACGGACTTCTTCCTTTCTGGAGTCTTCATATCTCTGGATTATCATTTATCTCCTCCGCAAACAGGGCAGTCCCGTTATTTTTCACTTACTGGTTTTCAGGCTTTTCTTAACGGCTCGAGGTTGAAGTAGTTACGGGATTGAGATATTTTTCCGGATTATTAAGGAAATCCAGCGAAATAGTATAAAATATCTCTGCGCCCTTAATGAGGATAGTCTCATCAATATCGAATTTGCATGAGTGGTTGATTTCCACAATATTTTTTTCGGGATTGCGGGTACCCAGGGAAAGGAAAATTCCTGGAACCTTCTGCAAGTAACTTGCAAAATCTTCGGCAGCAAAGGTTTTTTCGATTTCAGGATAGATTGTGAGCTCCGGGAAATCCTCCTGAAGCTTTGAGTTTACTGCGTCTGCAAACACGGGGTCATTGACAAGGACAGGATAACCGTGCAGTATATCAAGCTTGTAGTCAGGGAGACCTGAAAATTCTTCTCCAGGCTTTACATACTTTTTTACCACTTTTTCCAGGCATTCCTCTATAGTCCTGTCGATGATATCTGTAGTCTCCCGGTCAAAGGTTCGATAACTTCCAAGGATCTCTACAGTATCAGGAATTCTATTAAATTGGGCTCCTCCTTGAATCCTTCCCACTCCAATAACATATTTGTCCGGCTCAAGCTGTTTTTCCAGAGCAGGATAAAAGCTGCTTAGAAAATCCGTTGCTATCCGGACTGGATCAATGCAATTTTCAGGTTTTGAGATGTGGCCTCCCTTTCCTGTAAGGATAATCTCAAATCTGTTGGTGCTTGCCATGAAGGGTCCTGAACGGAAACCCACACTTCCTGATTCGTGATTGGTGAATATATGCATCCCCATAATCGCATCCACGCCCTCAAGCCCTCCTTCTGCAATTACCCTTTCAGCGCCTCCCGGAGGGATCTCTTCAGCAGGCTGGAAGATAAGGCGGACTTCTCCTGGAAAATCCCGTTTTTCCTGAAATAGCTTCGCAGTTCCAAAAAGCATTGCCATATGCCCGTCATGCCCGCAGGCGTGCATTACTCCCTTATTTCTGGATATGTATTCGCTATTCTTTTCAGTTAATTCTTCCTGCACCTGCAACCCATCTATATCAGATCGAAGTGCAATACAGGGACCGGGTGAAGTTCCTTTGATGCTTGCAAGTACGCCTGTATCTGCAATTTTTCTGGCTTCTATTCCCATTTCCTCAAGTATTTTCAGGATTCTTTTCTGGGTCTCGTACTCCTCAAAACTGAGTTCAGGGTATCTATGAAACTCGCGCCTGAGCTGTATAATCCAGGTTTCAAGCGCTTCTGCACTGGGGTTCTCTCTCAAAAGCATTACCTCGGATGTTCTGCACCTGCAGTCTATTCCGTTTCTGGTCTGTACATTTATCTCTGGTTACATTTACTGTCCGTAATATTCACTGTTTGTGATCTTAATAATCTTTTAATTTGCAATGCACTATTTTAATATTCTTTATTTGTGTTTTATTTTATTCCTGAGTATATCCCCCTTAAATATTTGTAAGTTCAGGTATATTACTCCGACTTATTATCTACCTGACTTTATCACACTATCTGGTTCAGTACTTTTCGCTAAAGCCTTTTTTTGAAAGGTTTTGTTAAAAACCTGATAGTTATATATGAATTGTACAATACATTTCCTTGCGTTTATTATAAATTCTTATAAAGCCCGACTGTTGAAATTCCATAAAATCCGGGTACTTTCTGGTACTCTTGTAAACTACAGGGATGATATAAAATGCTCAAAACACGTCTGAGGGATTTCTTTGTTACGAAAGATAACTGGCTCTTTGCAGTTTCTGATTATTTCCGCTCCGATGGAATCCGGGCTACACTCCGTTACGTGCCCGATAAAAACGGGGAGAGGGAGTTAAACGGATTACGATACAAAAAATATGACTTTGGTCCGGCTTTCGAATTCATGAAGGAGCACAAGCCTGAGTGGGTGCAGGATGTTCATGTAGTCCCAGAATCCGAGGTAAAACAGGTGCTTCGTCCTTCCGATGTGATTCCCAAACTTGTTAATTCTGACCGCCGCGTAAGGTCAATTGTAAAGACACTCGATCAGGCAGGTATTCCAAGGACAAGCATGGGAGTTACAGGCTCAATGCTTGCAGGTCTCCAGAATGAAAGCTCGGACATTGACTTTGTTGTATACGGTCCTATGTGGTTCAGAGCAAGAGATGCAATAAGCGCTGCAAAACAACAGGAAGGACCCATTGAAGAAATCGATGAGGAGATGTGGCAGAGAATCTACAGGAAGAGAATCCCAGACATCTCATTTGACGAATTCATGCTTCATGAGTCCAGAAAAGGCAATCGGGGCATGGTTGAGGGCACTTATTTTGACCTTCTCTTTGTGAGGGAATGGGACCAGATAAAAGAACCTCTCCTGCGCGGAAAGGATACCGTAAATATGAAAATTGAAGCCAGGGTCACGAATGCCGATTTCGCTTTTGACAGCCCCGCCTACTACAAAGTCGAACACGATGAAATCGACCATGTGCTCTCATATACCCATACCTATGCAGGTCAAGCCCTTCCCGGGGAGCTTATAGAAGTCCGCGGTATTGTCGAAGAAGTAGGAGACATCAAGCGGCTTGTTGTGGGCACCTCCAGGGAGCCAAAAGGGGAATGGATAAGATCTCTCACCTGGCTTGAGAAGTGCGGGTATCTCTGAAGAGCAGAACATCAATTAAAGGGATTTAAACTTTTATAAAGGGATTTGAACTTTTATCTCGTGTATTCCGGGTAAGAAAACGATCCAGATGACAAATGAATCCAAAAAAGTGTCTTCCTAAAAGAGACCTTTGATAACTTAATTTTTGCCCTGTTTGTCTCTCCTTTCTTGGATTACATCCTTTTCTTCAATATCCCATACAAAATCAGTAATTCAGCCACTACAAAGGTTGCCCCAGGCCCGGGAGAGCTTTTCTTTTCTTTTTTTTCTATATCTGAAGCAGTGACTCCCTGTTTTTCCTTATCAGAGTTTGTCTTATCATCAGAGATGTCTTCTTTGCTCAGGGTCCGATTTTCTCCTGTTCTGGCTGGTGAAATCTCAACCGATTGGGTCTTCTCTTCAATCCCTGAGATTGCAAAAGGAGAAAAGCCTGGGGTTTCTGCGGTAAAATAGAAGTAATTTTCATCTTCTCCATTGATGGATGTGGGCAGTGGATTCCATGAGTCCTTATCGTACCGGTACAGATTCACAGTATTTTCTCTAACTCGGTGATCGGCAATCCAGGCTTTACTCACTCTGAAATTTATTCTGGCGTTTTCAAAATTCTCAGGGCTTGAAAAACCGCTGTTTCCGATCCAGATGTTTATGTTTCTGTAAACCGTTCCCGGTGCAGGTTCCTTAACGATTGAAGATGTGTTTTTCAGTATCTCTACAATGGCAGTTATCTTTCCGAAGTTCTTTTTTGGGTCGAATTCTACAGTAGCTATATCATTTATCTCGTTTTTAAAAGTAAAGCATGTGTGAGTACCTTTGAAAACCTGTTCACTCGAAACTTCCTTTAATTCAATATTCCTGGTTGATTCCGGAGAGCCTGCACCTCCTCCGCCTCCACTTCCCCCTCTACTTCCTCCGCTTCCGCTGTTTTCTTCTTCTCTACCTTCGTCTCCGCTACTTCCTCCTTCACTTCCTTCGCCTCCACTACTTACAGAGAAATCAACCTCCGAAGGAGGATAAGTAATTGTTACTTCTGAAAAACCTTCTACAGGGACATCAGGAACGGAGTAAGCGGAGACTTTGCCCGAAATTGAAAAGTTACCAAGCTGGGAATTTAAAGGCACGGTCACATTATACATAACTGTCTTTTCTTCTCCGGCAGAGAGCTTCTCAATCCAGATCCATTCCAGAGTGGATGCTTTAAAAAAATTGGTTTCCGGAAATATAGTCCCACTATTCTCCGAATAGTTCTCTGAATAGTTTACATGCCACCCGTCAGGAAGATTCTCATCAAGTACCAGGGCTTCAACCTCGTGGTCTGCCTTTATATGTACAGTTACTACAAAACTCTCGCCTGGATAAACTGTTTCGGAAGAGATTTCTCTGCTTGCTTCTATCTCTGCGGCTGAGGCGGGGAGAACCACCCAGACAAGCAGAATAATCAAAGTAAAACCTGATACAAAGCCAGGCAATTTAATCCTGCTTTTAGTCCTGAGAACCCTGATAATATTCATAGGAATGAATCCACAATTATTTTTAATGTCCTTTATGTTCTAAAACATATTAAAATTATTAATTACGTATTGGAGTATATTATTATAACTGTTCCTATTTTTTATACCGATTTTCAAATAAAAATCTCAAGTCACAGTATTTCCAAAAAGCAGGAACAGGATGAGGAATCTGATAGAATGTTACACAGGAAGCTCTATAGAAAATCGAGGAGAATATCTGGTGGATAACTTCAATTATATTTGCAGTCAAAGCCAAATATAAATAAGACAGTTACTATTATACTCTTATGAAAAGACAAAAAAGTTATCTCTGGTTTATTCTGGCATTAAGCTTTTTTTTAACCGCAATTGCAGCTTTCATATATCCCGGTTTTGCCTTGCATCCTGATTTTACGGAAGACAGGGATCAGGCATATAGATCTGAAACTGCAGTTAATGGGATTAAATCCAGTTCAAGCATTGTTACTGAGGTCGAATATCCAAATCCTCTGGTTATTTTTAAAGCAGATGCCGCGACAATAGGTTCAGGCACTGAGGTTACTGTTTACAACAATAACCTTGCCCTTGTAAAGGAAAGAAGAGAGCTTGAGCTCAATTCCGGGGTCAACACGGTCAAATATACCGATGTTGCTGCTCTTATTGATCCTACATCAGTAATGTTTGAGGACACAAGGAATAAGGACACTGCCGTGCTGGAACAGAACTACGAATACGATCTTGTAAGCGGGCAGAAGCTTCTACAGAAATTTCTGGACAAGGAAATCACCGTAACCGAAAAAGAAGGGGACACATATGCAGGCACACTATTGAGTTACGACGGTGGGGTAGTACTCAGGTTGAGTGACGGTAAAGTTGTAACGATTTCCGAAGTCTCGAAAGTTGAATTCCCAGATTCGGCGAACCTGCTTACAAAACCCACCTTAGTCTGGCAGGTCTATTCGCCTTCGGCAGGTAAGCGAGATGTCCTTACTTCCTATCTTACGGGCGGTATGAGCTGGAAAGCTGATTATATCGTAAAAACAAATGCAGACGATACGAAAGCCGACATCCAGGGTTGGGTCAGCATAGATAATTCTGCAGGCACAACCTATGAGAATGCCAGGCTGAAACTTGTTGCAGGGGAAGTTCACCGCGTAGTCACGCCCACATATCCCCTATATGAGGATGAAGCTGCGGTAGAAGTCGCAGAAGAATCTTTAGGGGCAAAGGATAGTTTTGTTGAGGAGTCCCTTTTTGAATACCATCTCTATACTCTTGAAAGGCCAGCCACCCTCAAAAACAACCAGGTAAAACAGCTTTCCCTGCTCTCTGCTGATGCCGTGCCTGTAAAAAAGGAACTCGTGTTTGATGTCACAAAAAGCAACGATGTCCGGGCAGTCCTTACTCTGAACAATTCAAAAGAAAGAGGTCTTGGAATGCCTCTCCCTGCCGGAACTATGAGGGTTTATAAAGCTGATTCTCAGGGACAGCTCCAGTTCCTCGGGGAAGACCGGATAGAGCATACCCCAAAAGATGAAGAGGTAGAGGTTTTTGTCGGAAACGCTTTTGATGTAACAGGCAAAAGAACCCGGACCAACTACGACAGACTGACCAAATACGCTTGGAAAGAGAGTTATGAGACCGAAATCAAAAACCATAAATCTCAGCCCCAGAAAGTGAAGGTTCTGGAGCATTTCTACGGCGAATGGAAAATCACAAACACCTCTGACCCATACGTGAAAAAAGATGCCTATACCGCCGAATGGGAAGTAACCGTCCCCGCGGACAGCTCAAAGAAAATCACCTACACCGTAGAACTCAGCTATTAAAACAAAAACAACATCAAACTGCCAAATAGAGACTATACGCCCAGGTGACCACATAAAACCAACAAGGATACGAAAAAATAGAAAAACAGCAAAACAGAAAAACAGTAATAAATATTTTTTATTTAGCCCACTTGACCAAAGCCGTTGCGCCGTTTGACCACGCCGTTGCTCGGAGTTTTCGCTCAAGCCTTTTTTCAAAAGGCTTGTGATCAAACTTTTTCAGAAAAAGTTTGCGTTCAAGTTTTTTCAAAAAAGGCTTGTGATCGTATCTTTCTTAAAAGTCTGCGGGACTGAGCAAAAACACGTAAAATTTCTATCCCTAAATAAGCCCTCTTGAGCGAACGAAGTGAGCGAAAAGGGCACCGTCCTCCCGAGACAGGACTCGGGCGCAAAAACTTATTATTATCATGCCGGCAATTAACCCTTGAGATGATTATAGGTGTAATGGGTCCCGAGGGCTCGTACTCGGAAAAAGCTGCAAAATTATGGATTCAGAAAAAAATGCTCGATGACGCCGAAATCCGTTATTTTGCAGATATAGAGGATGCGTTTCAGGCAGTTGTAGAGGGAAAATCCGATTTCTCAGTAATTCCGATAGAAAACTCTATTGAAGGCTCGGTAGGGGTTACTCTCGATCTGCTTCTTGAGAGCGGGGCTGAGATAATCGGAGAAATTGTTGTCAAAATCGAACACTGCCTGCTCTCGAAAGGCGAGCCTGAGAAAATCAGGGTTATACTTTCGCACCCACAGGGGCTTGCCCAGTGCAGACACTTCCTGAAAACTAACTTCCCTGAGGCAGAACTCAGGAGTACAGGCAGCACTTCCCACGCAGCAAGGCTTGCATGCGAGTTTGAAGAGATGGCAGCGATAGCCTCCCCTGAGGCTGCCGAATGCTATGGGTTAAAAGTGCTTCTCTCAAACATTCAGGACCGGAAGGAGAATTACACCCGTTTCATTGTTTTGCGAGCCTCAGAGAAAAATCGGGTTCAGCAAGTTTCCTTTACTGCAGAAAATGAGTCAGATGAAGTAAAATCATATTCCAGCCCTGAACAAGAATCGGAGCGCGAGTTTTATCCTGAAAGTAAAACCGAGCCTGAGCACTCCAGCCTTTCGGCTTCCAAAACCTCCATTATAGTATATCTTGAGAAAGACAGACCTGGTGCATTATACGAAATTCTCGGAGCATTTGCAAAAAACAGTATCAACCTCACAAGGATCGAATCCAGACCCTCGAAAAAGGAACTCGGAGACTATTATTTCTACATTGATTTTGAAGGGAGAGCCAGCGATCCAGTTGTAAAAGAGGCGTTAAAAGAAATAGAGAACAAAATTCATACCCTGAAAATACTGGGTTCATATCCTGCTTTTAAAAAGCTGTAATTACTCAGATTTAGAATTCCACACTATTTATGTTATTATTTACAGAAAGCGGTAATAAGATGTCTGTATGTTAGAAAGCATAAATCTAAAGACAGAGTTTTCTAAATATCGGTTTAGTGCACGGATTTGAAAAATGCATGTTCCAGAACGTGTACTTTTATATACTATCTTTCTATACTATCTTTCTAGAAGATCTTCTTATAGTATATTTGCATGTTTCATGCACAGGTCTTACTCATGATTATTCATTATCACAGCCGTTTTCCAGGCTGCAAAAAGGAGCGAGGTTGCTCTGAGTATTGAAGAAATAGTAAAAAGACACGAATCAGCCCTAAAAAAATATAGATTACTCTATGCTTTTGCAGACCTGTTTGCAAGCTTTCTTGTAATTTATGTCCTTTTCGTGCTTTTCAATATGCAAGATTTATTTCTAATGTTTAGCACTTTCGAACCTTATACCGGTGCAAGATACAATATTCTGGGCTTCAATGCTCTTTTTGAAACGCTGGGGCTTATTTCCCTGGCTTTTATCCTCTCTCTTATCCTAACAGCCGTCAGGCACTATAGGGCTGAAAAGAAAGATGCGATTGCCCTCATAGAGGAAACACACCCTGTACTCAGGGAAAGATTGAGGACTGCATACGATAACCGCAATATTGACAATATTATTGTCCGGGACCTTATAGGCGGGGTAATAATCGATTCGAAATCCGTGAAGTCCTCTTCCTTTCTTAATCGGAAAAAGCTTGCAAGAGACCTGGTTGTAATAGTATTTGCATTTACCGTTCTTGCATACGTTGCAGGAACTGGATACCAGACAACGCTCAGCCCCACTGACCTTAATGGAGTGATTGAAAATATTCCCTTTGTCTCGAATTCGAATAGCGAGCTTTACCCTGTAGAGGAGAACGGTGGGACCTCGAATAATGAGAGCCAGGAAGACATTTTCGGAGAGCCTGCCGTTATCGTTGTGGAAGGCAAGGAAGTTGACCTGAAAATCCCTCCAGGTGCGGGGCAGGGTTTTACAAGCCAGGAAACAGGAGAACAGATTAACGGATCATTTATCCAGTCAGGCACGGTAAACCCTGAAGCGGTTGCCTCCCAGTCTTATTATGAGAATTTGCCGGAAGGATATCGAAATGTTATCCAGAGTTACTTTGAAGAACTTGCAGAAGAATAATTTGGAAAAATCTATCTAAAATCGGATTTACCTGCACTCAGTTTTCTCGAAGATTGTCTGAAAGCAGTTTTTGAATAACAAGCAGTATGTATTTTGGAGGCACATTGTTGCAAAAGCAGGTAAAGTTCGGAAAAGCTGGCTTTAAGCCTCTAAAAACAGAAACCTAAAGGGTGAAGCAGATATGAGTGAGAATATTACCGTCTCCGGGCAGGCTGCCACGACCTATCAGAACGCAGGCAGGATTTTCAAAAGTTTTTTTGAAGAGATCGGAAATGTTATTGTGGGCCAGAACAGAGTGGTGGAGCAGATAGTAATTGCTATACTCTGTGAAGGGCACGCCCTTGTTGAGAGCAATCCAGGACTTGGAAAAACACTTATGATTTCCACAGTTTCAAAGGCAATGAACCTGAAATTCAGCAGGATTCAGTGTACTCCTGACCTCATGCCTTCTGACATTACAGGGACAAACGTCATTGAAGAGACGGACCACAAAAAGGAATTCAGGTTCCAGCCAGGCCCAATTTTCTCAAACGTAGTACTTGCTGATGAGATTAACAGGGCATCCCCCAAGACCCAGTCAGCTCTGCTGGAAGCGATGCAGGAAAAACAGGTAACAGTCGGAAATGATACCTTCCTGCTGGACAGCCCCTTCTTCATCCTTGCCACCCAGAATCCCATAGAAATGGAAGGCACGTATCCTCTGCCTGAAGCTCAACTCGACCGTTTTCTTTTAAAGATTCTCGTAGATTATCCCTCCTATGAGGAAGAAATGGAAATAATAAACCGGTATACGAAATCCGAAGTTCCGAAAATTTCCAGAGCCCTGGATAAAACCACACTTCTGGATTTGCAGAAACTCACACGGCAGGTTCCGATCTCCGAGGAACTCAAACAGCGCGTCCTTAATATTGTTGGTATGACAAGAAAAGACAAAGAACGTATCGAGTATGGAGCTTCTCCGAGAGCGTCAATAGGTCTCATTCTTGCTGCAAAAGCCAGAGCCCTTATAGAGGGCAGGAACTTCGTAAGCAAAGAGGATATCGATTACATGGCATACCCTGTCCTCCGCCATAGGCTTATCCTGACCTTCGAAGCCGAAAGAAGCGGAATAACCCCTGACCAGGTTATTGAGGATATTATTAAGAAAGTAAAGTAAAACCTGAACTTTGACTGATCTCTGGTCAGGAAAAGGAACTGCAAATAAGTTAAATAAGTTAATAACCCAGAAGGTTTTACCCGAGTCCAGGGCAAACCGAGCTTTTATTGACGATCCAGAATGACTCGCACAAAACAAAATATTGAAACGGACTTCTTCAGGCAGCTTGACCGCTTTACATTTTCTGTCCGGAAGAGGGTATCGACTGTTTACGCCGGAAACCGCCCATCTACCCGGAGCGGGCATGGCATTGATACCATCGGGTTCAGGGAATATGACCTTAATGACAGCCTGAAAGATATTGACTGGAAAGCCTATGCGAGGACTGAAAAACTTTATGTGCGTCAGTTTGAGGAAGAGAAAACCCTTACGACCCATATCCTTCTGGATGCCAGTAAAAGTATGGATTACCCTGAAAAAGGAACTTCAAAGTTCGAGTACGCTGCCATGCTTGCTGCAGGCTATGCCTACATGGTAACAAAATATAATGATAGGTTTGCGATCTCGACATTTACACAGGAAGTCGACATAAATAAGCCAAGACGTGGGCGAAAAAATCTTCTCCGGGCAATAGACAGGCTTGGAGAGCTCGAACTGTCAGGAGGAACCTCTATAGGGGAAGCTGTTATAAAGTACAGCCAGGAGATCAAATCCAGGTCCCTTGTAATCCTTATCTCGGACTTTCTTCAGGAACCCGAGGCAATAGAAACTGCAGTTTCCAGGCTATCGAGCCATGACCTGATTCTTATCCAGGTGCTCGACCCCACGGAAAAAGTGCTCCCTCTTCAGGGTAACAGCAAGCTTATAGACCTTGAAACCGGAGAAGAGATCCGAACGTACGTCAGTGAGAGATTCAAAGAGAAATATCTTGAAAAGCTTGAAGACCATGGCGCAAGAATTAAAAAAGCCTGTATGAGAGCAGGGGCTGAGTTTTACAGTTTTACAACCGATACCCCTATCTTTGATGCTTTCTACCATACCATCAGGAGAAGGAGACGTTAAAAATGCCTTTTGAGAACCCTTTTGCTCTTGTCGCTCTCCTGAGTGTCATCCCGCTTATAATTATCTACATGCTCCGCCCGAAGCCGACGGTACTTGCAATTCCCACACTCATGTTTGTCCTTAAGCTTGAGAGGGAAAGAAAACGGGTTTATGCTTCGCTAACCAAGATCGTACAGGACCCACTTTTCCTGGTTCAGCTTCTAGTGCTTATCCTGCTCTCCATTGCGGCAGCAGGCTATTATTACAACTCGGAAGAGCCTCTGAGCGGAGAGCATACCGTACTTATCCTCGATACTTCTGCAAGCATGCAGGTCGATTCCCGTTTTGAGGATGCTGTCGGTATTGCTGACGGTTATGTAAGCAAGAAGAACAGCATAATTCTTGCTTCGGATATGCCTTTGACTGTCCTTGAAGGAGGAAGCGCTTCAGCCGCCCATGATATTCTCAATAAGGTCAGACCGAGTGCAGGCACTGCCGACCTGTCTGCAGCAATTACCACAGGCATGCGAGCTCTTTCCACGGAAGGCGGAAGAATTATCGTTATTTCAGACTTCACGAACTCAAAAGGCGATGATCCAGTTGCTTCCAAGAACCTTGCCGAGTCCTACGGGATTAAGGTGAATTTCATAAAAGTAGGGAATCCTGCCGACAATATTGGAATTATCAACGGCTGGATTGAAGCTACGGATGGCAATTACAGCTATACCGGTGTGGTCAAGAACTACAAGAACAGCAACCAGAAAATTGAGATTGAGACCGGGAGAGGTATTTCAGGGAATGCATCAACGTCCTTTACCCTTGATGTCCCTGCAAGCGGAACAAACCAGTTCACTCTCGGAAATATCGGACCAGGTCTTACGACGGTCCGGCTTAATATCGAAGACAGCCTGCCTGTTGACAATAAAGCCTATATTTCCATTCCAGAGACCTCAAGCCAGCGTATACTCTATGTTACTGATAATGGAAAGCTGCCTTCGAAAACTGCACTCTCCCTGCTTCCAAACAGTAACATGACCATTTCGAAATCCGTGCCTGCCGAGCTTGATAATTACACACTTGTCGTGCTTGCGCAGAAAGATACCCCTATAGGGAATAGCTCGGTAGATAGAATAGAAAGCTATGTCAGGAACGGAGGTAATGCGGTATTTATTGTGAGTGGAGCCCTGGTTCCTGAGAAAACAGAGGTCGACCTTATTAAGATCCTGCCTGTGAAACCTCTACGGCTTGAGGATGCCGAAAACGGACTTGGGGTTGAAGAAGTCCTGAAGAGCAGCATTACGAAAGATATAAGAAGTAACGAAATCTCGGTACGCAGATACTTGAATGCAACTGAGAGAACAGGCTCGACAACCCTGGTAGCACTGAAAGAAAACAATGTTCCTGTACTTAGTTACTGGCAGGTAGGCAGGGGAACGGTTTTCTATATGGGGCTGAGCGATGAGCTCGGGGAAAATTCCTGGAACAATTTCCATAACCTGCCTGAATACCCCGTTTTCTGGATAAAACTTGTCCAGTGGCTTGGAGGAGCAGGCGATATCTCGGAATACAACCTGAAAACCGGTTCACTGACCTCACTTTCGAGAACTGAGGAAATCCGTACGCCTACAAAGACCTTCACCTCAAACCGCATTCTTTTTGACGAAGCCGGAATCTATGAAATTGCAGGTAAAAGAATTGCAGTCAATCTGTACAATGACAGGGAATCGAATACTACGGTTGACGCCTCGGAATTAATGAAAAGGGCTGTTTCGGACGATGAGCCCAAACTTGTGAGAGCTGATACTTACACTGCCAAAAATGACATTACCAACTACCTGATAGGAGTTATATTCCTGCTAATACTGCTTGAAATCCTAATTGTGCGCCAGCGAGGTGAACTATGAACCTCTCGCTTGAACATCCAGAGATGCTCTTCCTGATAATCCCTGTGATTATTGTTGGATTTTATCTTCTGCGGAAGACAAAAACGAAACTTGTAGAATGGAGAATGCTTGTAGCTTTCCTGCTTGTGCTTGCCCTTGCTTCTCCCTATACCACAATTACGCAGACCATAAGCGAAGAAGACCCCTCGCTTGTGCTGATTCAGGACCAGACATCAAGCATGGGTATTTTTTCTGAAGAAGCAGGCAGCGAACTATATAAAGCCCTTGTAGCCAATACCCCGACAACTTTAGTCCAGCTAACCGGAGATAAAACCTCGCTTGGGGATACAATTACGCAGTACGCAGGCAGCGGCAACCAGATAGTCCTGGTCAGCGATGGAAACAATAACGCTGGCAAGGATCTCTCTGAAGCTCTGGAGTTTGCAAAAGAGACCAGTACGCCTGTCTATCTTGTCGAGCCCGAACTCACGACAAATGATCTCAGTGTCGAGATAGTCGGGGACAAGACTGTTGTTGTGGATAATCGAAACGAGTTCGGGATAGTTGTCCGTCAGGCTTCAAATCAGAGTGTCAGCTATTTCCTTGAGGTATTTGTGGATGGGCAGCTTTCTCAGAGCAGGGATTTTATCCTGGAGGGCAGGAACAACAGCGATAATCCAATCCCAATTAATCAGGCTTTTACCACCCTGGGCGCCCATAATCTCAGGGTAAGAATCACTCCGCACGGAGAGGACCGCAATGCAGTTAACAATGAGTTCTTCAAGTCCGTGTATGTTATTCCAAAGCCCAGGCTTACCCTTGTTACTAATGAGCCGGACTCACCTCTAGGCAGGATTCTGGATAACCTTTACAATGTCTCAGCATTCAGCACCTATCCCGGAGCAGCGGCTCTTGAAAGCAGCAAGGTTCTTGTGCTTGATAACCAGATAATGGGTTCCTTTTCCGAAGCCCAGATTAAAGAAATCAAGAATTATGTCAGCAACGGAGGCGGGCTTGTTGTTGTGGGAGGAGAGCAGGCTTACAATTATGGGAATTATCTTAATTCCTCGCTTGAAGAAATCCTCCCTGTTCTCTCAAAGCCTTCCGAATATAAAGGTGGAAGAAACCTCGTCCTCATACTTGATGTTTCTCCAAGTACTGCTGCCCATGGAACCCAGGCAGATATCCTGGCAAATGCTATCTATATTATTCAGAATGAAAACCTGAGAGATGCAAACGCAGGAGTTATAGCATTCGGAAGTGAAGGATACGATGTTTCAGGAGGATTCGTGTTCCTGGGACTTTCCCAGAACCGGGAAATTCTGGAAGACAAGATTTCGAGGCTGACTCCTGACGAGCAGAGTAAGACTTCCTTAAACGAAGGGCTTAATGTCACAAAAACTATGCTTTCAGGCAGCGATGGAGAACTTGATGCTATTATTATTTCAGATGGAGCAATTGAGGACTCCTATGCCCCTAGCCTTCGGGCTGCAAGAGAACTTCAGGAAATGGGTGTAAATCTGTACTTTATCCATATCCACTCGGTAGCTCCTTCCCAGACTGATAAAGCCAGAAACTATTACGCTGAGAACCTGATGAAAGAGCTCGGGCTTGAAAATAACTATTTCCACATTAATAAGGGAGAAAGGGCAAATATAGGCTTTGAGCCGCCGGCAGAGCCTCCTGAGGAGGGAGAAGAAGAGGAAGTCGAGCTTGATGCTTACCCCCTGCTTGAGTACTCTCCAGACCACTTCATTACAAAGAATGTGAATCTTTCAAATGCCACTATTACAGGATATAACGACGTTACTCCGAAAGCTGGAGCTGAACGACTTGTTATCACGGTCACCGGAAAGCCTGTACTTACCACCTGGCGCTTCGGGCTTGGCAGAGTTGCAGCCTTTACCACAGACAATGGAGAAGGCGCCGGTTCCCGCTGGGCATCTGCCCTATATAACGGCTCAAGTGCGAGACTTATTTCAGGCATGACGAACTGGGCAATAGGAAACCCGAGAGCTGAAGAAGGAGCCTCGCTGGATAGTCCGGATACCTGGCTCGGCACGCCTTCCGACCTGACTCTTACAATGTACGATGAGGGAATTCCTGAGCTTAAAATGGATGGAAGCCCTATCGATCTTGCTTTAACCGGAAGGAATACCTATGAGGCAAGTGTAAACCCAGAGACCATTGGAATACATGATATCTCAGGATATCCACTTTCGGTAAATTACCAGCTTGAGTACCGGGATGTAGGGGTTAATGAGGATATAAAGTCTCTTATCCTTGCAACCGGTGGGAAGATATATACCGAAAAGGATGCAAGAGCCCTTCTCCTTAAAGATGCGCGGCAGAACTCTGAAAGGCAGTCAGACGAGCCAGTGAGCTTGAAGATGCCTGTGCTCCTTGCAGCGCTTGTGCTTTACCTGGGTGAAATCCTTGCAAGGCGCATAAAGGAGATGAGAAAGCTTTAAAATGTGCAGTTTGAGGCAGAAATATGAACATAAGAGCCCCTAATGGGCTCTTTAAATGTTGAGACTCTTTAGATGTTCAGAAATTTCTTTCACGGAATACCCATCGGAAAAAAATTCTTCAAGCCATGGTGTACTTCTATAGCACCTTCTGAAACATCCTTCAAATTAAGGATACTCTCTTATAATCTTTTTTAAATTTATTACAAACATGCCAGAAGAGCTAGGGTTACTTGTCCGAAAAAACCGGAGAAAACCGGCACTATAAGGTTATCATCAATTTTGTTGACTGCAGTTTCCATAAGGGTTGCAAAGAAAGCCATTACCAGGGAGACTATGAGGTTTCCGACTATAAGCATCCCGATAAGGAAATCAATAATGAATTCTGAGGCTGAGCCTTCAATTGATTTATCGTTTTTAAATATTTTTTGAAAAACCCGTCTTTTCCCGTAGAATTTCCCTATCAGAGCCGCAGACAGGTCCCCGAAGGTCGTCATAAGGATAGCAGCATAAGCGATTTCCCGGCTGAAAAGCGAGATTACAGAAATAGCTCCGAGCGCAAAAAAGATGTGACCTCCAAAGCGGTCGGCTTCAGTTTTTCTGTACATGATATAGAAAAGAGGTATTCGAATATTATGTTCAATCCGGAGATAGTCAAGCGCAAGAACAGTTACAAGAAATAGCATGAGCACCCACAGCACGGCTTCCTTTCCGAAAAATTCGTAGATGAGCACGATAAGGATTGAGACCAGATGCACACTTTTTCTCAGAAGTTCCAGGATAAATTCTCTGGACGGCATGGTAAAAGAATCCGTGAGGGTTAGTATAATTTATATGTGTTTCTTTATTTTCTTCCTTGCTGTATATCTTTTCCAGTGGATATTCCCAATATTAAATAAAAAGAAAAAGCAGGATAAGGAATCCGGCTAATTTATCCGTACAGGATTCCATCCTTTGAAACTGAAATCTTACGAGCCATCATGTGCGGTATCATAATCGGGGTTAATTACGATATCCTTTATGTTTGAGTTTTCTCCTATAGTGACTTCAGGCCAAACCTTAACCCCTGAGTGTATTGTTGAATTGTTTCCAATGATTACTTTATGCCCAATAACAGTTCCGTTTTCAAGGAAACAGTGGTCTCCAATTACGGTTTCGTCTGCTACCACCCCGCCTGAAATATTGGAATCCTTTCCTATGGACACATTATCGAATAGATATGATGAGAGAATCTTTGCGTTATCCTCTATAATACAATTTGAGCCTATAACACTGTAAGGTCCAATGAGAACATTGTCGCCTATAATTGTATTTTCCCCTATGACTATTGGTCCCACAAGGGAAGAATTCGAACCTATGCACACGTTGTTTCCTATGGAGAGAGGACCTCTTATTCTTGCGTTCCGGGTCGTGAAATGCCCTTCGATTGTCGTTCCGGGAAGGGCATCGAGCATCCAGCGCTGTGCCTGCCTGTAAGCTGCTGAACTTCCGACATCAGTCCATTGCCCCCGCACAAGCACGCCGTTGATTTTCTTGCCGGCTTCAAGCATCCAGGGAAAGAGGTCTTTTGCGAAGTCGAATTTTCTGTGTCTGGGGATCCATTCAAAAATCAAAGGATCACAAACGTATATTCCTGTACTCGCAAGGTTGCTGAATATCTGACCTGCTTTTGGTTTTTCCAGGAAACGACGAATCCGATTATTTATATCCATATCCGCAATTCCGAATTCTCTCGGATCGTCTATCGAAATAAGCCCTATAGTTACCGGAGCATCGTTCGATTCATGAAAACGGTACATCTCTCTTAGGTTAAGGTTGAGAACATGATCTCCCCCAAGTACAATAAATGGTTCATCTTTCAGGTATGCTTCGGCATTTTTTACTCCCCCTGCTGTTCCGAGCTTTTCCCTCTCGTACACATAATCGATATGTACGCCAAACATATGCCCGTCCCCGAGTTGCTCTTCTATGAGTTCTCCCATATATCCCAGGGTTATAACTATTTCATTGAACCCTTCTCTTGAAAGATGCTCTATCAGATGCAGGACTGACGGCTTATTAAGGATTGGTATGCTCGGTTTAGGGTGCTTGAATGTCAATGGCCTGAGTCTTGTCCCTGCCCCGCCGCACATGATACACGCTTTCATATTTTTCCCATATGTTCCTGTATGAATATATTATTTACAATAGACTGTTATCTTTATCTGAAAAGTTATTGATAATGATTACTCAAGATAATACTATTTAAAGAAAAAGGTAATCACATCGAAGAAGGGTGGTAATCATTTCGTAGAATAATCATCACTCAAAAGAATATCTTCTTTTCTTTCCACCGTGATTTCTCTTTTCCCTTTATATTCTGAGACTGTACCCGTTAAACCTATAAAATCTCCTTCCTGGATTGACATATTTAGGGCGTCTGCACCTGCGGTCTTCGGGATAAAAACGCTCAGGACTTCGGAGTCGCAGTCTACCTGTAAAAGCAGGTGTCCGCCTGTATAAGTAAAACGTTTGCTCAGAACTTCGGCTTCAAGGAATACCTTGTCTCCTACACCAGATTCCCTGCTGTACTGCTTGATTTCTTTCCCTGATTCCTGTCCAGACGCTGTAATTTCCGGTCCGAAGCAGAGATAAGCTGTCATAAGAGAAGTCAGTGTCATAAATAAAAGCAGTACCATAACTTTTTCTTCTTTTTCCATACTTTATCCCTGCATCTCCGGGCTCTGGAATTATTTTACAATCGAGACAAGTTTTATCTTAAGGATCAGGGTTTTGCCTGCAAGTTCATGGTTAAAATCCAGGGTGGCAGCAGTTTCCGTGGAGTTGAGCACTCTGACTTCTCTGCCGCCAGGTGTTGTGATTTTCTCTCCCGGCTTAGGAGGGGTCTGGAGTTCAAGCCTTACCAGAGGTATCGTCTGGACAAGATAATCCTTATATTCTCCATAGGCATCTTCAGGCGGGATTATAAGGGTTTTTTCTTCCCCCTCTTTCATTCCAAGTACACCCTGATCGATACCTTTTATTACCTGGCGTGCATCCACCCGGAAAAACAAAGGTCTATAATCCTTTTTTTCGTCATATATGCCTGCTTCGAGGGCTTTTTCCTTAGAAGTGGTATCGAATACCGTTCCATCTTCGAGTTTTCCAGTGTAGTCAATAAGAATATAGTCTCCTTTTTTTACAGTGCGAGAATTTTCCATTTTCCCTTTCTCCTATGCATTCTCCTTCCGGTATTCTGCCGTTTCAAAATCTGCCAGGATACCGAAAGGATGCACATTTTGAAAAAATGTTACAATTCTCAATTTGACTTTCAGGAACTTAAATTTATTCTATTGAGACGAGTTTTATATCAAAAATCAGGGTTTTGCCTGCAAGCGGGTGGTTGAAATCTACAACAAAGCTGTTATTGCTGACTTCTGTGACTGTGCCAGTCAGACCACTGTCCGTAGCCAGCCGCATTCCGATCTCAGGAGTAAAATCCACAGTATCAACAGACAACTCTCTTGCAAACTCCTCTCTGTATTCCCCATATGCTTCTTCAGGCGGGATTGTAATAGTCTTTTCTTCTCCCTTTTTCATCCCGATAACCCCCTCATCAAACCCCTTTATCATCTGGCCTGCGCCGACCGTGAATGTGAGGGGTTTATACTCTCTCATCTGGTTGTATATCCCTGCATCTATAGCTGCTTCCTTTATGGAAGTATCGAAAATTGTGCCATCTTCAAGTCTTCCAACATAATCAACCGAGATGGTGTCCCCCTTCTCAATTGTTTTGCTGGTCTCTTTTGGTATATCTTCAGCCATAAGAATCAATAAAACAAACGAAAACATACTAGATAAACGTGCTGATAAAATAAAAGTCAAAAATTGATTAAAAAAGAATTCCAGGAGTGGTAAACACAATAATCCTGAAGTTCTCTTTCTCAGGTTTTAATCGGAGATCTCGTCTCTTTCAGTTCTTTTTGATATTCAAGGTATGAATAAACAGCCGTGAACCCCGCATTAAAGAGTGCAGGCACGAGAATGAAAAAGAATGCAAGCTCATGGAAAAAAATTCCCAGCACAGCAACTGCTCCTGCAATCCTGAACAGCTTTCCTCCAATCCGGTTAGTCTTCCTCCAGACCCTGTCGCTGCTGAGAGTCCAGGGAGTCCTTATGCCGATGAACCAGTTTCTCTCCGCATTTTCCATAAGGATTCCTATGTAGTAAAACAGAAGCCCTATTCCAATGGGAATTACTTCATTCGGGCTAATCTGGATGCCTGTATTCCAGAGCAGCATCTGTAGATGGACGGCAAGCATAAAGAGAACCAAAATAATTATAAATTCGTCATAATACTTTCTGAATTTAGTTATATTCTCTCTCATCGGATCGATTCTGGGAATTGCCAGGAACAATACTGCAAGCCCTGTGATCAATAAAGGCATGAAGAAAACTCCCCAGAATCTTGACATATATCCATCGACCTCTCCCTTGAAGTTCCAGTGGGTTGCCATCGGGTCAGACACATGCGGATAAAAATAAATTGAAACTATATAAGAAAGGAGGATAAGTCCTGAGACTATAGCTGTGGCTTTACGCATAGAAGCTATTAAGATTTTTAAATTATTTAAAAAATTGGGAACTTGAGTATGCTGCAGACATCTGGAAATACGCTGTCGGAAATATAAATGAATGTTATTGAATATTTGAGAACCTAAAATATTTTGAGGTTTTACTGTTGCGTAAGAGATCTTAAATCCGGTAGCATAAAATTTCACAGTTGTCTGTCATTTAAAAATTTATGCTTAATTGTTCTTTAAATCGCTTTAGATTTCTGAATTATAAAAATTTATACGAATTTACTTTTGCTGTACTATAATAAGAGATGTCTATTTTCTGACTACTTTTTGTTTTTATTCCCCATAAACGAAGAGTTAAAATACTACGACATATACAGTATAAACAAAATTACTATGTGGCGGGAAGTTATGGCAACAAGTCGGGAGAGGCAGAAGGCAAATCTGGCAAGAATGAAAAGAATAATGGAAGAAATTGAAAGTACAACAGATGATTATGATCTGATTGTGGAATTACAGGAACTTTTAAGAAAACCTTATCCTCTGTCTTTGAAATGGCATATGATTGTTTTTAAAAGCGAGATTGAGAGAAGTTTGTGGTATCTCGAAGACATAAGAAAAGAAGAAATTAAATTAGAAAAAAGAAAGAGGAGGCGGGGGAAAGAGATAGATGAAAAATCAAACCGGTTTAACTGTAAATTTTCTGAGAAATTGAGTTCTATTGGGCTTGATTCCCAGATGGTATACGATGCGAAATCAAATAAGTATAAATTGTCAAAATCCGTGGTTTCCAGAACCTCGCGAGCAAACGTTTTTGCAATCCCAAAGTCCATGATAGGAGAATATAAACTCCAGTGGAGCGACGAAGTGAAACAAATCTGGGGAGAAGATACTATCGGGAAAAGGGAACTGCTTGAAAGGGGCATTTGCAATTGAGTTTACAGTAGTTTTATGTTTTGTATATATTGGATTTACTTCTGAAAAAACCTAAATAGTCTTCTACTTCCTTCTTTTATTACTCTTTCAAATAAAAAATTAATATATTGATCAAAACACGTAAAAATTTACACATATTAAAATACACATATTAAAATAAAATATCTATATTAAAATAAAAGTCTGTTTTATATTAAGAATCACTGAAAAATATTTCGCTGGTTAGCAGTTACCATTTAGCTTGCAGCATTCTGTTTTTGTTTTTATTTCTTTTCTTTGCTAATGGATAAAATGAAGCTGTCGGAAAATGGCGTCACTTATTGACCACCATAGCCTTTATATTAGTGAACTGTTTGAGCCCATAATGAGAGAGTTCTCTACCAACACCAGATTTTTTAATCCCGCCAAAAGGAAGCCTTGGATCAGATCTCACCATTCCGTTAACTGCTGCAAATCCAGCTTTTATTCTTCTTGCCAGTTTTTCAGCTCTATCGAGGTCTCTTGACCATACTTGAGCTCCAAGCCCTAATTCGGTGGAGTTTGCAACTTTTACTGCTTCCTCCTCATCCTTCACAGTAATTATCGGTGCAATAGGTCCGAAGACCTCCACATTGCACACATCCATATCAGGACTGGCTGCATGTATAATGGTTGGTTTAAAGAAAAAGCCTTTTTCACAATCTTCTCCACAAATAAAGGGTTTTGCTCCTTTTTTTACCGCATCCTCAATAAACGCTTCGAGTTCTTCAAGAAGTTCCCTCTTTGCAACAGGACCGATGTCAGTCTCTTCATCCATGGGGTCTCCAACTTTCAATTTATTTACTTCCTGTTCAAATGCCTTCGTAAAATCGTCAGCGATACTTTCCAGTACAATAAACCTCTTGGCAGCATTACAGCCCTGTCCTGTATTACGAAATCTAGACTTTGCAGCAACCTGAGCAGTTTTTTCAATATCAGCATCCTCAAGTACTATAAATGGGTCTGAACCTCCAAGTTCCATCACAATTGGCTTGATGAACCTTCCAGCCAGTTCTCCAATTCTAGAACCAGTATTTATACCGCCAGTAAGTGAAATCCCATCTACCATATCCTCTTTAATAATATCCATTGCAGTTTTGGAGTCGATCAACAGGGTCTTAAAGACATACTCAGGAAATCCAGCCTTTAAGAAAACTTTTTCGACCTCTATAGCAGATCTTGGCACGTTTGAAGCATGTTTAAGCACACAGACATTCCCTGCGCACATTGCGGAGATTGCAAATTTGAATACCTGCCAGAACGGAAAATTCCAGGGCATTATTCCGAAAATCACTCCCAGAGGCTCAAAAGTTACATAACTCTTTTCAACCCCTGTATCAACGAGTTCGTCTTTCAAAAATTCTACAGCATTTTCAGCATAATAATCACAGACCTGGGCACATTTCTGAACTTCGGCTCTCGACTGCTTTATTGGCTTCCCCATTTCCTTTGTAATAATCTCGGCATAAAAATCAAAATTTTTCCTGAGCACTTCTGCAGCCTTTGCAAGATACTTTGTCCTCTCTTCAACAGACAGGGAACTCCACTCTAGGAAAGATTCCCGTGATTTTTTAATATGGGCTTCACATTCCTCAAATGAAAATGTATCATATTCCCAATTTACTTCTTCAGTATATGGATTGATTGATTTTAGTACCACAGCATACCCCCGCAAATATTAGATTCTGGTTAAAATTTAACAGACGAAATTTTGTAAATTTTATATCTCTCAAGGCTTTACTCCCAAGAAGCCATGAGATATATAAAATCTATTGTATAAAAAATATATATGGTGCGCGCGCACTGAGCAAAAAAGACATTTTGAGGGGAAACTTCTGATACGCTCTATTTGCAAAGTATGAATAGATCCAGAAGGCAATTTTGGAAAGAGTAGAAAAGGGTATGAAAAAGTAGAATAGAGTAGAAAAGAGTAGAAAAAGGTAGAAAAGAGTAGTATTGATCAGGAGTATTAAAAATATTAAGTGGACCGGTCGGGATTTGAACCCGAGGCCTCTACCATGCCAAGGTAGCGATCTTCCCCTGATCTACCGGCCCATGTAAGACTTGCTTAATCAGCAACCCTCATACACTCGGTATCTTATATAAACCTGTCGCTAATTAAGCTCGGCGTATTGTAAATAAACTTTTGGAGTTTAGAAATTTAAAATCTCCAAGCAAAAGCTATAAGTAGTAAATTGAGTATTAGAAGTGTTGTCGGATTGGGATGCTTTCCCGAAAAAGCTTTCAACTTCGATAATTCTAAAAAACCTGCCATTTGGGGCCCGTAGCTTAGCCTGGCGGAGCGCACGGCTGATAACCGTGAGGTCCTGCGTTCGAATCGCAGCGGGCCCACCAGATTTTTTGAATATCCATCTTTTTTTGAATCTTTATCCATCTTTTTATTCGTTTTTGGCATCTTTATCCTGTTTCTAAAAAGAGCCTCAGATTGAGTATAAATGAGTTTAAAGACGCCGCAAGCAACAATAAAATTCCAAAGGTTTGTTTAATAAATCTGGAGTGCAACAGAAAAGTTTGATCAGGGAAAAGTTTGATCAGGGAAAAGTTTGATCAGGGAAAAGTTTGATCCAGGGAAAGTTTGAGTGGGTAATTCCCTTGAAGAATTTCAGACAATGTGTTTCAGGCGCTCAATTTTTCTGAGCACGACTTTTAATATTCACTTATTCTAAAAGGGTCGAATGATGCTGTTTATTCGTTTCGGCAAAACTCGATATTTTTTATTTTCTGAAACTATATATTTTAAGAGTTTTGTAATGTTCCTTATCCACTAAGGGTTCTCTACACTCTCAGCTTTGAGACTCTAACATCAAAAAAGAAAGCTTATGCTTTCAGGAAGGCTTGAGGTAGTTTAAATGCTTTTTACTTCACTAATTTTCCTAAATTTATTATACTGTAAAAAAGAAGTTATAGCATACTCTTTAAGAAAAAGCTCATCAAGTTTTCAAGATGCCCTCTTTATCTCTATTAAGATGTTTCTTCCCGGTATACTTTGTATTCTTAATCCTCTATTCGAGAAATTTTACCCCCTCTATCCTTCTCGAGTTCATACCTGGATGAAAAAATTAATACCATATGGAGGGAAAAAAGATTTTATAAGAAAGGATAATGAGCAATATAGTTCTAGGTGAGTGCGGGAGGTCTATAAACGGTTTAATACCTACGTAGGCTATAAGAGGTCGTTTCCGGGTTATAAAACCCAGACTCAAATATCATAATTAGTTTTTGAAGGTTTACAGAAAACATCTGTTAAAACATCTATTATATCTCAATTTTCAGTTGATCTCAGGAAAGACTCTTAAGGCGCTCTATATTCTGAAGTACTGCCTTACTTTCAGCCATTATGTTTTCTTCTATTGCGTTGATAATCGTTTCCATCTGGACCGTTAGTTTATACAACTTGATAGGTCTGCCTTTGCCCTGGTTCTTCTTTTCTTCCCGCATATCTACCCAGTCATTTTCACGAAGATAGCGCATTGCAATGCTAACTTCTGGCTGCCTCAAACCTGATACCATCTCGATACACTGGGAAGAAATCTCCTCCCCTTTGGAAAGGCATGCGAGGGTTAGAGCTACTGGTCTGCTGACATTAAGCTTTCTTAAAAGCTCTACCATCTCATATTCAACCTCTCCCATCTTAAATTCATTGTCCTCTGATGTAAACTCATTATCTGCCACAATTATCATCTACCATTTATACCGGAAGAGAAGCTTGTAAGCGCTTCAAATACCTTTCTTGTCCGGTATTATCAGTAATAGAAACATATTATTTTAGATATGTTATTTTTACTATCTTTTATTGCCCTTATTAAATATATTTCTATTTATATGAGTTTCGGATCTGCGGAGTATCTAATAAAATCTGTTTTTCTCATTTGATTTAAATAATAATACTTTCTCCTTATATATAATTATATGCGTATAAAAACTTCCTGACAATAATACATTCTATTCTTTTATGCACAGAAAGTCCCAATTTACAGAATTGTAATATTTTATAGTAAGTGTCAACTTCGTAACATTCTTATTTTGCTGAGTGAATGAATTATATAATTAATTTAATAAATGGAAGGTCAAAGACCGTTTTTTCTCAGAATTTATCCCATTTTTGCAGACAAAACTCATGTTTTCACCTTATTGTGACATTGATATGGTTATTCTGGCAAATCTTAAATACCGATTCCTAAAAGTTTAGTGTAATGAACCCTTGTCTGGATAAAACTGCTGTATTTATCTGCCATTGCAGTGGGAATATTTCCGAACATATCGAAATTGATTCTATTAAGAAGACCCTTAAGGCAGAAGGGATTCCGGTCTTCGATTACGAGTATCTCTGTTCGAGAGAAGGACAGACCCTTATCAAAAATAAAATTTCTGAAGGGAAACTTGACCGGGTAGTAATTGGTTCGTGTACTCCTTCAAAACACGGTACACTGTTTAAAAAGTGCATTCAGGAGGCAGGTTTGAATCGTGCAATGCTCGAGATTGCAAACCTCAGGGAGCACTGTGCCTGGGTACATCCAGATAAAGCCGAGGCCACTGAAAAAGCTCTCTCACTTATTCGCGGGAAACTCAAACGCCTGGAAAAACTTGAGCCTCTTGAAGAAATAAAAGTAGATATCGTCCCGCAGGCTCTTGTCATCGGCGGAGGGATTGCAGGGATAACCGCAGCACTGAACCTCGCAGACAATGGAATTTCCACCTACCTTGTTGAGAAAGATTCCAGTATCGGTGGGAATATGGCAAAAATAGGCAAGGTCTTTTCTCCTGACAAGCTTGCAGAAGAGTGCGCAATGTGCTCCTTAAGCCCGTTGATGAATGAGGTAGTGGCTAATCCAAAAATAACTCTCCTGACCTTGACTGAAGTAGAACACTTACATGGAAGTGCTGGCAACTTTACAGTCAGGTTAAGGAAAAAACCCAGATATGTTCATGACAACTGTACGGGATGTGGACGGTGCAGTCGGGTGTGTCCTGTTCTGGTTGAAAATGAGTTCAACTGCGGGCATATGGACAAAAAAGCAATTTCCCTGCGTTTCTCACAATCCGTCCCAAAGACTTACTGCATAGACCCGGATCACTGTCTGCAGTTAAGTGGCAAAACGTGTGGAAAATGTGAGGAAGCCTGCAAATCCGGAGCAATTGACTTTTCGCAAAAGGAGGAGATTATTGAGCTCAATGTTGGTGCAATTATTGTTGCTACAGGATTTGAAGAGTATGACGCATCCCAGAAACCCCAGTACGGATATGGGATATTCAAAAACGTAATTACCCAGATGGAACTTGCCAGAATGCTTGGGATCAATGGTCCTACAAAAGGGGCACTGCTCAGACCTTCGGATTTCAGCTTTTACCCTGATACTGTCAGCTCAACAGGTATCTGTGGGAACGAAAGTTCATCTGAGAATTCTTCTGATGAGAATTCAGGAACTCCGAAAAGAATAGTTATGATCCAGTGCGTGGGCTCACGGGACGAAAAAGAAGGTGGCAACCGCTACTGCTCCAAATACTGCTGCATGGCAGCTCTGAAGCACTCCAACCTTATAATGAAAAAATACCCGGGTACTGAGATCACAATTTGCTATATTGATTTGAGGGCGCTTGGCTTTTACGAGAACTACTATAGGGCAGTTCAGGACATGGGTGTCAGATTTGTAAGGGGAAGACCAGCTGAAATTGTGGAAAAGCAGGATAAGAGCCTTGTAGTTAAACTTGAAGATACCTTATCCCAGCAAATAAAAGAACTCCCTGCCGACCTCGTTGTACTATCTGCAGCTATGGTTCCTTCTAAAAGAACCAGAAAAATTGCCAGTGTACTGAATATCAGCCAGGATGAAAGCGGTTTTATCAAGGAAAGGCATTCAAAACTGAGACCTGTAGACAGCTCACTTGATGGGATTTTTGTCTGCGGCACTGCTCAGAGCCCCAAGGATATTACAGATACGATTTCCCAGGCAGGGCTTGCGGCGGCAAGGGGAAGGGCATTTATTGCAGACAGTCCAAAAACTTTGATCAATGAAATTCCGATTATCAACCCGCTTCTATGTACTCAGTGTAAGGAATGCCTCAGATGCCCGTTCGAGGCTTTCTACATAAATGAGAGTGGAAAGGTTACTGTAGACCCGCTTTCCTGTACGGGATGCGGTTACTGTACAGGGCTCTGTCCGAGTGGAGCTATCCAGATTGCAGGTTTTACAAAAAGCCAGCTAAAAGCCGAAATTGAGGGTGTAATAAGTCAAGGAGACCTGCTAGGCTTTGTAAACAGCGGGATTGCATCCTTGACCTGTGACAATATCGGAAATAGTGCCCTGAACTATCCTTCAAATGTCAAGTTAATTAAGGTACCAACAAACCTTGTAGTTGACAAAGAACTGTTGCTTCATGCTTTCAAATGCGGGGCATCGGCTGTCCTGTTTATTGAGGATCCTCCAGACAGCCCGAGAGCCGAGATTATATATCCTTTAACTGTCCGCCATTTCGAGAAAATGAAAGAAGAAATTGGAGATTCAGGAAAGCGGATCTATTTCAAGAAAGCTTATGTTCCAGATACAAAGGGGTTAGCAGGCACTTTTACCAGCCTTGCCAGGGAAGGGGAGGAGATGATACAATGATTCAATATGTAAACGAGTATGATACACCGGAATGTAATACTCTTGCAGAAACCGCAAAGAAGAGCATCCGGACACCTGCCTCTCTGGGGCTTGACCGCTGTATACAATGCGGAGCCTGCACGGCTTCCTGTCCTGCAGCTCGCTTTACCGACTACAGTCCGCGTCAGATTGTGAAAAAGGTGCTGGAAAATGATCGGAGTGTGCTTGAGTCCGAAATGATCTGGTCCTGCTTCTATTGCTATTCCTGCAACCTGCGCTGTCCCAGAAATAACAGCCCTGTAACAATTGTGCAGGTGCTGAGGCAGATAGCTGTTAACAATGGTATAGGAGTTGAAAAGCTTGTTTATTTCCTTGAGATAGGAGAATATCTTGCAGAAAATGGAGCCAGCAAAGTACCAGGAGCCGGAATTAAGAATATGGAAAGAGACCTTGGGGAGCGCTGGATAAGGATTAAGAAAAATCTTGAATCAACCCGCGTTGAACTTGGGCTCAGTTCCAGGGATGTAAGGAATACCCATGGAGAAGTTCAGGCTATTCTTGAAGCTACAGGCTATTTTGAAAGGGAAAAATGGGTCAAAGCAAAAATACAGGAAAAAGGTTCGCATCAGCTCCTGAAGAATAAATGTATCAAAAATGAAAATAAAAGCGGAGACTTCGGCTTTGAAAGCGATAGAGAGTATCCCGGACAGCCAGCTTTTACTATTTAAAAGCTGCATGGTCGGGCAGGAGTATCCAGGAGTGGAGACCTCAACCCGTTATGTGTTTGACAGGATTGGAGTAGATTACTGTATTAACGATGAGCAGTCCTGCTGCACAGGAATAGGACATTATACTGACATCTTTGAGGGACTGACAACAATAGCTATTGCAGCCCGAAACTTCGCAGTCGCAAGAAGATGCGGCTATCCCAATATAACTTGCCTCTGTTCAACCTGTTATGCCATAAACAAGGAGGCGTGTGAAGTTCTTAATACCAACACCGAAGTGCGGGAAAGAATTAACGCTATCTTCAGGGAACAGGGTCTTGAAAATCTTGTTTACGAAAAAGACGACATGAACCCGAGGACTAACTTCTACCATGCAGTAGAGATTCTCTTAAGCAAAGTCAACGAGATCAAGAAGCAGAAGAAATTCGATTTCTCAGGGACCAAAGCTGCAGCCCACCATGCTTGCCACTATTATAAAGTTAAGTATCTCGATGTCCTCGGAAATCCTGAAAATCCCCAGTTAATAGATACCATAGCTGCAGTCTGTGGAGCCGATCCTGTGCGCTGGTACGAAGACCGCACTCTTACTTGCGGGATGGGCTTTTCCCAACTCCACCTCAACAAAGACACCTCGCTTCAGGTGACAAAGACAAAACTCGATAGCCTACAGAAAGCAGGTGTGGAACTTATGATCCACATGTGCCCGAACTGCCATATCCAGTATGACCGCTACCAGCCTGTTATTGAGGAAGAGTTTGACGTAAAGTATGATATGGTTCACATGAATATTGCCCAGTTCGTAGCACTTTCTATGGGTGCTGACCCCTACAAAGTGTGCGGCTTCCAGACTCATTCCGTGCCTCTTGAGGAATTCCTGGAAATACACGGGATAATCTGAAAAATCCAGGTTTTGATGTTAAATCTATATTACTTTCTTACTTTTTTAGGGTCTTCTGGATTTAAATAAAAATAAAAAATAAAAGTTCCGTTTTTCTAGTTAGCCAATTTTACAATTTTTAAGTGCTTCTCCCTGGGATTTTCCTTCTATCTAAGGTTTTACCCTTTCTCATGGCCTCGCTCTGTCTCCAAAGTTCTGCCTTAATCCGAATTTCCTTTAACTTTCAATAGACTCTATAGCTTTTTGAGCTTTTTCTATTAATATGGTAGCTTGATTGCTGTTCAGCTCGCAGCGTCTGCTCATTTCATTAATTAACTCGATTAGCTTTTCGAGTTTACAGACAGCTTTTTCTTCTTCTCCATTTACTATGTGGCAGGATATTTCTTCTACTCTATTATTGAGAGAGCTAGTATTGTTGTCTGTAATTTTCAGGCTGTTTATGCATCTCTGGAGTTCATGAACTTCAGTTCCCTCATTTTTTTCTTCACATGTTTTATTTTCATATGTTTCATTTTCCTTTCCGTCAGTCTCATTTTTCTCTCCACTTAACTTAATCAGCCAGGCATCGGTCCTCGACCTGTCAAAATAGTATGTTTCTCCTGCCAATATGTATCCTTTATCACTGGTTTCCTGAACTGAAGTAACCCGTTCCTGAGTATTTTCATCGTTATCAGTCGGGCTCTCAATTGTCATATTCCATTCTTCATTCCCATTGGAGTCGGTTTTAATCAGCAAGGCAGCGGAGGGTTCAAAATAACCACGTTCTGAAAGCACGCCATCACATATTATTTCACCACCTAATACATATCCCCCATCACTTGTTGACTTGACAGAAAGCACCTGGATTTTATTTCCCCCTCCAAAGGTTCTTTTCCATTCTTGATTCCCATCAGAATCTATCTTCATCAATACTGCATTTTCGTTACCATTGGCATCAACTGCGGTTCCTGCCAGTATACACCCTCCATCTGCAGTACTACTTAAGGCTATATATCTATGGTAATAAGGTGCTATATCTATCCGTTCAAATGTTTTATTCCATTCTTCATTTATATCTGAATCTGTTTTGATCAGCAAGAATTTTGTATCACTAGAGCCTGTCTCATCTTGATAACTCCTCGCGCCTGCAAGAATAAAGCCGCCATCCTCAGTTTTTTGGATATTGTAGATTGAATCCGATGAATATCCCAGTGTCTTGTTCCATTCTTCAATTCCTCTTGAGTCCGTTTTTATTAAATAGTTAGGGATATACTTATCGCCGAGATCGATATGTCCAATTATTATATATCCACCATCATCGGTTTTTTGGATCGCCTCTGCATTGCCACCCTCTCCATCACCAAAGGTTCTTTCCCATTCTTCTTTTCCATTGGAATCAGCTTTTGCCAGCCAGGGATAGGAGGAGGAGTTATACCAATCTAATTCGTCATGAGTTACGATATTTCCGGCAAGCACATATCCTCCATCTATGGTTTGCTGAAGACAATTTTCGGTATAAAGGTGCGTCGATCCATTGAAAAAGTCTTTGGACCACTCCACTTTTCCTTTGGAGTCAAATTTTGTCAGCCGTGCACTCTCGTCTCCATATTCAACCCAACTTTCCCCTGCCAGAATGTATCCACCATCTCTGGTTTCCTGGACAGCGTATGCAAGCTCATGATATCCGCCTTCGTAACCTTCATATGTCCAGTTCCACTCTTCCTCAGGCGCTACAGAAGCTGATAAAGCAGTACCTGTACACAAAATCAAGAATATAAAGTAACAGAAAGTTAAGCAACATTTAAATTTCATTTAAAGCCCTCCTATATTTAATTTAACAGTTTACATCCTTCTTATGTGTTATATAACATGTATATAAATGTAAATTATGCGAAAGTAGATTGTATAATATTAACTGAAAACTAAAGAATTGATTTATAAAGATCAATTCTAGAAAAAAATTAAAAAATAATTTTAGATCTAATTTTTAAATCAAAATGTGTAATATTATAAAGAAGGAAAAAGAAATCCATTTTATTTCTTCATGTTTTTGATTCACTATCTTCTTAAGTTTAATAATTCTCCGTGCTTTCTTGATTAAAGACTGTTAATGAAGTTTTCAGCTTTAAAGCCATTAAGTATATATATTTAATTATAAAGAATTCAGAAATCTGAATTTTTCCTCATATCATATTGTCATTTGATCATCAGACAGGAGACTTACTTTTGGGAACAATTAGTGAGAAAATCTTCTCCCGGGCAGCGGGAACAGAGGCAAAGGCAAATGATTTTGTCCTGGCAGATATCGATTATGCGATGGCGCATGACGGCACCTCGATACTTGCAGTTAATGCTTTCAAGGAAATGGGGATGAAAGAGGTCTGGGACTCCTCAAGGATAGTAATTCCTTTCGACCACATTGCGCCTGCAAATAATGAAACGTCAGCGACACTACAAAAAGAGATCAGAGAATGGGTAAAGGAGCAGGGCATCCCGAACTTTTATGAGATTGGGGAAGGAATCTGCCATCAGGTACTTCCTGAAAACGGATTCGCACTGCCAGGAAAACTGGTTGTGGGAGCCGATTCGCATTCCTGCACCTATGGGGCTTTCGGGGCTTTTGCAACAGGCGTGGGAGCTACGGATATGGCTGAGATTTTCGCCACAGGCAAACTCTGGTTTAAAGTGCCTGAGAGCCTCAGGTTCACGGTTGAAGGAAGGCTTGGAGAAGGTGTTTATGCGAAAGACCTGACTCTTTATCTGATAGGGAAAACCGGAATTGACGGTGCCACGTATAAGGCTGTAGAGTTTTACGGATCATCTATTTCCGAACTATCGGTTTCAGGCAGGATGACGCTCTGCAACATGGCAATTGAAATGGGAGCAAAAACCGGGATTGTTCCGCCGGACGAGAAAATCTTCAATTTCCTGAATAATCGGGCAGTTGCTCCCTATGAGCCGGTTTATGCCGACCATGACGCAGTCTATGCAGAAGAATTAACTTACTCTGCTGATGATATCGAGCCTCAGGTCGCCTGCCCGCACCAGGTAGACAATGTAAAGCCTGTGGGAGAGGTCGAAGGTATCCATGTAGACCAGGTATTTATAGGGACATGCACAAACGGGAGGCTTGAGGATCTTGAGATTGCAGCCTCAATCCTTAAGGGGAAAAAGGTTGCGGTCAGGACCGTAGTAATTCCTGCATCCCGCACAACTCTCCTTGCGGCAATTGAAAACGGGACAATGGAAACTCTGCTCAAAGCAGGCGTCACTCTTGCGACACCAGGCTGCGGGCCCTGTCTTGGTGCTCATCAGGGAGTGCTCGGGGAAGGCGAGGTCTGTATTTCAACTGCAAACCGGAATTTCAAAGGCAGGATGGGAAAAGGCGGTTTTATCTACCTTGCGTCTCCTGCAACCGCAGCAGCTTCGGCACTATCAGGTGAAATCACAGACCCAAGAAAAATTTAAATCTTAGAAGTGAAAACCAGATTTTTATCTGTTTTTTACTTTTTGTCATTTTATATTTTCTATTTTTGTCATTTTATATTTTCTATTTTTTATCATTTTATATTTTTTATCATCTTACGTTTTCTGTTTTTTTGTTATCTCACGTTTTCTATTTTTTATCTGCATTTTATTTTTTCTGTCAAGCATTGTAAAAATTTTGTTTATATCCAGCGGACATTTATACCTTGAGTTGCATATATTTGAACAGGAGGGACAACTATTACTGAAGAACTCAGTCACGAAAATCTTTCGAGTTTAATTGACCACTGGATCGAACATAACGAAAGCCACATACAGAGCCTCAAGGAATGGGCTCAGAAAGCCAAAAAAGATGGTTTTCTCGATGCTTCTAATGATATCCTCGAAGCTGCCAATAAAATCGAGGAAGCTAACAAGCATCTCAACAAGGCAAAAGAAGGGCTTTTCCATCTTCATTGAAAGATGTAAGAGCTAAAGCTTAAGAACTGATTTTTTAATTATGTGACGGGCTTCTCCCGCCACCATCTTTCATTTTTTTGCGTGCTGACAGATTTTCAGACTCTGCCCAGGCAAGGAATTCTTTCTTCTTTTTATCTGAATACTGCCTGTATGTTTTAATACCTTCAAGAGAAGAATATCTTTTAATCCATTGAGGTGTGCTTCAGGCTCATAACCGTGTCGATCTGGGCAGGTATAGTGCTTGACACAGGTATGACTTCACCTGTCTCTGGTTTAATCTCAAGCCTGAATTCACTGTTAACCACATCCCCTGCTTCCGTGCTCTGCAATGTTGAATTGGCTGGTGCAGTAATGTTGATCTCTACTTTTTCATATTGCTCCAGCAGATCATCTCCATCATTCTCCCTATAAACTCTTGGTCCAGTTTGTACTTGCTACATAAGTGACACGGTCTAAATAGGATATTATCATCAGTCCTTGACTGCTATCTACTCCTACATTTACCGGTGGCTGGTCTTTTGCGAGTTGAAGCGTAAGGATAATATTGTTTACTTTACTGTCGCTTGCTTTTGCTATCACGCTCCCCGCAAGTTCAATGGATGGACCTGATCGTTCTACAACCTCATTAGATGTAACTCTTTCAAAAGTAGAGTGTTCTGCCCCGATAATCACATAAGAGAACGCTGCTGCAATCACTAAAAAAGCAGTCATTACTATTGCAGATTCAAGTGCAGTGAAGGCTATTTCCCCTTTCTTAAAAATACTGGAAATTCCTTTCATTCCATCTTACTCCTTTTTTCCTCTGAATGAAAGCATTATAAAACGTGAAGGTTATGACACCATGATTCTCCTCTATTGCCTCCAGATAGAAATTTGCTACAGGAAATAATGCGCAGAGGCTAATTTGCATGGTATCTATCGGGTTTTGTATTGGTTACTCACTTTGCGTGGGCTTCATCAGCCCCTCACATAATAATAATTTTTAGAAAGAAAACATCTTTAAATTTATTAACTTTTCCTGCTAAACCTTTAGCTTATTGCATTAACATTTTAAAAACTTATAAATGCTCTATAAGTAAAATAACAAACAGAAAATTTTAAAACCTATATCGTTATTTTTGGAAGAATTAAATGTATTTTTACCGAATAAGCCTTGTAATGAGCCCCATTCTGAAATGAAAGAATTAGATAGCGGTTCTGTTTATACTGGCAGCTCTGAACTTAACGTCTTCTGCGTAAAGCTGGAATCCCAGCAGTGTTATAAATAATAATAGAAAATAAATAAAAATAGAAAAGAAAAAAATTTAATAAAATCTCTCAATCTCGCGCTTTGCTTCTTCAAGGGAAAATTTCTGTCTTACAAGGGGCTTTTCCTGAATTGCCGGCACTCTATCCTCAAAGACGTCTCTCTTGCATTTGTAAAAAATCCCATTAGGTATCTTATCTCCCCACTCCAGAGCCTTTTCGAATGCTTTAATACGGTCCGAAGGGTCATAGTCGTCTCCTAGCCTGTAAATTCTATCCCGGTACCACTTGAAGGTATTTATCTTGTTAAAGGTAACACAGGGTTGAAGAATGTCAAGAAGAGCAAAGCCCCTGTGTGTTATTGCAGCTTTCATAAGTTCTTTAAGAAATTCCTGATCTCCTGCAAAACCCCTGGCTACAAAACTGCAGTTTTGAGAAATTGCTATGGCTAGCGGATTCATCGGCTCTTGGAGTACGCCGTAAGGCTGAATTGTTGTGTATGTTCCCTCGGCTGTAGTGGGAGATGCCTGCCCCTTGGTCAGTCCATATACCTGGTTATTATGCACGAACAGCGAAATATTCGGGTTCCGTCGAATTGCATGAAGAAAATGGTTTCCTCCCTCCCCATAACAATCGCCATCTCCAGCAACTGCAATCACGTGAAGGGAATGGTTGGCAAGTTTTGCAGCAGTAGCTACAGGCAGGGTTCTTCCATGCAGCCCGTTGAATGTATGACATTTAATATAATGGGGCAGTTTTCCAGCCTGCCCTATCCCCGAAACGACAAGGACCTGACAGGGCTCAATTCCAAGTTCTACAAGTGCATGTTTGATAGTCGAAAGAATTTGAAAATTCCCACATCCGGGGCACCAGGCTGGAACCTGACCTTCATAATCTTCAAAGGTAGGCATGCAACTCCTCCTTCAGGTTTTCAATTGTAAAAGGTCTCCCGTCGTATTTACTGATCTGATGGGAGAATTCAAATCCGGTTTCTGCCCTTATAAGTTTTGCAAACTGCCCGGTGGCGTTGTTTTCTATGCAAATTGTAAGGTCTGCGTTCTTAAGAAGTTCAATATAATCGAACCTATCCAGCTTGGGAAGAGGGAAGATCTGGCTGAAGTGCAGCATTGCAGCTTTCTTTTCCTTGGGAATGGTATCAACTACCTCTTTTATCACTCCGTAGGTAGATCCGTGTCCTACAAGCACTATTTTTGGGGAGGGATCTCCATATAAAAGAGGAGCTTCGATTTCATCTTTTATAAGCGGCAGTTTATTCAGAAGCCTTTTCTGAACCATTTTAATGCGGGTCTCGGAATCCTCTATAATGTGTCCTTCCTCATCATGCTCATCACTATCTGCCACGACAAGGTGCTTTCCTGCTTCTCCGGGAACCGCAAGCAGGGAAATTCCTGTACTGGAATACTTGTAGCGTTCATACTTCTTAACGCCTTTAAGATCCTCTTCCCTCATCCGGTAATCGTTATAGATCAGCTTTTCTGAATCTAGGCTATCAAAGGTCCATTCGGATTCTGCAAGATACTGATCAGACTGGATGAACACAGGGATCTGGTACTTTTCAGCAAGTTCAAAAGCCCTATTAGTCAGGTAAAGAGCCTGTTTAGGAGTTCCTGGTTCAAAAATCACTCTTGGAAATTCCCCATGACCTGCGTGAAGAACAAAAAGCAAATCTCCCTGCTCGGTGCGTGTGGGAAGACCCGTAGCCGGTCCAGGGCGCTGCATTTCCGCAATCACAAGAGGAGTTTCGGTCATTCCTGCAAGGGCAAGACCCTCTACCATGAGAGCGAATCCTCCTCCGGACGTCCCGGTCATAGCCCTTACACCTGCAAAAGAAGCCCCTATTGCCATATTAATAGCTGCAATTTCGTCTTCAGCCTGCTCAACAACAAGATTATACTCCTCTGCTCTGGAAGCCAGGTACTCCATAATTCCTGTTGAAGGTGACATAGGATACGCTGAGTAGAACTTGCATCCTGACATAATTGCTCCAATTGCGATTGCCTGCAGTCCGGTTATAAGCATGAGCCTTTTGTTTTCAGGCTCACGGATTCCGAAAGCTTCACATCTGGGGCAGTTTGTAAGAGCATATTTGTATCCTGCCTCTGCGCAGGCTATATTATTCTGGACTACTTCTTCTCCTTTTCTGCTGAAAGTTTCTCTCAGGATCTGTTTAAGTGCCTCCAGCCCCAGATCAAGCAGCCCAAGAACTGCCCCGGTTGCTACGGTATTTGCCATAACACTTTGTTTTCCGACATCCAGTGCTATCTTTCGGAAAGGAATATCTATGAATTCCGGCTCTTCAAACTTCTTTTTAGCAATTTCGGAGTCATAGAGAATAAATCCTCCGTCTTTCACACTCTTTCTGTGAATCTCAATAGTGTTCAGGTCAAGAGCGAGAAGAATGTCAAGTATCTCTCTGGAAGCTGATATTTCATGGTCGGAAAATCGGATCTGGTAAAAATTATGCCCCCCTCGTATCCTGGACATGTAGTCCTGGTGTGAAAACACATGGTATCCTATTCGCGAGAAGACCTTTGCAAGAGCTCCTCCTATTGTCTGTAGCCCCTGTCCGGCTTCTCCTCCTATCCGAAGCGTATATTCCAGAAACTTAACCCCCAATCTGTTTCTTAATTTTTGATTTATCTCAGTTTTTCTGGCTTGCTCAGTTTAACGTCACTTTTGCCTTGTAAGTTTTAATTGTGTGAGTCCTGATCTCATGCCTTAGCTGTGCGAATTTAATTATACGAACATTGTTGTATGAGCAACAGCAAAATAGAGATTTTTATCGGCTAATTTTTTCCTTTCTCTGCTGTCACTTACCTTATTAGCCTTCCCCTCTTTTGAGCTCCTCGAGAAAAATATTATTATTAAACCTTAAATAATCTTGCTTCTTCTCGTTGTTTGGAAAACTCGTGAGGGAAATACATTATAAAGTTGGGTTAAAAATATTATTAAAACAAGGGCAACTCCGAGTATCAATATCTCCTCCTGCAGCGCATATTATTAAAAACAAAGCAGTGAAGTTATTGCACAGACCAGGAGATCTACAAGATTGCTCATGCCGCCTCCAAATTAAATTCAAAAAACCGTATTTTAATAAACATTTCTAATTTCTTTAACAGTTATATAAAAAATCTTAAAATATAACTTTCCCTCATCAGGCGAAATCCAGCTTTTACTAACAAACTCTCAGATCGTAATTTCCCAAGAAGATCTGCACAAGCCCTCTTTGAAAGGGCTTGTTAGCGCCGTTGATCACACTGTTATGTCGTTTTCGCTCAAGCCTTTTTTCAAAAGGCTTGTGATCAAACTTTTTTCTAAAAAGTTTGCGTTAGAACTTTCCACGGCCGAGCTGGGCGTGAGCACGTGCAAGATGTCCTGCAGCCTGGGCTCCAATAAGAGAAATTTCTCCTGCAAGCACGGCGGCAGCTACGATTTCAGCAAACTTTTTGGAGTTTATCCCGGGAACATCCCCTGCACCTGAAACACCGAGAAGGTTCAGGCAATCTCTCTGGGTTCCAAGCCCGGTGCCTCCCCCAACAGTCCCCACAAGCAGGGCAGGCAGAGTAACAGTACAGTGAATCTCTTCATATTTTGTAAGCTCCATGCTCGTAATGGCAGTGCTCCCTTCAACAACATGAGCTGCATCCTGTCCGCAGGCCAGGTAAATCGCAGCAATGATATTTGCAGCATGGGCATTGAAGCCAAGTGCTCCTGCTCTTGCTGAGCCAAGAAGGTTTTTGCTGTAGTTTACCTCAAACATGGATTCAGGCGTACATTTGAGAACTTCTTTGACAATCTCTTTTGGAATTGTGACCTCGGCTACAACCGTTTTTCCTCTTCCAAGAATTGCGCTTATTGAAGCGGGTTTTTTGTCAGTACACATATTTCCTGAGAGGGTAACCGGATGTGCGCCGAATTCATCTTCTATCAGGTGCATGATTGCATCCGTAGCTATAGTCACCATGTTCATACCCATGGCATCTTTTGTATCGTACGAGAATCTGAGATATACGTATGTGCCTGTTATGAAAGGTTTTACAGAGATCAGTTTTCCAAAACGGGTTGTTTTTTCGGCAACTTCTTTCATCTGTTCAAAAATCTCAGGGCATTTTACCCATTCATAAAATTTCTTGGCTCTTTCAAGGCTATCAAGCTTAAAAACAGGAGCTCTTGTCATTTCATCTTCAAAAATCCTGACGTTTGCCCCTCCTGATTTTGTGATGACCGAGCATCCGCGGTTTACGCTGGCGACAAGGGCTCCTTCGGTTGTAGCAAGCGGGATATAATATTCGGAGTTAGCATATTCACCATTTACTTTCAGAAGCCCAGCAACTCCTAGTGGAATCTGAACTGCCCCTATCATGTTTTCTATATTCTTTTTCGATATAGCCTCTACATCAAGGGAAAAATTCTGTATATGTTCGAACTCTAGCTTCGCAAACTCCTGTATTGCAAGCCGTCTAATTTTTACTGCCGTTAACGGGTCTGCGACCTCCTCAATCTTACGAAGCGCCACATCTCCATCCAGAACCTTTTGTAAGAGAATTTTCTCTTCCTCGCTCAGTTCATAATCCTGCAAAAACACAAAACCACCTGCTTAACCTATTTTCTTCCCTAACTTTAAAATTAATTAACTGAATAGCTAAAACATTCATATTAATTTAGTATTCTGAAATCACATATTTTATGTTAAAACTATTTTCTCCTGATTATGTGCACATTAATTATAATTCGCAAACGTTATCAGTTTGATCATAGATGCTGCCCTGTTTAATCACAAACACTCGCTGGTTTGAGCCGCGTTTTTATATTTTTATTCTAATTATGTGCATATTGACATATAACTCATTCCTTAATGTGATTTTTTCTGCTATGACCAACCTGTTTAACTAATCTATACCAAAGATTAAAGGTTCTGTCGATACAGGTTAAAATTAAAAAATAGTATGAAACTTCTCTCAAAACTCGAGATATAACAAAAATTTTTATTGCCAGTTACAGCCCATTGAACCGCAACCGTTGCGCCGGTTTATCATCAAGAGTTGCACTGCTTGACTACGCCGTTGCTCGGGGTTTTCGCTCAAGCCTTTTTTCAAAAGGCTTGTGATCAAACTTTTTTCTAAAAAGTTTTCAGTTAAGCACTTTTTACGCTCTTTTTTGAAAAAAATTTGTATTTCAAATTCAAGAAACAGTTAGGATTTAAAATGGCTGAAATGTATTGAGGTAGAAATATTGAAGTAGAAATGTATTGAGGTGTAGCTTAAAGATCTACAGGCAGGTCACAGGCAGGTCATTATTGGCAGGTGTTCCCTGGCTCAAGCGCCTGTTTGGCAGGGTATAATCAGCTAGGCAGGGTACAGCTAGATTGAAGAAAACCTTACTTAAGAAAGAGCTAGAGTAAAACATATCCAATTACTTAAAGTCTTTATTTCTTAAATGCCTAGTTTAATCTTTAGAAGTTTCTCAGGCTCAGAAACTGATAATCAGCTGGTTTTCTTCGGTATATGTCAACAGGAGCTCAGCTACATCTTTTGAGCAGATGAACTCGATTCCAGGAATTAACTCTTCTTTCTTAAGCCCGATCATGTCCGAGGCAAGCTGGCAGCATCGGAACTCTACTCCCATGTCAATGCATTCCTGAACAGAAACATCATATTTGGGTGATCCTCTTGTTTTGTCTTTCTTTGCAAGCAACACTCCCATAGGTCCCCATAGGATAACAAGTACGTCAAGCCCCTTACTCCGATAATACTTCGCAAATTTAAGAGTTTCCTGTGGGCTGGTGCTCTCGTAAACCATGTTTTTGAGCAGCAGTAGTACCTTTTCGACTTTTGTCATAAGAACTCCAGATCTGAATAATACATTTCTGAAACAGATTACCTAGATGTATATAAAGTTTCACATTGAAAAAGCGAGTCAATATTTTTTCACATTATTTAAATAATTTTGTTTATCTATAAGGCATTCCGTGAAGTCTGGATACTTACATCTGGTCAACTGATTCAATCGCAATGTAAAATTAGACAATTGTTTTATCACCTCACAGTTATCCTGAACTTTTTGACGCCAAAAATTTTTTAAAGTTGGAGGCTAATTCTAAATGATTCGTATTGGAAATTTCTACTTTGCAAGAGTTCTCAATCTAAGCTGGGCAATTTATATATTTTCCTTCTTATTGTATTTTCCTTCGTATTGTAAACTGAAAATCTATTTTTGCCGTCATTGAAATATAAAAATTCCGGTATAATGAGAAACTATTTCAGGAAAATAGGTTTTACAGTTCGCAGATTAAAGTCGGAACTTGAGTTTACATATAAACATTAACGTGAATTTATATAAGAGCGTAAAACTCCTGAGTCTTTATCTCAGGGGTTAAACAGGTCTTGAATAAATGCACTGTAACAGGTTCGTTTTCATGTAAAGCCGATACAAACGAATGGACAACTCAGTAGGATAGGAACTGCCCGATTCGAGCCTATTTGATATGCCAAAAGGTCATCTGTGAACCAGGAAGCTGCTAAATAAGTTTAGCAGTAGTTCACGAGTCTAATCTTAAGATGTCCCGTTTTGAGATGTTCGTAAAAACCGCAAAAATAAGCTTAATTTGAGCAATAAAGGATATTTTTTATGAAAAAAGGTAAGCAGAAGCTTACCTTACAATCACAATAACCGCACCTCTGACTTCAAGCACATCGACCTCTCTGCCGCCAGAGATCACTTCTTTCCTTATCTCCACGGCTTCGGGTTCAAGTTCGATCGACTCGTCATTTACAATAACAGTTATTTTTCCGGATACCTTCTGGGCTTCAACAGCAGCAGGGTCTTCTGCCTTGAGAGCTTTCACGACAGCGCCTGCATCTTTTCTGAATCTCGGGCCCAGGATACCCATATTTGGTTTTACTTCCACTGGTACATATTCAAAGGAAGGAGCACCTTCCATCAACTCAACTTCCGAGTTCGTTGCACCTGCGATATCTCCTGTATCTATATCGACATTATAAATCTCAAGCTTTTTCAGAGGAGCATTAAGTGCCATTCCAAGCTCGGACTTGTACCTGCGGACCTCACCAGTTATATCCTTGATAAGCTCTCCAGCGGCTTCGGCTTCTTCGTTTATGAAGCTCTCATTGACTGCAGGCCAGGCCTGTGTATGGACACTTTCATCGCTAAACCTGGAATAAAGTTCCTCCGCAAAGAAGGGTATAAATGGTGCCAGCAGAAGCGAAAGAGTCTTAATTGTCTGGTAGAGCACATACTGCGCTGCTCTCCTGCCTTCAGGCTCACCGCCGTAAAGTCTGCCTTTTACGAGTTCCAGATAGTTATCGGCAAGGACTTCCCAGGCAAAACCTCTTATAGCCTTAAATGTGGAATCAAACTGGTATGCATCAAGCTCTTTTGTCGCAGTGTCCACAAGCTTGTTCAGCTTACTCAGAAGCCACCTGTCGATTGTACGGAGGGAATCTGTTGGGAATTTCTCGGCATCTTCAGGTCCAAAGTCCTTCAGATGAGACATTGAGAATCTGTAGATACTCCACATCTTCTGAAGGAAGCGAGAAGCTGAGACCACATCCTTCCAGCGGAACATTATATCCGAGCCTGTTGAGCCGCCAACAGCACCCCACTGCCTGAAAGCATCGGCACTGTATTGTGAGACAACCTCTTCTGGGGAAATTATGTTTCCAAGGGACTTGCTCATTTTATGACCATCAGGCCCGAGCACCATGCCATTGATAACTATAGAATCCCAGGGCTTTTTCCCTTCAAGGGCAAGGCTCCGCAGGATCGTGTAAAAAGCCCAGGTTCTAATAATATCATGACCCTGGGGACGAATCTGTGCAGGCAGACGGAGTTCATGTTCGCTTTCCCAGCCCGTGACATGTAATGCCGTAATAGAGGAGTCCATCCAGGTGTCCAGCACATCGGTTTCAGGTTCAAATTCGGTTGAACCGCAGGCGCAGGCTTTCTTCGGGGCTGCTTCATTCGGGTCAATCGGGAGCCAGCTCTCTTCTGCAACCATTACTTCCCCACATGATTTACAGTACCAGATTGGGATTGGGGTTGCAAAGACTCTCTGCCTGGATATACACCAATCCCATTCCATAGTGCCTGTCCAGTTCTGGAGTCTGACTTTCATATACTCAGGATACCATTTGATCTCATCTGCAGCTTTCAGGATGCCGTCATTGTCAATCTTTACGAACCACTGGGGCTCTGAAAGAATCTCGATGGGGGTGTCGCAGCGCCAGCAGAGCCCAACATTCTGCTCCAGAGGTTTCTGGTCATAAAGGAAACCTGCAGCTCTCAGGTCAGCAATGACAGCTTCCCTGCATTCTTCAATGCTCATACCTTCATACTTGCCTGCTGCTTTTGTCATCCTGCCCTGCTTGTCGATTGCTTTTATAAGGGGCAGCTGGTATTTAACCCACCAGCGAACATCCTGTTTGTCTCCGAAAGTACAGATCATTACGGCACCTGTACCGAATTCAGGCTCAACATCCTCATCGGCAATTATGGTCACTTTCTGCCCAAAGATAGGTACTGTAATTTCCTGACCGACGTACTGTTTGTAACGTTCATCTTCGGGATTTACTGCGACTGCAACACAGGCTGCCATAAGTTCGGGTCTCGTGGTTGCAATGTCTACCTTGTCAAAATGGACAAAATTAAGCTTTGTTTGCCTTGATTCGTACTCAACTTCTGCAAAAGCAATGGCAGTTTCACAGCGGGGGCACCAGTTGACAGGGTGTTCTTCGTGATATATGTATCCATCATTGTACATCCTGACAAAAGATTTCTGTGTTTTTACAAAGTATGATGGATCCATGGTAACGAATTCGTTGCTCCAGTCGACGGAAAAGCCAAGGCGTAGCATTGTTTTTCGCATCTTTTCGATATTTTCTGCGGTCAGTTCCCTGCACATCCTGCGGAACTCGGCACGTGGAACCTCATTTTTCGTTATACCGTGAATCTCTTCTACCTTGACTTCAGTTGGAAGACCATGGCAGTCCCAGCCCTGGGGGAACATCACATTGTACCCGCGCATACGTTTGTATCGGGCAATAAAGTCAATATAGCACCAGTTAAGCGCATTTCCGATATGAAAATTGCCTGTAGGATAGGGAGGTGGGGTGTCAATAATATACTGGGGGCGGGGGTCCTCTTCCCAGTTGAAATGGTACATGGAGAGGTTCCATTTCTCCATCCACTTTTCCTCAACCTCTTTTGCATTGTATTCTTTCGGGATTTCTGATTCTGTCATAAAGACACTCCATGAGTGGGGAATAGTGTAAGAATTTCTTGGGTTTTAGAGTGCTTGCGATTATTTAAATATATCTAGGTTTGTGCGAAGTGAAAATTTCTTACTATCCGGTAACAATTCGATATTTTCTGAAATATATATATTTGAGTTACCCTGATTGCATTTTTTCTATGAGAAATCAGTTTACAGAAAAAACATTTGTGACCAGTTTGATAACAATCTCACAGTTTTCAGCATATAGTAACCCTGTTAGAATATAGCAGTTTTCATGAAAATGTGAGAATTTAGAGTGGAAAATTAAAGGATAGAAATAACTACAATAAAATGTGTGAAGAGAATCTAGCCTGAATTCAGCTTAGATTCAACTTTGATCCGGTTTAATGAGGGATTTTTTTTCTTCGTATAGGCTGGTTCTTTCTTCTTTCTACCATGTGTGCCTGTTATGCATATTTCCATGCCTTGTGGATCTGTATTGCATTAATTCCCAGGCTCTGAGGCGGATATATCGTTTTCTGGTGGTTTTTAAAAAGCAGAAAAACCCCATAAAAAGAAAAGGATTAAGCAAGCTTTTAAAATCTCACTATTTTCACGAAAACTGTTTACTTTTTTATACAGTTAGTCCTTCAAACCGAAATGCTCCCAGGCTTCACTAATACGCATGGCTCGCATTCCCAATTTCCTTGCAGGCAATATATCGTTTTCGTAAGAATCTCCAATAGACACGACACACGTGGGTTCGAGTTCAAGGTCCATCCTTTTAAGCGCAGTCATAAAAAGCCTGAGATCAGGTTTCTTGTATCCCACATCCGATGAGAAGATTACGAAATCGAAATAATCGTAAAGCCCGAGAAATCAAAGTTCCAGTTCGGAGAAAACTCTTTGCCCATTTGAGACTATGCATTTGGGGATATTTATACAATGTTCAATCAGCTTAATGCTCTGGGGGAAAGGGCGGAGTTTTTTCATTGAGGCTGCTCTAAAAACCCTTGAAGTTTCTATTCCGAGGCTTTTTTCATCAATTCTCCAGATCGCATTTTCCTTGCAGATCTCGGCAAATATTTCTTCTACTCTGACTTCAGGATATATTTCCCTCGAATCCTCCATTTTTTCCCTGATTTTAAACATATAAGTGTCCCGCAATTTTTCTGGCTTTATTTTCACTCCCTGATAGGCAAGCCACTTGGTTACAATCTCATACGTTTCCAACCTGTGCTCATCAGTTTCGATATCTATGAGGGTCTGGTAGCAGTCAAAAATAACTCCTTTTGTCTGACAGCTTTCAAATGCCTCCTCTCCCTTCTCGGAAGAATGGCTCAGAGATGTGATTTTACCTTCGCTTTCTTCAGTTTCATAATTTCCCGGTATACTCTTTCCCCCATATCTCTTTCACTTAAGCTTTATTTAATTGCGTTTTACATGTAATTAATTGCTTTTAAACACTCATGTGCTTCTTTAATCAAATAGTTTTTATAGTCGCCCTGATGGAGCCTTGCCGAACGGAGATGTCCTATACTCATGAAAAAAGGCAAAACTCTGGTAATATATTTAAAATGCTTTTCATCTATGCTATACTCCCAGAGAAAATTTCCTATATACGGTTCGGCTTTCCACCCACCTCCTTTATGCAGTTCAAACTCATTTTTAAGTTCTGCGGTAAGAATACCGAGATCTCTTACAGGATGTGCCTGGAACCAGGAGCTCTCAAAATCGAGGGCATAAGGCTTGCCTTTGTGAAAAATATAATTTGAGGGAGTAGCATCCCTATGAACCATACAGCCATGCTCCCTGTTAAGTAGGGAACTGTACCACCATTTTCCAAGCAGTTTGTTAAAACTCTCTCTGGTATCATAATCCAGTTTCAGGTAATCCAGTACCTCATGAAAATTTCTGAATTCGTTTTCCTTATTGTAGGAAGCCTTTGTGTTCTCATGGAGCTGCCTGAGCATGTGTGCAACTGCAGCAAGCTTCTCATAAAGTTTTTCTTCATGGTTGAAATACCAGGCAAGAGATTTCCCAGGTATGTGTTCGGTTACAAGAACGCAATTGAACTTTTTATTGACTGCAAGAGGCTTTGCAACGTTTATTACCGATGCAGCTTTTTTAAGATTCTGGTATTCGTTCATCATGCCATTATGGGGGTTATAATCTTTCAGCCGGCCGGTAGGTTCGGCAAAAAATTTTGCCATTACACTGAGATTTTCTCCAATGAACTCATATCTGCAGACGGTATGGGAAGAGTTGTACTTAAAAACGTTAACAGAACATTTTTTATTTTTGAGTCTATGCCCAATAACCTCTTCAACAAGCCAGTCCCTGAAAGGATCCCCTGGGTTTAAAACATTAACATGGCGAGAAGCCACTTTAAATTACCCCCACTTTCCAGAAGTATTCCCACAGTTGTAACTTTTTTCCCTGCAGTATGTTCTCATCCCAAAGTTAATTTTTGTGATAAAACGGCTGCCAATTTTTTGTTTTGGTCTCATAACTGGCAACATACTATAAGTTTGGATATATTATATTTTTATTGGTGTTTGATTGATGAGGTTTATTTATCTCTCAAGTTCAGGTCCACCGACGTCAGCCGTGTTATTATATCCCCTTTCCTCCCAGTATCCCCTGTAAGGCGAGTCACTCAACTCAATTCTTATTATCCATTTTGCCCATTTATATCCATATTTATCTTCGGCTACAAGCTGAAGAGGAAAACCCCTGTCCGGAGGCAGGGTTACATCGTTGAGCCTATATGCAAGGATTATATCATTTTCTAGCAGGTAATCTCTGTCAAGTGAAGTAGAATAGCCATCCGCGCAGTAAAAAATCGCGGTAGTTGCGTTCTCCATAGCCCCTGCCTCTTCAAAAAGGTCAGCTATCCTTACTCCTGTCCACTTTGCAGTAAAGCTCCAGCCTTCCACACAGTTCAGCTCCACAACTTTCGAAACCTGAGGCATTGCAGTTATTTCTTCATAAGTAAGATTTAGAGGCTTTTCCACCAGCCCGTTGACCTGCAGTCTGTAGCTCTCCCTGTCAATATATTGAGTCCCTTTAATGGCATTATTTCGTTGCTGTGCTATTGGAGTCAGTGATTTTCCTTCATATGAGAGGTTTTCAGTTTCATTATCATAGGTTTCCGGTTCTTCTCTTTCCGAGATGCAACCAGAGGTAGTTAAAAGAATTATTAAAACGGTAATGAATAAAGAAATTAATTTCATGTATTTGTTTTGCCCCCCCTCAGCCCTTTTCTCATTATAAAGCCATTTTATTGTCTTTTTATATGCTATTTTATTGTCTTCTTGCATGTTATTTTATTATATTCTAATTATCCCCGCTCAAAAATATGCACACAGCCTGAATAATGTTCTAAGAAGATAATGCAGGAATATTCTCAGGATAAGAAAAAACAGGTGGAGTAAAAATTAACAAAGGGGTAGATCAAGGGCAAACAAAGAAACAAATTGTAGATAAAATTAAAAGTATTGTAAAACCTGATGAATTTCAGGCTTCATAATACCCTATTTCTTCTTTTGTCAGGTAACAAGCAGGATCGTCTGCCCAGACATTGCCGTATACGGCTTCAGCCCGTACCCTGAAATTCCCATTGCAAACCTCTAACCATTTACACCGGGCACAGCGGTCGGAGTGAGCTTTTATCAGGGGTTTCCGGTTTTTGAGCCCTGCCATGAGTTCATCACTCAGATCATTCCAGATTTCACTGAATGGGCGTTCTCGCACGTTCCCAAAGGAGTAATGTCTCCAGAACTGGTCAGCATGCACCGAACCATCCCAAGAGACACATCCTATACCTATTCCTGAAGAATTGCCCTGGTTCATTGAGAGAAGTTCAAATACCTCAGCCGCTCTTTCCGGGTTTTCTTTAAGGAGTTTCATATAAAGGTAGGGACCATCACAATGATTGTCAACGGTCAGGACTTCGGCAGGAAAACCTTTTTCGTGCAGGCTTCTTGTCCTCTCGAGTATGAGGTCTACAGCCTTCCTGGACTCTTCAAGGGAGAGATCTTCACTTATCATTTCCGAACCCCTGCCCGCATAAACCAGATGGTAAAAACATATTCTCGGAATTTTTTCTTTCTCAAGCAGGTCAAAGATTGCGGGAATATCTGCAACATTTTGTTTGTTAATTGTAAAACGCAAGCCCACTTTTATGCCTTCTTCTTGGCAATTATGAAGCCCTCTAAGAGCTGCGTCGAATGCTCCTTTCACTCCCCTGAATTTATCATTCGTTTCTCTTATGCCATCCAGGGAAACTCCCACGTAAGATAGCCCGACGCTCTTCAGTTTTTTTGCCATATCCCGGTTTATCAGTGTCCCGTTTGTAGAAATTACTGCCCTCATCCCTTTTTCACGGGCATAGGCTGCAAGTTCGGGCAGATCTTTTCTCAGGGTAGGTTCTCCCCCTGAAAAGAGGATTACCGGACTTCCAAATTGTGCAAGGTCATCGATAAGAGCTTTGCCTTCCTCGGTCGAAAGCTCATTTTGGAACTCGACGTCTTTTGCCTGGGCATAACAATGGACGCATTTCAGGTTGCAGCGGCGGGTCATATTCCAGACCACAACTGGCTTTTTATCTTTTGAAAACTGTAGCAGGTGTGAGGGAAGCTTTTTTGATTCCCTTCCATAGCGAAGGGCATCAGAAGGTTCTACAGTCCCGCAGTAAAGTTTTGATATACCTATCATGTCAATCCTTCAAATTCTTGAGCTGGTTCTTTATAGCCTTTAGCAGGGCTTCAAAGGTGTATTCGTCAGGGATTACATTTGTATTAATCCCATATTTCTTCAGGGTTTTTCCTGTAGGCACGCCAATCGCTCCCACCACGGCTCTATTGAGAGTTTCTTTAATAGTTTCCTCGGATCCCAGCTCTTTAGCATGTTTCATAAAGCCTTTAACCATCATGGAGCTTGTAAAAGCAAAAGCGTCCACTTCCCCTGCAAGTGTGCGCTCAATCAGCTCTTTCTGAGCCTTTCCTTCAGGGATACTGAGAGTGTACACGTGGGTCTCATAAACCGTAGCTCCACACTTTTCGAGCCCTTCTATTAAGACTTTAGCCCCAAAAGCACTCCTGGCAAGATCTACTGTTTTTCCTTTTATCTCAGGGCAGAGAGCTTCTACAATCCCTTCTGAGCTATAATCGGCTGGCAGGAAAGAATTGTCAACCCCTATTTTTGCAAGTTCCTTTTCTGTGTTGGGTCCGATTGCGATTATTCTGGATTTTTTAAGTGCATTGATAAATTTTTCTTTTTCTGCTTCGGAGAGCTTATCCAGGGTAAAGGTTACCCCGTTTGCACTGGTAAAAACCACGTAGTCAGACTTACCGGAAAGGACTCTCCGTACAAAAGGCTCAAATCCTTCATCTTTTATGCCTTCAAGCTTTATCATAGGGGCATATAGCGGATTAAAGCCGTAATTCCTGGCAAGAGCCTCGGATTTTTCCCTGTAGCTTTCCGGCCTCATGATTGCAAGGACCGGTATTTTCGTCTTCTCCTGTTCTCCTGTCATATCGTAATCCCTTCGTACTCTTAAAACTCCGTCCCTGTACGCTGTTCCCCAAGGATTGCATGAAGCCTTACCACATCTCCTATGACCGTGATGGCAGGAGCCTTTACTTCACGTTCCTTCGCAAGTTCTGCGATATTTGAAAGAGTTCCAACAGTAACTCTCTGGTCGGGTCTGGTTCCTTTCTCTATGACCGCAACGGGTGTATTAGGATCCTTACCGTGCTTCATTAGCTCATTAGCGTTACGCTCGAGCATTTTCACGCCCATAAGGATTACAATTGTTCCTCCGAATTTTGCCAGGGTTTCCCAGTCAAGACAGCTCTCAGGCTTTGTTGGATCCTCATGCCCGGTTATGAAAGTGACCATTGATGTGCTTTCTCTATGTGTTACCGGAATCCCAGCATAAGCAGGCACTGCAATTGCAGAGGTTATTCCTGGCACGACCTCAAACTCAATGCCTTCAGATACAAGTACCTCGGCTTCTTCTCCCCCTCTCCCAAAGACATAAGGATCGCCTCCTTTAAGCCTGACCACCATTTTTCCTTCTTTAGCCTTTTTCACAAGCAATTCATTAATCTCAGCCTGGGTCATGGTGTGGTTGCCGGCATATTTTCCGACATCAATCTTTTCCGCACTTGCCGGCATCGAATCCAGAATAGCTTTTCCGGGAAGCTGGTCGTAAATAATTACTTCAGCACTGTCTATCAGACGGCGGGCTTTCAGGGTAAGAAGCTCGGGGTCTCCTGGACCCGAACCTACGAGGTAAACTTTTCCGTATTTTCCTGACATATGGCGACGGTTCCTTTATCATTTTTGAATAGAAATGCGTAATCTGGAGAAGGTTAACGAGTTTTTAGAATATATAATATCCTGAAAATTGAGGCAGTGATTTCCTAAAAAGCCAGGAAAATTAATTTATTTTATTTTCATCCTAAGCATAGAAATATTCAGCTTTCCTTAACTTGAGAGCTCCAATCATCCTTATTTTCGCGAAAAAGATGCTAGAATTCGGAAAGTGAGGATTCAGAATCATTTTTTAGAATCTGAATTTCCAAAACTATATTGATCCTTGAATTTAATTTTACATTAAACATTCATTCACTTCTATATTAACAGTGATTCATTTTTATTAGCAGTGGTTTAGCTTTGTACTGAAAGAAAATTTAATTCCATATTCAATATCTGTTTAATTATATTAAATATTCATTCTACATTAAACGGTTGTTATTTTTACTTCTTGAGGTTAGCCCTTCAAATTGAGTTTCAGGTGATAATAATACGCTTACTTTCAATAATTTTCCAGACCAGTGCGGAGTGTGAGTAACCTTGCAGAGTAGATTTGATTTTCTGCCGCTTCATAAGCTTGGAGCCAGGGAGGATAAACAGAATCCCGGGGTTATTAACTTCGGGCTCCTGTTGCCAGGAGTGTCAGCAGATAAAGGCAATAAGTTATGGGTGAGGGTGATTCATGAGAAAGACCAGTTCCTTCAGGATATATTACCTTTGAATTTTGAAATGGAACATTCCGAAGATTCAGAGTATGGAGATTACTGGTCTGTAACAGTAAATATCGTACCTCAAGATAAGCCAAAACCGCACTCTGCATGGGGAACTCCAGGCAAATATGTCTATCGATACTGCCTTGAGAATCCGGATAAACAGAATCCTGTTGACTGGATTATAGACCCTTTTGCCAGAGAGTTTGGAGTCGGCAAGTTGTCTGCGTTTACGCTCGGATACGAAAATTACGAATGGAGCGAGCATGAACTGGTATGGAAGACTCCCTCAATTAATGATATTATTCTGTATGAACTGATGATCAATGAATTTGCAAATGACCTGCAGGGAGCAATTGAACAGCTGGATTATCTGGCAGATCTTGGGATAAACTGCATAGAACTTATGCCTCTTTCCAATGTTGAAAAAAGGGTAGACTGGGGATTTATGCCAATAGGGTACTTTGGTGTGGATGAGCGCTTCGGAAACAGGAAGGATATGCAAAAATTAATCGATGCGGCTCACCAGAAAGGGATAGCAGTTATAGTTGACTCTGTATATGCTCACACAAGTCAGCTTTTCCCTTATTTCTATGTTTATAACGAACTCGGATGGAGCATAGATGAAAATCCCTTTATGGGTCCTTTTGCTGAAAACGCATTTGGAACGAGTACGGATTTCAACCATAAATTTACCAGAGACTTCTTTTTGACAGTAAACTATCACTGGCTCGACGCTTACCACATAGATGGTTTCAGGTATGATTATGTGCCAGGTTACTGGCTTGAGAATTCGGAAAACGGTTATACGAAACTGGTACGAGAGACTTACCTGATGGTCAAAGAAAAAAGAGGCTCTTCCGACCACTGGCAGCGATTTTTTAATAATGGCTCCATAAACCTTATTCAGTGCGCTGAACAACTGCAAAAACCAGTAGAAATTCTGAGAAAGACTTTCAGTAACTGTACCTGGCAAAACGGAACTTTGAATGCAGCCAGGGAAGCAGCCAGAAATCCCGATCAATTGACCAGTCTGGGCTTTCTTTTTGGGCTATCTGGTTATCCGGCTGAGGTTCAGAACAACGGCGATAATATTATGAAAACTGCCCTTCAGTATCTGGAAAATCACGATCATTCCCGTTTTATCTGCAACTTTGGAACAATTGACAGTGATAATGAACTTTTGAAAGAAGGCGACCGTGCGCTCTGGTATAAAGTTCAGCCCTATTTAATAGGTCTATTTACAGCAAAAGGAATTCCAATGCTATGGCAGGGACAGGAGTTCGGAGAAAACTATTTCCTTCCTCAGGAAGGCTGGGGAAGAGTACTTTTATACAGACCTGTACGCTGGGAATACTTCTATACTCATGAGGGCAGGTCTCTGATTCAACTCGTCAGAAAACTAATCAAGCTTCGTAGAAATAACTCTCAGTTTTCCAGGGGAGAACATTATTTCTACAATGATTTAACTCGCTATCAATGCCGGAATATTATGCTGTTTTCCAGGAGTCTTGAAGGAGTTTTTAGCCTCATAGCTCTAAATTTTGGAGATCAGGATCAGGAAGTGCTTTTTAAATTTCCGTTTAGTGGCAATTACGTGGAAGAACTTCACGGACTGGAAAATTTAAAGGGGGTCACTGCTGACGAAGGAATCCAGCTTAGAATTCCAAGTAATTACGGGAGAATCTGGACTGTGAAAGTTGGCTGACAGAGAAATCCGGTTTAGAATTCCAGGTAATTACGGGAGAATCTGGACTGTGAAAGTTGGATAAGTATTCCAGGAATATCGGGATTTCTGATAAGCGCTCTAGAAATGCTAATTAGCGAATGCCCTGAAATAGGATTTTAGCTTAAAAAGTTGACTTTGTTGAGGATTTTCTGATACTTTTAGTGGTAATCCATAAATACTCCCTGAGTGTTTAGTGGATTCGATATGCTTCGCATAATTTTTCTTGGTACTGGAGGCTCTCTGCCTACACGCAACAGGAATCCGTCTGCAATAATGATCAATAGGGAAGGAGAGCTCATCCTGTTTGATTGTGGAGAAGGCACTCAGCAGCAAATGATGCGGGCAAAGACAGGAATGATGAACCTATCCTCGATTTTTGTCACCCACTTCCATGCAGATCATTTCCTGGGTATTCCCGGGCTGATTCAGACCATGTCTTTCATGGGAAGGAAAGAGCCCCTTCTGATCTATGGACCTGAAGGAACCAGAGAATTTACCGAGCTTTTTAAAGCTCTTGGATATTTCAATCTTAAATATGAAGTCCAGGGTATCCCATTGGAACCCGGGGATACTGTGGAAAAAGAAGGATACATGATCCGTGCCTTAAAAACCGAGCACAGTGTCTCAAGCCTCGGATATGCCCTTATAGAAAACCCCCGCCCCGGGCGTTTCAATAGAGAAAAGGCAATTGAACTGGGAATTCCTCCGGGTCCTCTTTTCGCAAAGTTGCAAAAAGGAAATCCAGTAGAAATCGATGGAAAGCTTGTAAAACCCGAAGATGTAATGGGAGCCCCAAGGCCCGGAAGGACTATTGTATACAGCGGAGATACCAGACCCTGTGAGTCCATTCTTGAAGCCAGCAGGGATGCAGATGTGCTGATCCACGACAGCAGTTTCGCGGACGAGATGGCAGATTGGGCTGAAGAATCCAAACATTCGACAGCAGGGGAAGTCGCAGCTCTCGCAAAGGAAGCCGGGGTCAGAAAGCTCATCCTTACCCATATAAGTTCCCGGTATACTGATGATTCTGAACCTCTCCTTAACGATTCGAAAAAAGTGTTTGAAAACGTGATTATAGCCGAAGATCTGATGGAAATCGAGGTTCCCTACCGGTCTGAATAAAAAAATTGAGGTGATCTTTAAAGAAAGATTAGAAGTTGAGTTTTTATATCCGAACAGGTTAGCGTAAAGGGAGCTGTAATAGATCTATTTTACACCACAACAGATTCAGGATAACTCAGATGAGAGTCCAATCCAGTTTTCTGTCTTCAGCATCATAAAGTGTGACTTCCATGGTTTTGCCTTCGATATCATAAACCGGCTTGACGCCTATATAAAGAGTATCGCCGTAATTGATATCAAGATCACCATTAACTCTGCTGAAATATACCCTGCCTTTTGTGCCCTTCTCTTCTACTGTTACACCTTTCCACATCAAATTTTTAATTACGTTTACAACTCTGCACTCAAACCTGTCGGCTTCACGTATTTCATTCATAGGGATCCCCTTTTATTTTTATTTCATTTTTGTTTGAGACTTATTTAAATCATTCTGCTAGAAAATGACTATTTTTATACATAAAATTATTCCTGCTCTTTATGGCAGGAGAAATGTATGTAAAAATGTTGCATGAGTAAGTAAAAAATATATTGAAGCAGGCAAAAGAAAAATTTCAAAAAATAAAAGGATTATTTTAAATATAAAGTTCAGAGGGTCCCTCTGGGAGGTCTCTCCTCCTGAGTTTTGCAAGCGCGTTTTCAAAATCTTTGCCTGTTACTATCTCCCGGTCTTCTATTATTGCTTGATGAAGAGCGGGTTTTAAAACTTTTTCCACAATATCTCTACCTGAAAGCCCATTTGCTTTCTTTGCAAGAGCCCGGAAGTCACAGTCTTCCACTTGCAGGGGGAAGGTTTTTACATTCGATTCAAATATCCTGAGGATCTCTTCTTCTTTGGGAAGTACGAATTCAATCTCTTCTTCAAATCGGCTTCTTATAGCAGAATCAAGGGTATAAATCCTGTTTGTGGAGCAGATGGTACATACTCCGTCGCGCTCCACTATACCATCCATTTCGGTCAGTAAAGCGTTTACAATTTCACTTACGTCTCCTCTCAACTCCTGGAATTTCCGATCCAGAGCTATGGCATCAAGCTCATCTATAAAGATTATACATGGAGCCATCTCTTCTGCTCTGTCATAAAGCTGGTGGATCTGGCGGGCTCCATCTCCCACATATTCTCCTATTAGCTGTGTAGCCTTGACCGGAATGATAGGTACATTGGTCTTGTTAGCAAGAGCCTTTGCAAGCATGGTTTTTCCAGTGCCTGAAGGCCCGAAAAAAAGGATATTTCTTGGCGCCCATTTCCCAAAGCGTTCGGGCTCTTCAAGGAAGCGTTCAATTAGCCTGCACTTTTGCTTTGCAAACTCCTGCCCGATTACATCTTCAAATTTTACGCTGCTCTTTATTTCTACCGAGGACATAAGCCCGTTTTCTTCTTCAGTAACAATAATTGAGGTTGAACTTCCTATTACGGACTCTGCAGGTTCCACATCTATAATGCGGTAAGCAAAGTCCGGAAACATTCGCCTGTCAAAGAGATAATCTCCTTTGCGGGCAACATATCCGTTCCACTGTTCTCTGGCATAAAATTCAAAAACATCCCGATTTTCAATAACTGGATATTCGTCCATCATGCCACTCAACGGATAACCTTCGGGCTTCAGGATAAGAAGCTCGGAGGTAGATTTTCCAAACTCGGTATTGTTTTCATGAGCCTTTTTCGCGTTCACTCTTTGTGAGACTGGTCGCACTTTGTTATCAACTCGAATACTTTTGTATAACTCTATAGTAATGTAATCTGAAGAGCTAATAAAATTTACCCCATAAACCAGGCAGAATATTCGACTGCGAATGACTTACCTCCCATGTGAAGCTGGGAAGCGGACTTCTAAAGACTTATGGTAAACTGCTCCCATATATTTATCTACATTTTCTCAAAAATCCAGATAATTATTATATACCGGTCTTCAATGTCACAATATATAAGTCCTTCAGGATATTTCATGAGTGTAAAATATTTATATGAGTAAACATAACTGATCTATTATCTCAAAGATACTTAAACCACAGGTTATGTAAGGTAACAGCTTTCCAGGGTTCTAATGTTAGAATCTTAGACTGTGGAGCTTTGCAGTGCACACAAAGGTCTGGTCTAAAAGAGAAAGCTAATATATTAGATGAATAATATAAAACTCTTAATTATTGAATCAGATGTTATTTTCAAAGAAATTTGAAAATTTATCAATAATATTGAGTAAATTGCCTGACTAATATATGTATAATTAAAATTATACAATTTAACATTGTACAGTATTATGCAGGTAATATCGAAGATTAACGACTTAAGAATTTCAGTGCCTAACAGGTAATTTTAGAGTATGATTTTTATGTTTACTATGGAGAATACGGAAGGTTTTGATCAGAAAACTCTTGATAAGATGAATGCTGAAGTCAAGAAAAGGATGAGCAAGCACGATCCTAAATCGAAAGACTATAAAAAATTATACGAACAGGTTGAAGACCAGGTCTTCGACAAATATTGTTCCGAGGTATTCAGACCCTCTCTTAAACTTTGATAATTTATCGATATGGATTTACTATCAGTAAATGCGGCGTCGGTAAATTATATTTATTTTTTATTTTATTTTTTCTTATATCTTAGTTGAGTTCTCAATCGAGTACATTCTTGATTTTCTTTATTTTGATTCTCTTTTTTTGACTCTCTTATTTTTGTTTATATTATGTTTTTTGTTATCCCTGTTTCTGATTTTGGTTTACTTCCTTTTTAATTATTTTATCCTTTTTCAGGCTTAATTTGCTTCAATAACTTATTTATATTCATCCCTCTTATTTTCAATTATGTTTTCTCCCAGTAAAACCAGAGCTCTGAGTTTTTTTCTTTTAATTATGCTATTGTTTGTACCGATAACAAGTGCAGCCTCTAATGCAGTAAACATTAAAGAAGCTGAACTTTACAAAGCGCCTGAGAACTCCAGTATTGAAAATGATCTCTTTGCAGAACTGAGCGCAAAAGCCGAGCTTTATAATGAAAATTTCGATAAAGTTCCCTCAGTCCTTAAAAGGCTTGTAGCCAGTGAGGAAATTGCCGGAAAAATTAAGCTTGAAAACGGCGAGATGCTTTATGTGACTTTACTGATGCGAGGAGGAAAGATAGGAGAGTTTTACAAATATGACACTCCTACTGATCCCAACTCAAAGATGGGACCTACCATAACAATAGAAACTGATGAGAAAACTATAAGGCAGATCCTTGATTCGGGCAAACCCCTGAAAGAAGCAGTAAAATGCATGAATGACGATTCCTTAAAGGTGGAAACCGAAGGACTCTTCCGGAGCACAATGCTCTGGTCCTTAAAGAAACTTTACGCATAAAAGCATCTTCATTCCGAGCTCGTTAGAAAAAGTTAATTTAAATGCCCCTTTCCTTTCCGGGAAAAGGGCTCCAGCTTATTTTCAGAATCTCTTATTTTATTTTTCAGAATCTCTTATTTGATCTCAGAAAATCATGGACTCTTTTTTAGAGTTGATCGGATTTTCGAGAACCCGAGTACTGGATTAATGTTTTACAATCTCTCCGGGATACGTAAATCTCCCTTTTTCCATTACCACGCCGGTATTTATACTTGTATTAATACCAGTATGCACGTCGTCTCCCATAATCACTCCGAGTTTTCTTCTGCCCGAGTCAAGAATTCTGCCTTTTATCATTACTTTTATATTTTTCCCATCATGCCGGAGATTTGCAACTTTCGTACCCGCTCCAAAATTGCAACGGCGTCCGATAATACTGTCTCCAACATAACTCAGATGACCTACATTGGTATTTTCCATGATAATCGTGTTTTTTATTTCGACCGCATTCCCTACCCTTACATGGTTCCCTATTGAAGTGTATGGGCGGATATAACAATTGGGACCTATATCGCAGTTCTCCCCTATTATTACCGGACCTTCGATGTAAGAACCGCTCCTGATAAGAGTACCTTTTCCTATTACAACCTCCCCTTTTATTGTCGCATTCGGTTCCACGGTACCCTCATACCTCTTCCTGAGATCTTTCAGTAGATGTTCGTTTGCTTTAAGGAGATCCCAGGGATACCCTATATCTATCCACCTGCCGCTGAGAGAGCTGTAGCCTACAGTCGCTCCTGTATCGATAAGCATCTGGAGTGAGTCCGTAATCTCGAATTCATTTCTTACGGATGGCTGTGTCCTGTCAATGAAATCAAAAATGGATTCCCTGAAAAGGTATATTCCGGCGTTTGCAAGGTTAGTGGGTGGGGTTTTAGGTTTTTCTATTACCCTTACAACCCTATCATTCTCAGTTTCAAGCACTCCGAAATCCGAAGGGTTTTCTACCTCTTTTACGCAAATGACCGCTTCCTCTGTCCTTGAAACCAGAGCTCTTAAATCTTCCTGTCCTATGAGCATATCTCCGTTGAGTACAAGGAAAGCTCCGTCAACATAGCCTTTTGCACAGCCTATCGCGTTTGCAGTCCCTAGCTGCTCTTTCTGCCGTACGTACTCTATGCTAACTCCCCATTTGCTCCCATCCCCGAAGTACTCTTTTATCTGCTCCTCCAGATAACCCGTAATGAAAACAAAGCCGTCGATACCTGCTTCTATGGCTGAATTAAGTATGTGCTCAAGGATGGGCTTATTTGCGACCTTGAGCATGACCTTGGGGCAGTCGGAAGTCAGAGGTTCCATTCTTGTGCCTTTTCCTGCCACAAGGACAACTGCTTTCATTTAAGCGCCTCCTTTGCTATCTTTTCAGCCATTTCGAAAATCTCATCAACATTCTCACGGGCTTCAGCCGTAATCCTCACTTTTGCTTCCGTGCCCGAGGGGCGCACAAGTACCCAGCCATTGTCCATTTCCACGCGAATGCCATCAATATCAAGGACTTTTCCTAAAGGCTCAAGTTTAGCCTTCACTTTTTCCATAAACTCTGCTTTCTTTTCATTTGCGCAGGGTAGAGTTCCTCTTTTTGTGGCATACTTTGGAAGTTCTTCTCGAAGTTCGCTTAATTTCTTTTCCTTTACAATCTCGACAAGCTTTGCGGCTGCGTAAATCCCGTCAGGGCAGTAGGAAATCTTCGGGAAAATCCAGCTTCCTGACGGCTCGCCTCCGTAAATCGCACCGTACTGTTTTATTCCTTCAGCGACGTAGACGTCTCCCACTCTTGTCCTTACAATTTCAGAACCTTTAAGGAAATCGTCAACCATCAATGAAGTGTCTACAGGCACGACAACCGTTCCCTTGTTGCCGTTGCATTCATAGTGTCCAAAAATTGCAAGTAGCTCATCGCCTGAGACAAAATTGCCTTTCTCATCCACTGCCATCATCCGGTCTGCATCCCCATCATGCGCTATCCCGAGATCGGCTCCGAAATCAACAACAGCTTTTTTTAGCATGGAAAGGTTTTCATCATTCGGCTCTGGGTTTCTCGCAGGGAAGTGACCATCAGGCTGGGCATTCAGGGTTATTACTTCACAGCCCAGTTCCTGGAGGAGATAGGGGCTAATTGTCCCTCCTGCTCCGCATCCGCAGTCCAGTACTACTTTCAGGCTGGAACTCCCTACAAGTTTCTTAATCATATTCATATGGGCACGGACGGCATTTCCATCTTCTTCAAATCTGCCTATACGGTTCCATGGAACTCTGGAAAAATTCGCATCCTCAATGGCTCTCTCAATTTCGTCCTGCTGCGACGAGTCAAAAGCCATGCCGTCAGGGTTCCAGAGTTTGATTCCTACGTACTCAGAAGGGTTGTGGGAGGCTGTAACCATTACACCGCATTCGTATTCTCTGGCTGCATATGCCAGGGTAGGGGTAGTAACAAGGCCGATCTCTGTAACAGCACAGCCTGCTGCAGTCATTCCTGCAATCAGGGAGTGCTCGATCATCTGGGCCGAAACTCTGGGATCCCTTCCGATAACTGCAGTCTTTTTTCGGCTTCCCAATACAAGCCCTACATTTAGTGCAAGTTCGGGCGTGATTTCTTTGTTTGCTATCCCTCTTATTCCTGAAGATCCGAAGAGTTTCATATGTCCCGCTCCGAAGTTTTCTGAAGTGTAAAGTGTATTCTCTTTAGGTTCTTTTGATTTTTTTTAATTTTAAGTTTTCAGTCTTTCCGTTATTCCACAGTGACACTCTTTGCAAGATTGCGTGGTTTGTCAATCGAGCAGCCCCGGGCAAGCGCAGTATAATAAGCAAGCAGCTGGAGGACTACAACACTGAGCAGCGGGGAAAGCAGTTCGCTACTTTGAGGAATCGTAAGGACAACATCTGCATATTTTCCAATCTCGGTGTCTTTATTCCCAGCAATTGCGATAACTGTAGCATCTCTGGCTTTTACTTCTTTTATATTGCTCAGTACCTTATCATATGTCTGCCCTTTTGTCGCAATAGTAACCACAGGAGTACCCTTTTCAAGCAGTGCAATCGGGCCGTGTTTGAGCTCACCTGCAGCAAAACCCTCAGCATGCAAATATGAAATTTCTTTTAACTTAAGCGCACCTTCAAGGGCAATCGGATAGTTCAGGTGCCTGCCGAGGAAGAAATAACTCTTTGCGTGAGCAAAAGCCTCTGCACATTCCTTTACTGTCTCCTTCTGGTTAAGGATCTGCTGGATCTGTCCAGGTATTTTCCTTAGATCCGTAATGAATCCTTTAACATAATTGTGACTTAATTTACCTCTTGATAAGGCGAACTTTACGGCAAGCAGATAAAGCAGCGTAAGCTGAGTACTGAAAGTTTTGGTTGCAGCAACCCCTATCTCAGGTCCTGCTCTAGTATAGAGCACACTGTCAACTTCTCTTGTAATGGTGCTCCCTACGACATTTGTAATCGCAAGAGTAGGACAGTTATAGGACGCTACCTCTCTCACGGCTGCGAGAGTATCCGCAGTCTCTCCTGACTGGGTAATTGCAATGGCAAGCATCCCGTCATCCATGACCGGGTTTCTGTACCTGTATTCCGAGCAGATATCTATATCGCAATGGATGCCTGCTAGCTGCTCAAATAGATATTTTCCAAGCAACCCTGCATGCCATGAGGTCCCACATGCCAGAATCTGAATCCTTGAAAGCCTTCTTATCTCGTCCTCAGTCATATTAAGTTCTTTGAGATATATGGTTCCCTCAAGCTCTGAGACCTTACCTGCAAGTGTGTTATGAATCGCACTCACCTGCTCGTGAATTTCCTTCAACATGAAATGTTCGTAGCCGGCTTTTTCAGCAGCTTCAAAATCCCACTCGATCTTTTCTATTTTCTTTTCGCGGACTCTTCCTTCTCTGTCAAAGACCTCTACACTGGTAGGAGTCAGAACTGCAGTTTCAAAATCATCTACAAAAATAACATCCCTTGTGTAATTTAAAAAAGCGGTTACATCCGATGCGGCAAAGTTCTCACCTTCGCCAAGTCCTATAACAAGCGGGCTGTCTTTCCGCGCAAGCACTAGTTTTCCCTGCTCGTCAGCACAGATAATTGCAAGAGCATAAGAACCTTCAATCTCCTTTAGCGCTTCCCTGAGTCCTGTGAGAAGATCACACTTTGCTTCTTTCCCATCGGGTTTTCCGTACAGGTGTTTGTGCAGGAGGTGTGCGACCACTTCTGTATCGGTTTCAGACTTAAACTCGTATCCTTCTGCAATCAGCTGCTCTTTCAGTGTCATATAGTTCTCTATAATCCCGTTATGCACGACTGAGATCTTATACGGGTTTCCGGAATTGTGTGGATGAGCGTTTATAGTGCTGGGTCTTCCGTGGGTTGCCCAGCGGGTATGCCCTATTCCAATATTGCCACCTATGCCTTTAGGAATTGTGGTTTCAAGGTTTGCGATTTTACCTACTGATTTGTATGTATCTACTCCGCTGCCCAGAACAGAAATCCCGGCAGAGTCATATCCGCGGTACTCAAGTTTTTTGAGAGATTCTACTATAATAGATGCAGCAGATTTTTCTCCTGCATAACCTACGATTCCACACATTTTTTCACCTCTCTGGGATTAAAGAACCACCGAGTGATGGGGCAGATCCCTGTATATAGTGTTTCCAGACTCTACCTGGCAGTCGACGGCTACAGTTACTCCGGCCTTCACAAGTACACTGTTTCCAATCCGGTTGTCGTCTCCAAAGATAGTACCGAGTTTGGGAGCTCGATGAACAGTTCCATTCATAATGATCGACAGACCTTCTTTCTCCTCAACAAAGAATCCTGAACCAATTGTGTTATTGCTTCCAATTATGGAATTTGAGATTTGTCCGTGGGAATATATCCTGCAGTCGTTCATTATTATACTATTCTGAATTTCAGTGAATGACCTGATAGATACATTGTCTCCTATCGTTGTGGAGGGTAGAATGACCACATTGGGACCTATGTCACAATTCTCTCCTATGACAGCAGGTCCTAAAATGTAAGTTCCGGAACGAATCCTGGTATTCTTTCCTATGGTTACATTTCCTCTTATGACAGCTCCCTCTTCTACTTCTCCTTCAATTCTCTGGCTTCTGGCGGAATCTAGGACTATTGCATTTGCTTTCAATAAATCCCAGGAATGGACAGCATCAAGCCACTTTGACTCGGTAAGAACTGAAGTAACAATTTTTCCTTCATCAATCATGAGCTGGAGGGTATCTGTTATCGCATATTCCCCATTTTCGGATATCGGGGTTTTTTCGATGGTTTCAAAGACCTGCGGTGTAAAAACATAAATTCCGGTATTTACAATACGGCTCAGATCCCCGGGTCTTTTTTCCAGAATTCTTGTAACTCTTTTCTTATCCGTAAGAACTACTCCATAGCCTGCAGTGTCTTCCATCCTTACGGTCAGAAGGCTTGCATCTCCCTCATAATTGTTGAGAAGGTCTGCTATTGTTTTCGGTTCCACCAGGTTGTCTCCGTTAAGCACGAGAAATTCCGAGTCCTCGGGGCCGATCATGCTTTTTGCTTGCTCGATTGCATGTGCAGTACCGAGCTGAGCTTTTTGTTCGATGTATTTTATTTTCACTCCAAAGTTCAGTCCATCCTCAAAATAGTCCATTATGCGTTCTTTCTTATATCCAACAACCAATATAATATCAGTAATTCTGTTCTTTTCAAGCGAATCTATTACATGCTCTAGAATAGGTCTGTTGGCAATGGGAAGCATTACTTTTGAGCGAGTAAGAGTAAGAGGCCTGCAACGCAACCCTTCTCCAGCTGCAAGAATAATAGCTTTCATAGATCTTAAAAACCTTCTTTAGAATTTATACATTACCTTTGAAAATTTTACGCAAAAACCTATGTCTAAATATATGTAAAATGTTATACCAGTATAAAGGATAGCTAACAATAAAAAAGTAATCCTCTATAATTAATAGTTAATCCTCCTTATAGAATAAAGCATTCTTGAGGACGTAAACCTTAAAATCTCTTCCAAATTTCTCTTGATTTTAGTTTTTATAGAGTATTTGAGCTTTTTGAATGTATAGAAAAATATTTATTTCATAACTCAGATAAATACTTCCTACTTTTTATGTCTTGTATTTTTTAAAGCTTAAAATTGAGGCAATTTTTGAGAAATATCTAGATAAATTCCACTATATGATGTTATACATTTAACAATTAATTATTAAGATTCAGGGGAACAGTGGTGAAATTCTCGGAATCGTTCTGGGCACTCTGGAGTTTTCTATAATGCTACAGGATATATAAATTTAGGTATAATGGTGTATAAATGACGTATACATAAACATTTTAAAATGTAAATTGTATTTCAGCAATAACTGTACTTTGAGAATAAAATGTTAGTTCAGGTAAAGATTGTCAGACGCTGATAATTTCGGGCACCTGCTTGCTCACATATTTTGCTTCTCAACGGCTTTAATCCACTCTGAAAGAGAACTTTTACAGCCAGCCACAAAATTCATGTTCACACTCTTAATTTCTCCTGTCAAATCCTGAAAGAATACAAAGATCCACTATAATGTAGGGTTGTCATGCTGTATTTCGATATCTCTCTTTCAACCTTCAGGCTTTCTGGGATCTTGGAATCCGCTCCATGAGCCCTGCCATAACAACTGCGGCAGTCATTGACAATATGATAAGGATGCTTCACTTTTTCTCAATGTGTGAAGTAAGTGGAAGAGGCAATATCATGGAAGTGAAGGTTACAAATATGAAGATTACAGAATGAGCAAGGAATTAATTTTCTGGAATTATTGGGGAAGGAGATATTGGAAAACGTGCTTTCGATCTTCTTCACAAATAAGTTTAAGTACAGCCTGAGGATATATTCTATCAAAAAAAACTTAAAATGAAATATTGAAGTGAATTCAAAGTTGAACCCAGGCGGGCAGCAAGTATTACTGCTGGCGGGGATTAAAAATGATCTTAAAAAAGTAATTATTTCCCCGCATATGAATATCCTCAGGTACCAATTCCCCGGGTTTCGCAGAGTTTTTAAAACATGCTTTCCCATAAATTGGTCACTGCTTGTGGTGAATACTTTCACTCCGCTTTCCTTAACTTTATATTCTGTGGCGTTGTAATTTAAAACGCCTCTCTATAAAATAAAGATAAACAAGAGGCTTGTTGAGGTAGAAAGAATGAAACAAACAGCCGAATCCATTCGAGACCGATTTTTGAAGCTTGGCATCGATATAAATGTAGAAGATATCGAAAGCAGACTTGATGAACTGATTACGAAATTTAAAGTTCCTTCTAACGAAGCGCAGCGCAGCGTGACCAATTACTTTTTGAAGAAATATTCTATTCCTAAGAATGAATTTTATATGAGGCAAGCTGAGCCTCAGCTTACGAAGATTGCAGATATCTCGGAAAACGGGCAGTGGGCAAACCTTAAGGCAAAGGTTGTCCAGCTCTGGGAAAACACTCATGAGTCCATCTCTCAGGTAGGGCTTCTGGGGGATGAGACGGGCATCATAAAGTTTACCGCATGGAAGAATGCTGAACTGCCCAGGCTTGAGCAGGGAGAAAGTTACCTCCTCCGGAGTGTTGTTGTAGGAGAGTACAACGGCAGGTTCCAGGTTCAGCTCAACAAGAACAGCTCAGTGGAAAAGCTTGATGAGCCCATCGGAATTGGGGGCGGAGATTTTACACCAGCTGCAAGAGAATCTGAATTCAGAAATATCTCTGACCTTGTGGGAGGCCAGTGGGCTACAGTCAAAGGAAAAGTGGTTCAGCTCTGGGAAAACTCTCACGAATCCATCGGGCAGGCAGGGCTTATAGGAGACCACACAGGGGTCGTCAAATTCACTAACTGGGCAAGCTCCGAACTTCCTGACATGGAAGAAGGCAAGAGCTACATGTTAAAAAATGTAGTTGTTAATGAATGGGGCGGCAAAGTTCAGATCCAGCTTAACCGGTCAAGTTCCATAGAAGAGCTTGATGAGGATATTGAAGTCGGGTCCGCAACCACCACATACTTTGGAGCAATGGTGGACATCCAGGCAGGCTCAGGCCTCATAAAACGCTGCCCTGAGTGTAAAAGGGCTCTGGTTAAAGGTGCCTGTGCGGAACACGGTAAAGTAAAAGGAGAATACGACCTGAGGATAAAAGCGGTTCTTGATTCCGGAACTTCCACCCAGGATGCCCTTATTAACAGGGAACTTACTGAAGAGCTTGCAGGGATTTCCCTTGATGATGCAATTGCAATGGCTGCAGATGCCCTTGATCCGGGAGTTGTGCTGGATAAATTGAAACATGAGCTAGTAGGCAGATATTATACCATCACCGGACACAAACTTGACCGTTATATCCTTGTCGATTCGATTACCCCCAAGACTTCTCTGGATAGAGAGATGCTTGATGAAATGCTTGATGAAATGCTTGCCCCTAATGAAACACTTAGCAAGTCGGAGGTGCAGTAAATGCCAGGCTTTTTCAGAGAGGCTGCCCGCAGAGTTTTTGCCCAGGAACTGAAGGATTCTAACCTGACCTCAAGGGATGAGAATGATCAGTATGCTCCGCAGTATATCCTTACTCCCACAGGGGCTAAGGTAAACCGAATTTTCCTTGTTGGCACACTTATCGAAAAGGAAGATATCGGCACTGATTCCGAATACTGGAGGGGAAGGATTTCAGATCCTACTGGCTCCTTTTTGGTCTATGCAGGACAGTACCAGCCTGAAGCAGCCCAATTCCTTTCGGAATGCGAACCACCAGCTTTTGTGGCAGTCGTGGGCAAGACAAGCACCTACATAACAGATGACGGAAACATCCTGACTTCCATCCGACCTGAATCGATCCAGCAGGTAGATGAACTTACCCGAGACCTCTGGGTGCTCGATACCGCAAAGCAAACTCTTGAGAGAATAAAGGCAGTTGAGGCAGAGGAAGACCCAGACGCAAAACTTGCAAAAGAACACTACTTGACCAATACGGATTCCTACCGTGCAATGGTCAGAAAAGCCCTTGAATCCCTCAAAGAAAAGTAATGAAATCATAAATGAATAAAACAGCCTTATGGTAAAATAGGGGCAAAAGCCTCTCAATTCTTTTTTATTTAGAAAATTAATCTTTATCTTATCAGGTCTTTATTTCTTTTTTCTGCTTCCTCTTTCCCTGTCACCCATTCTCTGGAGTTTTTACTTCTTTCTATCTTTTTCCTGAAATTCTTTTACTTAATACTTAAACCCCGGTCGTATTAAGCAAACCTTTTTTATTCGCATCGGCCTTAAAGCCAGAAGAGGCAAAATATACATAAATGAACGAGACATGGTATAAAATAAGCAATGTGTGTTTGAATTAAACCTAACGACAAAATAATTAAACTGATATGTGAGATGATGCTGTGAAAACCTATCTTCTGGTCTGGTTCAGCAGTGAAGGGGCTCGTCCATCAGAGATTAACCATCGATTGATGTCCCTGGGTTTCGAGCCCATGCAGGGTAGCTACGATTTCGTATACAACTGGAACAGCAATGTCAGTGTTGAGAAAATTCTCGAATTTGGGGATAAAGTTTATCTGAGCCTTCAGGGTACAGGCGTTATGTTCAAACTGGAAACAATGTAAACCTGGATTGCGAAATTAGTTCCTGTAACCCCGCTTAGCAGGGCATGTGCCTGATTCCAAGAGCAAATAAATCACTGTCAGGGCTATTACACAGGGTAGCCCAGATTGTAATTTCTTTCAGATCTATCTCCTGTAGTTTCAGATGTTCAAGCTTTTTTTTCGTTAAGGTCTTTTTCCTGCGTGCGCTTTTTAAGCGCATCCCGGAACTTTATATATTCACAGGTATTTCCTTCAAGCGTAACTATCCTGCCGTTAATATTTCCTTTCTCGATTACGAGTTCCACGACACTTGGATTTGACATTCTGGGTTTTGTAGGCGAGCCGGGACAGATGAGCATGACATCTCTTTTCTCTATCAGGGGCCTGTGCAGGTGCCCGAAAATCAGGATATCTACTTCCATTTCTTTAGCAAGGTAACCCTGTGCAGTTGTGTTGGTAACCGAAAGCCCACCTTCATGTACAACTCCTATTTTTACCCCTTCCACTTCGAATTTCAGCCTTTCGGGAAGGAGCTTTTTGAGTTCGGGAGCATCATCATTGCCAAAAACCGCCTTTAATTTCCCGCTAGCATTGAAAGCCTGATAAGCCTCTACAGTACTGAAGTCCCCTGCATGTACTATAAGATCACACTCCTCAAGGAGCGTTTGCAGTTGCTGGGGAATTTCTCCGGTTTTCATATGAGTATCGGAAAGCGCAATCAGCTTCATGGGATATCTCCTGATTATATAAAACATGCCATTTAAAGATAAATGTATGCGAAACTTTTTCACAAGCCTTTTGAAAAAAATGGCTGAGTGCAAGCCTTTTCAAAAAACTGCTTGAGCGCAAGCCTTTTCAAAAAAGGCTTGAGCGAAAACCCCGAGCAATGGCGTAATAAACAGGCGCAACGGTTTCGGTCAAGTTCTTTCGTAAAAGGCTTGTAGTGCAGCTTAAAATTTTTCAAGAGAGCTTTAATTGAAACCCGATATTTCAAGAAAATCGAGTATGTGTTTCCATCTTTGAAGCAAAACAGCAGGGATAAAAATTATTTTTGCTCAGGAGTTTAATTCGTGCTTAGGAGCGATAAAATATAATTTCAAATTTTATGTTTGAGAATTGATCTATATTTTTTCCCTAAATAATCTTTTTTAGCAATAAGAACCCCCGATATTATATTTGAGTTCTTCCTAATATATTAAAAGTTATTTGCGATCAAAAGTCGTAAAGAAGAGGATTGAATCAAAAATAAAAGGAGCCCAAACATGAAAAAACTTACCAGGAAAGCATGGTTTCATAAAAGGAGGATTGGTTGGGGCGTTAGCCCAGCTAGCTTAGAAGGCTGGTTAGTAACTATTGCATTTATAATTATTGTTCCTCTTGTAGGTATGCATTATCCTGAAGAAAGCATAGCTAGATATGCTATTCTTACAGCAATGGTGTTTATTTTTATTGCGATTATTCTTTTAACTGGTGAGGCACCAGGCTCTGAAATGTGGGATAAGTTAAAAAATAAATGATAAACAAGGAAAGTAACGCGTTATTTAGAGAGGCTCTGAGAAAACTATCCCGGGATGGCAGTATTTAGAAAAATTAGAATTTTTGATTCAGACCCGTAGGTCTGGAATCGATTTCAAAATTATCAGGAGTTATTCGAGGGTCAGGTCTACAAGTTCGTACTCAAGGTTTTCGGTCTCCAGCCTGTTAAGAAGGGAAGAAACCTGCTCATCCACTGAAACCACAAGGGATGACAGCCCATGATACGCAGCTTCAATGACTGATTCATTAGTTCCAAACATAACATTTGGGGTTATGCCAATCTTGCGCAGGGCGATAAGTGCTTCCACACCTATAGCTGCTATATAGGGTTTTGAGTTTGCCATAATCTTCAGGCGTTCAATGTCCACCTTTCTTGACCCTCCACGCTCAATCCTGGGAACCTTGCAGATTGTAATTGTCGCATTTTCCAGGTCGATCAGGCCCTTTAAGTTTGTTACTCCTACATCTTCTCCTGCAGCCGCATCGGAGATAACATTGCCTGATGCACCCGTTTTTTCCGTGCTGCTAACGTACAGGAGCCCCTTTTCCATTTTCAGGTACACCTGCTGCCCTTCCTTTACATCCTCTTTTGCAATGGCTGTCCAGGTTGAAACATGGCTGATTATATCCTCCATGACAAAGCGAGCGTACCGCTTCATTTCGGTGGCATTCTCAAGAACCCACTCTACGCCTTCTTTTGTAATCCTGTACCGGACTCGGCCCTCAGTAACTATAAGCCCATCGTTTACAAGTTCTTTAATATATTCAGAAACTGCCTGGGGAGTTATTCCAATCTTTGCAGCGATTTCTTTCTGTCTTACATTCGGCTGGTGGGCTGCAATTTCAATAAGGACCTGGAACTTGGTTACTCCGCTTTTAGTCTTGAGGATTTTAATCATCAGTCGTAGTTCTCCTCTACATCTTCAATTAATTTTAATCTCTGTCCCATTACCGAAAGCCTTTCAGATCTGCGAGCAACTGCACAGATATAGAATGGGTTTTTATTAAGAGTCCGCGTGAGGTTGCTCATGGAGGTATTGCCTTCTTCAACAAGCCTTTCCAGTTCTTCGATTGCGTCTTTGACTTCCTCATACGGCTTAAAAGTAAGCATGATGATATCGCTCAGATCTTCAAACGAACACTGGAAGTTAACCTGAACTTTGGAATAGGAGCTGTGGTATTCTTTGGAGGGTTTTTGTCCTGCCTCCGGAACTCTCCACTGGCTCTCAAGAAGTCCGGCTTTTTTCAGAATGTGAAGGCTTTTTGACGAGTCTGCACCTATGAACTCATCAATCTCAGCTTTTGTCATCCATTTGTTTGAAAGTGCATCGAATATTTTTTTATGAGTTCTTGACCCAAAAGTCCTGAGCAATGGTACTAAATAGGAAGGATCGTTAATTATCCGAGTTCTTTTACCCATTTACTCCTCTCCTTCTCGTCTTACGTTATAAGCTTTCAAATATAATAAACATTTGTAATTTGATTATTTTTTATAATCAATATCAAGCCCTTCAGGCCCTTCCCAGTTAAAACTCGGGGCATTCCGCTTCAGTCCACGGCATTTTTCATGCAGTGCATGGGCAACAATAGGAAGAGCGATAGTAGCATCTACGAAAACCTGCACTTTTTTTGCCTGGGCTGCGATTTTTCCCCAGGAAACGGCTTCATCAAAAGTACAGCCTGAAAGTCCTCCCCAATGTGGAGCGTCAGTAGTGTATTGAAGCGCATAATCATGCCCTCCGATATTCATCCCCAGGATAGAAGCTATTACCTCTGTCTGCTGGATGAAATTCTTCGGGACTCCGCCTCCAACATAGACAACGCCAGTCTTTCCTGACTTTTCTACAATCTGCGTAATTTCGTCAACGTCTTTTATCTGGTCTATATTAAGTTTCAAGCCTCTCCTTCTTGCAATCGTGAGTCCGATCCCTATTGAACTGTCCGAAAGTGCAGGAACGAAGATAGGGACATTATGCCTGTATGCACTTACAACTATGGAATCTTCTGCAGCTCCGCGCCTTACCAATTCCTTTCCGAGAAGGTGCATGAACTCCCTTGATGAACAGGAAATTTCCCCAATTTTTTCTGCAAAATCCGCAATTAGGTTATCTGCAGCCCTGAACTCCTCCTCCACCGCGAAAATATCGTAAATTCTGTCCACGCCGTGCTCAAAGAGCTTCTTGTCGTCAGTCAGATGTGAACCTATATAATGCTTCTTGCCAAGTGCTTCGTGTGAGTCATGGAACAGGTTCGCCCCTGTACTTACAAGGCAGTCTATCATTCTCTCCCGGATCATATAAGAAATAACCCTTCGCATGCCAGCAGGGACCATCGCCCCTGACAGACCCATAAGCACGGTCAAATTCTCTTCTTTTAACATATTGTACCAGGCTTGAACGGATTCTGCCAGCTTCCTTCCCTGGAAACCTGTTTTGAGCATTCCGTCCATCAATTCGCTTATAGATCTGTCCTTTACATCTATCGGAACGGTTGGGTTATCTGTGAATACATTAAGACGCATACCATTCTCCTGATAAGCAAATAGTCATAGTTTTGCATGTAATTCCCAATACCTGAGGGCATTGGGCAACAGGCAATAAGAAATACAAGTAGAGGTAGATAATTATATATTTTTTATTAAATATCAATATATGCAGATTCTTTCACTGGGTGAGACCCAACAATTATGAATTTCTTAAAGAGCGCTAATTTGCCAGGTCTGAGCCAGAGCAAAGAGTCTGAAATTGAAGCATGATAAACAGTTTTGATATTCTCTGAGTAGTGTCCGTAAATAGGTTCGGAAGCAATTAAAGGTATGTATTGGTGTTCATATAGCAAAAACTGCTGCAGTGATTACGGGTCATCCAGTCTCCATGTTCCTCTACTGAACTGGGAATTAACTTCGTAATCATCTTTGCATCCTTATGATAATACTCAGTTTGAACTTAAACCAGATAGCAATTATCATTTTTAAGCGTTGCCCTTTAATCCCTCTGGAAAACGCTTAATTCCTGCTTATTTAATTAATAAAGAATATAAAATGATTTGGTTGGTTATACTACCTCATACATTTTCTTTCCAGAGAATTGCTCGCCATATAGTGCCGGAATTTACTGTTTACATTATCTTTCGTTTATTCTCCTCAGATTAATCTCCCACATTCCATCCATATACTCAAGTAAATCTCTTTTATTTATATCTATCAGTTTCTTCCCAATTCTATGACTTCACCTCACAGGCTCTCTCATAAGCTTTATATTATGCAGGATAATTACATCGTGTATTATCCTCTGCAATTTTCTTGCTTAATCGCCTCTCAGCCAGGAAAGATTAGATCTTTTTCAAAGATTCAGGAAAAAGGACTTATCCTTTTGGCTGCCCCTAAAGGCAGAAGGATTTACTTTTCTGAATCTTTGAAAGTTAATTCACGGCAATACAGCAATAACAGTAATAACAGCAATAACAGCAATAAAATGTGATGTCGGTACAGATGGAAGAAAAGCTCAATTCCAAACTCCTTGAACTACTTGAAGGCAGACAACTCTCGATCAGCGGGCTTTCCAGAGAACTGAAAGCCAGAGGAATAGAAGAGCATCGCCTTGTTCTTACAGGCTATCTCAGGGCACTCAGGGATCTTAATATTCTTGAAGAAACCGAAGTCCCTCCTTCGAAAATCTATGCCTTGCCTGAGAAGACTGCAGGGTCTTTATCGGAAAAAATCAGGGAGTCCAGGTCTCAGGAACTTCAAGACCCCGAGGAGATTTATTCTATTATCAGGGACCAGCTTCTTAAAATCAACCTGGATTCAAGGATTCCTGTAGGAGTATATGTGATTTCAAAACTGTTTGAAAGACCCTGTTTTCGCAGGGAATTGAAGCTTATTGGGATTACTCAAAAACACCTTGAACAGTACCTGGAAAAGCCTGGATTGGTGTGTGAAGTTCAGGATGCTCATCTAAAGAAAGCAAGGGCTGATATTACAAAGATTGAAATACCTCCCGATGACCCTGCGTATGAAATACATGAAAACAGGGAAGAAATTGTAAGGTTTGCGAACGAAGTGTTTGCAGGGTTGATTAGAAACAGGATCGATCTCGAGGGTCTGGTAGCGAAAAGTAAGCAAACTACCCTGCTTCCTTGAAGAGATTTTAATCGCTTAAATTGAAACTTTACATAACAGAGTTTATATTGTTGCTGCTATTGCTGGCTGGTGGTTCGGATATGAAAGTTGCTTGTGTCCAGATGGATGTGCTGCACTGCAGGAAGCAGAAAAACCTTGAAAAAGCCCTTTATATGGCTCATGAAGCCGTAAGAAGAGGGGCTGAACTTATTGTTTTTCCCGAACTCTTTTCAACAGGCTTTTGCTATGAGCATTTTGATCATGCAGCAGAAATTATGCCTTCTCCTGTTCTTGAAAACCTGGCGTGTTTTTCCGAAGTTAATGACTGCATTATCATGGGTTCAATAATTGAAAAGGTTGTCTCGGAAGAGGTTTCTGGCAGCAGGGAACTTGCGGATTCTGAAAAGCCCGCTCCTTCGAGCTCAGATAATTCAATGCTTTACTATAATCTCGGTTTTTGCTTTGAATCAGGAATTTTAGCCGGTACTTACCGGAAAACTCATCCTTTTAAGGGTGAAAACCAGTATTTCTCCAGGGGAAGCTCAATCGAACCTATTGCTTTAAAAAAAAGGGACCTGAAAATCGGTTTCCAGATCTGCTACGAGCTTCGTTTCCCTGAAGTTGCAAGAAAGCTTGCTCTTGCTGGTTCTGACCTTCTTGTTACGACCGCAGCTTTCCCAAATCCCAGATCTGAGCACTGGAGAGTTCTTGCAAAAGCAAGAGCAATCGAAAACCAGATCCCGCATATTGCCTGCAACCGCATTGGTTCGGCTCCCGACTGCACCTATTTCGGAAACTCAATGATAATTGACGCCTGGGGTGAAGTAAAAGCCGATGCAGGCGATCAGGAATGTGTAATTGTCTATGACCTTGACTTGTCCTCAAAAGAAGAGATCCGAAAGTTTATTCCTGTATTTGAGGATAGGAGAGCAGAGCTTTATATCTGACTTCACTAATAAAATTTTGCAATTTCCGATTAAAAATATCTTCTCAATTGTTTATTATGATGGAAATTTTTACAAACCTGAGGCTTTAGACCTATACAAAAGTTAGGTAAATACCTCGGTATATGGTGAAAGAACGCAGATAGAGCTTTGTTACTTTTTATTAACTCAGTGCGCGACTCTGAGTGTCAGAAATAGATACGTAAGAGCCATAATATAATAAAATAGTGTAAAAAGATAATGTGCTACTAGAAGCACAAAAAGTTGGAGTTGAAAAGAATATAAGAAGCCTGAAAGCTTCTTTTACTCCTCTCTCTTTGCCTGCTCGATGTAAATTGCGGGCCTTAGCGGCTCGGCAAACCTTGACTTCTTTTCAGGGTCAAAGGCAGGTGAGTCGGCACTGTGGACTTCAACAGGGCAACCGATCTCTTTTTCCAGGAAGGAAGCCGATTCTTTCAGGAGAGCCTGCTCATCAAGCTCCGAACCTGCAAAGACTTCATACCGATCTGCGCCTCCACTTTTGAATTCAGAGACAAGCTTCTGTACGAACTTTGGGATCTCTTTTCCGAAGCGTTTGAGATCAGGATTTGACATCAGGGTTTTTATAAGGTTGCCTACCTCAAGAGAATCTTCACGCTGCATATCGCAGGCACACCTGACGGCTTTGGCTTTCCAGGCAGGGGCTGTATAGAGATGAACCATCTGCGGGGTCATCTTCGTTACCCTTATAATCTCCTCAATGTCTTCCAGGGTTCCCTTTATCACTTCTTCGGCAAGCTCTGCACTGTCATCTATCAGGTCTTCGTTATAGAGCGGGTACTGAGCAAGGGAAATCGGGTCTTTGTGCCCCATTGCTTCCCAGATTTCCTCACAGAGGTGGGGGGTAAAGGGAGCCATAAGCCTGACCCAGTTGTCCAGCACATAATAGAGCAGGTTTTCTCCGCCTCTCCTCTGGTACCATTTGACATCATTTATCAGCAGGAAGAAAGAGTTCTGGATTGCTTCCCTTGTCTGAATAGAGTCAAGGGCAGAATTCGTGTTCCGGATATATTTCTGTATCCTGGAAAGGATCCAGCGGTCGATCTGTTTCAGCTCAGTGTTCAGGTCTGCACGTTTTCTGCTCTCTATAACATCCTTAGCGAAGGAATAGAACCTGTCCACCTGCCTTCTGGCAGATTCAACTCCTGTCCTCTGCCAATCTGCATCCTGTGTCTGCTCGGCTGTGGAAAGAATATACATCCTTGTTATGTCCGCACCGTAATGGCTGACCGCATTTTCCATAGTCAGGATAGGACCTTTGGATTTGCTCATTTTCTGTCCTTCAAGGGAGACAAAGCCATTTACTGCAATCGCTTTTGGCCACTTATCCTCTTCAAAGAGAGCTACATGGTGGAAGAGGAAAAAGAGCAGGTGGTTGGGTACAAGGTCTTTTCCCGAAGAGCGCAGATCAACCGGATACCAGTAATTGAAATGCCTGCGGATTTCTTTAAGCAGCTCAGGACTGAGCCCAGTATCCGCGCTGACAGCTGCCAGGTCGCCCTTTCCAAGCAGGACATAGTCGAAGAATGAAAGGGTAAGGTTTTCGAGCTTCAGATCACCGCTTTCGATAAACCTGGCAATGATATAATAGCTCATGTAAATTGTCGAATCTCCAAGGGACTCAATCAACCATTCTTTATCAAAGGGAAGACGGGTTCCAAGCCCTTTCCTGCGGGCACAGGCTTTATCCTTGAGCCAGTCAATCTTGTTTTCAAACTCAACCCTGTACTCCTCAGGAATGATCCGCATCCTGCTGAGGCATTCGTAAACCTTTGCTTTCCATTCTGGATTCGAATAATTAAGGAACCACTGACCTTTCACCATATTTACTACACAGGGTGTACCGCAGCGGCAGACTACAGGTTCGCTGAATTCGTAAAAAGTCTCCCCTGCGTTTGAGCTGATGAAGTCCCTGGTAAGGATATCCTTTATTTTGGAAACAGCCTGACCTTCGTATTTTCCTGTAATCTCCTTAAGAACACCGCCGTGGAATTCCCTTCTATATATGATTTTTGTGGCTTCTTCGGCTTTCGGGTCATTCTGGTTTTCAATTCCCATGCTCTCAACAATTTCTTTTGCAGGGAACTCCCCAAAATCGGGCACCTTGATAAGGGAAATCAGTTTGATCTTCCTGAGATCTTCGGCTATCCCGTACTCGCTAAGGTCAGCATCGTAAAGATCTCGAAGAGCCAGGTAGTCAAAAGGTGCATGAGCAGGTACGCTCATTACTATTCCGCTTCCGTTTTCAGGTTTTACAAAGGATGCAGGAAGGGAAATTACTTCATCCCCAGTAATCGGGTTTGTGAGTTTTATTCCTATTATGGATTTTGCAGGCACATCCTCAATATACTCGACTGTTCGGTCAGTAAATGTAAGTTTTTTGAAAGCTTCCCTGCTGACAACCCAGAACTCTTCCCTTCCATCCTTCGTGACTTTTGCTTTTACATAAGTCACATCAGGGTTGACCCAGAGGTTAGTCACTCCATATGTCGTTTCAGGCCTCAGGGTTGCACAGGGCAATATGAGATCCTTATATCGGAACTTGATCAGCGTATATTCGACGATAGTAGCTTCTTCTCCATATAAAATGTCATGATCCTCTACAGGGTTATTGTCATTCGGGCACCATTTTACAGGATGCGAGCCTTTCACAATGAGCCCCTTTTCTTCAAGCCGGGTGTACTGCCACTCAATGAACTTTTTATATGTCGGGTCAGTCGTGGTAAACTTGCGCCTCCAGTCAATAGAATACCCTATATTACGCATGGCTTTCTCGGATTCACGCTTGAAATAATCAACGATCTTCTCCGGGGTATCGAGCGTGGGGAGAATATCTCCTGGAATCCCGTGAAGGCGTTCATAGACGTCCATAGTCTGAGGGTCCCGGTTTGCAATCAGTTCGGCAAGCCCCACAATGGGTGTGCCTGTCACATGAAAGCCCATAGGGTAAAGCACATTATACCCGAGCATCCTCTTGTGTCTTGCAACAACATCCCCTATGGTAAAGGTCCGGGTATGTCCTGCATGCAGGTTCCCGTTCAGGTAGGGGTAGGGGATGGTTATGAAAAATTTTTCTCGTTCATCGGGCTCAGCCTGGAAAATCTGGCTTTCGTCCCACTTTTCCTGCCATTTTTTTTCGATTTCATGAGGCTTATAATCCGGCTCCATTGTTTTCACACCCATCGGTTTGTTTTTCAGGTTTTATTCAGTATTTCCGAAGATAGCTTCTCTGATAGCTTCTATGCTGGCATCCACTACAATCGGTTCTTCGCAGACATCAATTACGGTTTGAGGGTCTTTAAGCAGGTGGCCTGTAGTGATACAGACAACAGTTTCGTCTCTGCCTATAACGCCAAGATCAACCAGTTTCTTGAGCCCTGCAACCGAGGCTGCACTCGCAGGTTCGACTCCGATGCCTTCAAGCCTTGCAAGGTCCTTTTGGGCTGCAAGGATTTCTTCGTCAGTGACAGATTCAGCAGTCCCACCTGACTCCCTAATTGCAGTCAGGGCTTTCTTTGCGTTAACCGGGTTTCCGATCCTTATTGCAGTTGCAACGGTCTCAGGTTTTTCCTCGGGAATAATTTCCGGGGATCCGCTCTTTATGGTTTTTACTATCGGGCAGGAACCTTCAGCCTGAATTCCGGTCATCTTCGGGAGTGAATCGGTTATGCCGAGCTTCTTAAACTCCTTGAAGCCTTTATAAATTGCGGTGATATTGCCTGCATTTCCTACGGGGAGGACAATTCTGTCAGGAACCCTGAAGCCAAGCTGGTCTGCAATCTCAAAACCTATAGTCTTCTGGCCTTCCAGCCTGTAGGGGTTGATAGAGTTAAGGAGATAGATTTTTTCCTGGGTGCAGAGGGTGCGTACAAGGGCAAGAGCATCGTCAAAGTTTCCGCGAATACTGAGCACCTTTGCCCCGTGCATAAGGGCTTGAGCTACCTTTCCAAGAGCGACTTTTCCTGCAGGTAAAAGTACGACCACAGGAATTCCAGCTTTTGCCCCATAAATTGCAAGGGCTGCTGAAGTGTTTCCAGTAGATGCACAGGCAACTGTATTCATACCAAGCTCAAGGGCTTTAGTAACTCCTACAGTCATTCCCCTGTCCTTAAAAGAGCCTGTAGGGTTCATGCCTTCGTGCTTTACATAGAGCTCTTTAATCCCTATCTTCTCAGCCAGACGGTCGCACTTATAAAGGGGGGTCCCGCCTTCCCTTATAGTTACAGGTTCCCTTTCTACAGGAAGAAGTTTTGCGTACTTCCAGACCGAAGGGCATTCGGTCTTGAGTTTTTCCATGTCAATCTTAATTGAGGAATAATCGTAAATAACATCAAGCAGCCCGTCACACTTGCTGCATGTATAGATTACTTCGTCTTTAGGATACGCTGCACCGCAGTCGATACATTTCAGGTGATACATTAAATTGCTCCTGTTGGTAATTTTGAATTGTTTCAATATCGGGCTGCATGTTAACCCATTTTGGGCTGGAACAGCCTTGACTTAATCAATATAATCATAATCTGTGTAAGTATAGTCTGGATTTCGGACTAGTATAATATTAGAGTTTAATAATATTTTGTATCCTTAACACACTACTTGTTTTTAAATTGTACTGTTTCGGTCTACAACGTACTATAAAATATAATTTTTATGTAAAAATTCAAGCTTTAGGGGCAGTATTAGAAGTTAATTCAAAAGATAATTTTCGTAACAGACCTGCTACAAAAGTAAATAGTCCCGTATTATTCTCCAAGTTTATATTCTTTGATTTCTTTGCTCAAAAAGTAACCAAGCACTGTTCTTATAAGGACGACACCACCCAGAAGTAAAAGCTCCTGACTGGAGGGGTCTCTCAAAGTTCCAAGGATGGCAACTACAATATAAAACTCAAGCCCAAAAAGTACTTTTTTTGTAAGCTCTTTTCTGACCTTTTCCAGATTGTAGGGTCTTTTTAACACTTCACGGAGGAAAAGCTGAAATGTTGCTTTTAGACCTCCGTAGATTATAATAGCTGTGCCTACTGCTTCAAAGAGCAATTCGAAGACCAGAAGGAATGTCTCCATATATCCTGAGACCATCTTGTACCTCTCACACTGCTTCTGAAGATTCATCTTCAATCAAAGTTATATTCTCTTCTTCTCTACTGAGAAAATGGCTAAGAAGGATCCGAACTAATACAACAGCCCCTACCAGCAGGAGATCTTCTAATGATTGTCTTCTAAGGGTTTCAAGCAAATCCGCAATAATCAGGAGTTCAAGTCCCAGGATTATCCTGTCAGTAAATTCTCGCCTTACTTTCTGGTAACTTCCAGGTCTTTTAAAAACCTCTATATCCACGATTTTATACATAGTCCTTAGCCCCCCATATATTATAATGAGCGCGCTAACAATCTCGAAGTACTGCACAAAGATCTCCAGAACTAAGACAAGAAATTCTAACACTTTCTCTTCCAAAATTCATCCCCACAGCAAACTCCCTAAAATAGATGATGCCTTAAAAACCAGGACTTCTTAAAAACCAAGCCTTTGAGTGCGTTGCATAACTTTTAGTTCATTGCATAATATGTTTCGGAAAATCTCCCCAGCCAGTTTTTATTTCACGTGTTTCAGTATGATCATGATATAATATTTGCTTTATCTCAAGGTTTGTTTAGCTCCAAAGATTGTTCTATAAATTTTGTTGCGTTAAAAATTTGTTTTTGCAATGTAAAATCTGAAAATTTTCTTTATCTCTATCCAGAAAGTAGTGGCTATTACCACTATCAGAATAATTTCCCACACCCATAGCGGAAGAAAGGTAGTCTTCAAATAAGGGAAAAGCGTGGGGATATTTGTCATTGCTGTGGTAAGTACAATCATTCCGGCAAGCCATAATGACGCAAAACGGTTTGAGAAAATACCCTGTTTCAGGAGAGGAAGCTCCCTTTGCTTCATATTCAGTGCAAGGCAGATGTGTCCAAGTAACCAGGTTGAGAATGCAGCAGTCTGTGCAAGGACAAGGTCACCTGTCTGGTAATATAAAAAAGTATAAAGAACAGTTATTCCTGATGCCAGTCCGATACCATTTACAAATATTTTCTTCAACATAGTTGATTTCAAATACTTTTGAACATCTTCTGGCATACGCTGTAACAAATCAGGTTCTTTCTGTTCAGTAACAAATATAGTTGAAGAAGCAAGATCCATCAGCAGTTCAACTATGATTATATGAATTGGATTAAGAGGAAAAGGAATTCCAAGTATTAGAGGAGTCAGGAAAATTGAAAGCAGTATTGCTTTAGCAGTAAGATAATATGTAATGCCTTTCTGGAAGTTGTCCAGAGATTTCCTGCCGTTTGCTATTGCATCTAGAATGTGAATATAATTGTCATCAGTTAATACAAGATCGGCACTCTCTTTTGCCAGGTCAGTACCTACTTTTCCCATCGCTATGCCTACATCAGCTGATTTTATTGCGGCGGCATCATTTATGCCGTCCCCAATCATAGCAACTTTTTCCCCATTAGCCTGTAAGGCTTTTATCAGCCGAAGCTTCTGGAGTGGAGCAACTCGTGCAAATACTCCAGTTTTCTTTATCACTTCTGCTAGTTCTTCGTCTTTCAGGCTATCGATCTGATCGCCAGTTACTACTTCTCCTCTTAATCCTATTTTTTCTGCGACTGCTTTAGCAGTACTGGGGTGATCTCCGGTAACAATAATCGTTTTTACTCCAGCCATCTCAAGCGAAGCTATGGCTTCTTTCACGCCTTCCCTGACTGGATCTGTCAATACTGCAAGGGCAACGAAATCCAGATCTTTTAGCTTGTCAGTTTCTGGTTTCTCTAAAATATGCACAGCATAAGCAACTACACGTTCGCCAGCAGCAGTTTCTTTTTCTAAAATCTCAAGTAATTTTTCCTTTTCTCTTTCGGGAAGGTTTGAGCTATTAATAAGTATCTCAGGTTTTCCTGCTATTGCGTGGAGAAAGCCGTTATCTTTTTTGTATACAAGAACACGCCAGGGCTGACCTCTGGCAAAACCAGCGAATATGTAGGGAGAGGGTTTTTTACCCTGAATCCTTCCAAGTGCTTCCAGAACTGCTTCGTCTGTTGGGTCTTTCGAATGTTCTGGAAGCGACAAAAGTATTTTTTCTCTCAGATCAGATTGCTCTGGTGATTGTTCTAATTTATCTCCCTCAGCAAAAATAAATTTCTTAAGGTGTATTTTATTTTCTGTAACTGTCCCTGTTTTATCTGTCACGACCACAGTTACAAAACCAAGCGTTTCTGTACCTCTCAAATGTTTTGTTATAACGTTTTCTTTTGCAAGCTCAAAGGAAGCCAGTGCAAGTGCCATTGTAATTATAATTGGAGGTTGCCCTGGAACCATCAGGAAGGTCAAGGCTAACCAGGTAATTATCATTTGCTGAAAATCCTGACCTCTCAATACTCCTATGGCAGGTATAATAAGACTAACTGCAACTGCAACAACTGCTAGCATTTTTGCCAGATTTATCATGGCAGTTTGGAGATAGGTGTTTTCTTTTTCTGTTATCTGTACTTCTCTTGCAATTTTGCCAAATTCACTTTTCTCTCCAACAGCAGTAACAAGTACAGTTCCTTCACCGTCAAGAACGACAGTGCCTGAAAATACGGAGTTAGTTCTCTCTGGAAGTGACGCTTCTTCCGGAACCTCAGATTCAGCATCTTTTCTCAATGGAGTTGATTCACCTGTTAGCGCGGATTCATCAACAACCAGCCCTTTGCTTTCAATAATTCGACCATCAACAGGAACACGAACTCCTGAGGATAAGATAATCAGATCCCCAGCTACAAGCTCAGACGATGCAATCTCCAGTTTATTTCCTGCTCTTATAACGGTTGATGTTGGCTGTGCCAGTGCTTTTAGTTGTTTGAGAGTACGATCAGTTCTTGCTTTATTAATTAATTCTATGAAAACGTAAGCCATGACAACAAAAACCATTACAGCAGCTTCTAAAAACCTGGAGAATATAAAGGAGAGAGCAGCTATAGAAAGAAGCAGCAGCATCATGGGCGATTTCATTCCTTCAATAAGAAGAGAAAAAGTACTGGTAGGTTTGATTTCGGCAAAGGTATTTTTACCAAATCTCTCAGCATTTTTTTGAACCTGCATCTCTGAGAGACCGGTTCTTATGTCAGTGTTGTAATAATTTACAAGATCTGAAATTGAGCCAGCCCACCATTTCGACAAATCTGTCATGCACTCCCCATGTTACAATACAGATAAGGTGATATAAAGACCAATACTGTTGAATAAAATCACCATCTTCCTGATTGCGCAATAGAGTCACCATCTTCCTGACTGCATAGTGTTTGAGTATTAACTTGAGAATTAGAAATACTTGAAAATTCAACTAGGATTCGATAAATTAACTTGATAATTAGGGAAACTTGAAAATTTAACAAGGGCTCTATAAAAACTTGCTCCGGAAATAAATCCGGAGCGAACAGAGTCAGTATAGTTACTCTTTCTTCAAGTCCATTATAGTTACTCTTTCTTAATAAGCCCATTATCCATTATAGTTACTTTTTCTTATTAATCTCTGGTTACAGATCCGGAATTTCTCCGTGCTCTATATTGTAGGCTTTTACAGCTTTCGGAGCTCCGAGCAGGAGCTTTCGAATTCTATTATACACGCTCGGATATTTTTGGGGATCAAGTTCTCCGAGGAGGTCTGCCAGAATTTTTACCAGTGGAATATGGTATTTTGTTTCCATCATGTCTATGTGTGCAAAGGCATTGAGCAGGTTGACTGTAGTGTATTCGTTTACAGGAGCAAGCTTTCTAAGGATCTCTGCAAAGAGAGCTCTGCCTTCTTTGGTCTGGAGTGATTTTTTCCGGTTACGGGCAAAGCTACCGTAAAGGGCTCGCTGATCATTTGCCTGCTCTATCCTGAAAGCATCTGACCTTTCCATTTCCCTTACAAGTTCTACGGCGTCAATGCTGCTGTTGCTTCCTATTGCGGAAAGGAAAGCTTCCCAGGCAACAAGATTTTTCTTTGATTCAGCTTCAAAGGCTCTCAGTACCTCAACCTTGTCAGGGGCTGAACTGTCCATGTATGCAGAAAATGCGCTCAGCCGGTCTGTTGCACAGGTTGCAGTCTCAAACTGCTGTTTTATCATGGCATGAATATCTGGAGTGTCAAGGGTTGCAAGGATGCTAAGACAGATGTTTTTAGCCTGCCTGTATTTGATTGCCCTGGCGGTCTCTTCAAGCGTAGAATCCATGGGAGTTGAGCCACTTTCAAAGTAACGGTAGGCTGAAATCACGGAGTTTTTGTACTTCCAGGCAATTGCTTTCAGAAGGGATTGCTTTACATCATAAAGTGCCTGGTACCTGTGGGCAAATTCTTCATCTTCTACGGATTCAAAAATGGTCAGGAACTGTCCACCGGCTTTCTCAAGAAGTTGCCGGTCGTTCAGGAGCCTGTAGTATAGCTCGATAAATTCCTCAGAGGGGCTAGATCCTGGATTCTTAAGTAACCTGAGCTTTTCTCTGTCAACCAGGGTGTAAAAAGCCATAAATCTGCCTATGGTATCCCTATCCTTTCTAACCTGCATCAAGAGCTCTTCCTGGCTTGCCCTGTATATGAGCTTCCCGTAGAAAGAATAGCCCCTGTTAAGGGAAAGGAAGGCTGGCATATCCACATTCTCAATTGTAAGCTCGGCAGTTTCCCCGCTTACTCGTTCGAGGATCTCAGCAAGGTCGTTCCCGTTTTCGTCCACAAGGGCTGCCCTGAACGGGAATTCCCAGGGTTTTGCGTCGGCGGGGACCCTCTGTTTGAGGAAGAATTTGAATCTCCGCTCAGCCCGGTTATATTCGGCTGAAACCTCAACTACAGGAAACTTTGTCTGCCTCAGCCAGGTTTCGGACATTTCCTTTAAAGGCTGTCCGCTTTCCTCTTCCATAGCTTCGATCCAGTCCTGAGTGCTTGCATTGGAGTGCTTGAACTTTTTAAAGTACCTGTCAAGACCTCTGGCAAATGTATCCTTTCCTATAAGGGTTTCAACCATCCGCACATATTCCGGGGCTTTTACGTAAGTAACTGCGGTAATCAGGTCGTTAGGGTCGTTGAAGCCTTCAGGAATGATCGGCATGGAAGCCGCTCCAGAATCCAGGGCAAATGTCCCAGATACAGGCTCAAGCAGCTCAAGCACCCTCGAAAGCCTCTGGTAATCTTCGCCAAAGAAAAAGGCGTGGAACTGCTCTTCGACATGCACGGTAACAGCTTCATTCAGCCAGATCTCAAACGGGCTTTTTCCCGTGACTTCGGACCCGTTCTGGTTGTGATAATATTCGTGCACCTTTACCTTTACCATATATTCATAAGCGGAGTCAACCATTTGAGGGAAAGGCATTATCTTATTTGTGGTAATTGTGGTATTTCCGACATTTTCCATACCCCCGAAGTCCGAATTCTGCATCCCGATTTCCCTGTATACTGTGCCTGTGTACCTGTACCCGGGAGTGATGGTTGCGTCAAGCTCGGCAAGCCTGGATCTGAGCTTTTCAAGTTCTTCCAGCGTAGTTTCGGACTTTGTTTCATATTTCATCTTTTCCCGCCTGCGGACAAGCTCCCAGATCTCCTTCCTGACAGACAGTTTTTCCTCATCGAACTGTTCGGGTCCTGTGAAAAGATAAACCCACATAACCGCATCGTGCAGAATATCAAGTGCTTTTTCGGCAGCGGATGCCTCGGACGCCGGGGGCACGAGCAGTTCGAGCATGAAAGTCCTTCCGTCAGGATACTCGAATTCTCTCTTAAATGTCGCATAAGTCCCCACCCCAAGGAAAAAGAGATAGGTCGCCATCGGTGTGACCGAGTTATCATAAACTATCTTATCCCTCCCAGGCTTTATTGTATGCCTCTCAACCACGACGTCCCCATTTGTAATCAGGTTCGTGTACCGCGAATCCGCAATAATGGTAGTGGTATACGTGCATTTTGCAGTCATATCATCAATGCACGGCACAATCCTCTGGAACCCCCACTGCTGGCACTGCGTGATCTGCTGTGGAGGGGCACCTGCCGGCGTCTCGTCATAGTACAGCCCTTCAAGAATATGCTTTGTTGGTCTGCAAACCGTATCCGTGACAATCGCAACCTCGGTATGTGGCGGAACCTCTTCTCTGAAATTAATCTCAAGAATCGCATCATCTTTCCGGTACCTGTAAGAAATCTCATACTGTATGCAGCTCACAGCCCGAATCTCAAGATCCCTGCAGTTCAATTCCAACTTTTCAATAGGAGCATCCTTTGTCCTCACCCTGAGCACGGATTTCACATTTGTCCTGTCATCATAAACGTCAAATACAAGATCCATATGCAAAACGTCAACCGTAAGTTCCCCGAAATCCTCCGGATAATACTTGTAAAGCCTGTTCTTCATAAAGGGGTCACCGAATAAAGTTATACTTGGGATAGAAAAGGGAGGAATGAGATTTAAAGGTGTAGTTTTGAAAATGGGAATTTATATTTACTCCGTAGAATTCTCTTAAAAAACTTTCATTATCTCTCTCACTCTTCCAAGTTTTCTATCATCTCAAATTTTGTTGAGTTCTGAGGTGAGTTCTAAGGTCTCATTGATTCTTCACCAAATTACATCGATTCTTCACCAAATTAATAACAAACGACATATAATATTTTATACTGCCTCGATTATTTCAAAAAATTATTATACATATTATATGATATCCTTGATAACACTCAGTATTGGATAGACAGTCAACTTTGAATGAATTTCAATATATTTATCTATATTTTTATTGAATTTCCATAAATTTAGATCAAAGTTGTCATATTCCTCTACCAACCAAAGAGATTTAACTAAAATAATAAGCCGGTATTGCAAAAGTTATTTGCTTGAAATGAGAAACCAATAGCAGTAAAACATGAGCTGTCAAAGAGATAATTATTTTTAGTAAATCTTCTTGTGTGTGTTACTTTTTTTTTCGCTTTCCCTGAGTGCTCCTGTTAAAACAGCAAAACTTCATAAAACTAATAGGTGAATAAATGTCTAACATAAGCATTCTAAAAATCGTTCTTTGTTGTCTATTTATAGTAACGTGTATACCCACGGCATTGGCTGAACCCTTAGCCGAGTCTGACCATCCTTATGCAAATAATTTTGAATATACATGGACTATCAGCGAACCTGGCGCCGATCAAATACGACTACACTTTGAATATCTTAAGCTTGCCCAAAATTAACGAATTAATTTTCAAGTTTACGATAAGTTAATTCTTTACGATAAATATGATAATGTACTTAAAATCTATGGAGATAATATGGGTTTTAATTCTCAAGATTTCTGGACAGAATGGTATACAGGTGATACATTAAAAGTCAAACTTGTAACAGACAGCTCAGGGACTGCGAATGGGTTTATAATTGACAAAACCGAAACCAGAATGAAAGAAGAAATAGATATTGGAGAAACAGATACTGGAAAATCCGAAACTGACTCTGATGAACCCGAAACTAATAATCAGATCATAACTGACGACAAGGAAGAAGTAGATACTAATTCTAAAGATACATCTGCTAGCGTGCAATTGTATGGCGAAAAGACAAATGTTACTTTGGGAGAAGATATTCTACTTAGACTTTCTGCTGTAAACTTGATCACAAAACCGACAATGCACGTCCAGGTAATCCTTCTCCCTCCTTCGGGAATGAGTGTAACATCCACAGAGTTTGTTCAATCTGGAGCTGGTCAGTATACAACTACTTATGAACTTGAGCCTGGACAGGGAAAAGATATTGAAGTAAGGATTAAGTCCAATCAGGTCGGAAACTTTAACGTTAATGGCAGGGTAATTTACTATTTTGAAGGTGATCTAGAAAATGCAGAAGATCATAAACTTACTCTACCGATAAAAGTTAGGGAAGGAACGTCATCAAACTTACAATCTCCTTCTGCTGGCACAGAGGATAATGCCCAATCAGAAAATGAAACTAAAAGTCCGGGATTTGGGTCAATTGTAGCGCTTATAGGGCTTTTATCCTTCTATGCATTGAAAAGACGAGATCTTTAAGTTGATACAGGGGATGTGTGGCTCCAGTTATCTTCATAAAACTTTACGCTGGGTGCAGATCACATTCCTTTTATTTCAAAACAAACGTAATCCGACTCCGATTTTTATAGCTTTCTGTCCTTACCATGAGCAGGAACCTGATATTTTCTCTATCATTATGGGCATTAAATTCCATATCTATGTGCAAACGCCAGTGGTAAGTTCTCCAGAATTCAGGTGATGTTTACAAAGACTATTCTTCATAAGAAGCACTAAGTAAAATTATAAGTTATGTAATTGGGTAGAAATGGAGGACAAAAAGGAATAGTTTGAAGATAAGTATTCGTATCCACATTATACAGCAATATAAAAGATTTTCGTTACTTACCTAACCTCATTTATTTTTTCTTTTTGTCATAATATTTATGTTTATTTCTGAAATTTATCAGAATATAAATATTCTGATATAAAGGTGATAATATTTCTATAATTTTTTCGAAAAATTATTATATGTGTCACTTCATACCCTCAAAAATATCGTTATTAGAAGACATTCAATCTTGAATGGTTTTCTATCAATTTACTTATGTTATTTCCAAATTTTTCTTAAATTTTAATTAGAATGTCACATCTTATTGAAAGTCACGGGTGTTCCATCCAAACGCAAACTCTGGGTTTCAGGAAAATCATCTACTTGAAATGAGAAATCAACAACAGTGAGGTGTAAATTTTTAACGAGGGATAACTTTTTCGCAAATTGTTACTCGTTGTTTTTCTCTCTTTCTGCAAGTGCGCCTTTGAAGTAATAAAATTTTATGAAATTGAAAAGAGTGTAAATATGTCTAAATTAAATATTTTTAGAGTTGTTTTATGTTGTTTTTTATTTGTAGTTCTCGCGTGTATGCCTGCAGCATCATCTGAATCTTTAGCCGAGTCTAAGCATCCTTATGCAAACAACTTTGAATATACATGGTCTAATATAAGCGAACCTGGTGCGACTGAAATAAGGCTTCATTTTTCAGATTTAGATATTGGTAGGTACGATAAGTTAACTATTTTAGATAAGTATGGAAATGATCTTGTAACCTATTCTGGCATCACAAAAGCAGACTTCTGGACAGAATGGTATGTAGGGGATACGTTAGGAGTTAGGCTCATCACAAGCGATCAAGGGACTGCCTATGGGTTTAAAATTGACAAATTAGAAAGCAGGTCAGGTACGTGTATATCTAATAACTCTTTAGCCGAGTCATACCATCCTTATGCAAACAACTTTGAATATAAATGGCCTGATATAAGCAAGCCTGGTGCCACTCAGATACGAATCCATTTTGAAAGCCTTAATCTTGCTGACACCTACGATAAACTCATTCTTTATGATAAGTATGACAATAAACTTGTGACCTATAGTCGTTATCAGTCAGGTAATGATTTCTGGACGGAATGGTACACAGGAGATACATTAAAAGTTAAACTTATAACAGGTAGCTCGGGGACTGCATACGGGTTCAAAATTGACGAAGTAGAGGGCAGATCAGATATGTTCATATCTAATAGCTCTTTACCCGAGTCATATCATCCTTATGCGAACAATTTTGTATATAAATGGCCTGATATAAGCAAACCTGGTGCCACTCAGATGCGACTCCACTTCGAAAGCCTTAATCTTGCTGACACCTACGATAAACTCATTCTTTATGATAAGTATGATAATGTACTTAAAACATACAACGCTCATCTTGGTATTAACTATCAGGATTTCTGGACAGAATGGTACACAGGAGATACATTAAAAGTTAAACTTATAACAGGTAACTCGGGGACTGCTTATGGTTTCAAAATTGATAAAGGCGAAATTAAAAATGATAAAAACGTAACAACTGTTTTTACTGAATCTGCAAAAGCATTGGATCCTACTACTGAAAAAGTTGGGAATAATTCTGGAGAATATTCTGATGACCTAAAAAAATTCATGGATCGTTTCCATAGTGTGAGTGTAGAGATTGCAGTTACTTTGAATATCTTAGAAGAAGAGGATAACCAATCATGGATGTATAGAAATATACAATGGGTTTTTAGCGGAATAGGTACTTCGCTTGGTGCTTCGCTTGTTATAATACTTATGAAAAGATTGAAAGATAAAAAAATCAGACAATGAATACTCAGAAGATAAAAAATTGGAAAGCAACTGATTGTCAGGCAATCAAAAATACTCTCGCGCCTCCGTTATAGATTCCATAAGAGAAATAAAAGTAATATTGTTTATCCCTATAAAGCTTCATAGCAAAGTAGAAGGATAAATATTGTGTAATTCCCTGTGTATTATGGGGAAATTTTCATCCCCCAGCTCGCCGGGGGTATTTTATTGAAATCGAATTTACTCTCAAAACTCTCATCTATCTGAAAGTTTGAATCTATGCATTTTGAAGCTCTCGGCATTAAAGATAACTCCTTATTATAGGAAAAGACAGTGTTCTATTATCTTCATATCTCAGCAATTAATATCTAACTCAAAACCCCCAACCCAATATTCAATATCAATGTCCTCAATCCCCCTCTACTTCGCAAACTATATATATCATCCCAAACAAATAAAGTACTGTATAAAAGTCTCTAATTTGGAGAGTGTTTTTTCAAATAATGCTACACCAGAGGATCAAGGATGGACTGAACCTTCAGATGCATCCATTGAAGTTTTCAGCTTTTTATCTCATTTTAGGAGCTCCGTGAAAGCCAGTCGTTATGCTCTTGCGGGGGACCCTATTTAATTTTGAGCGGTTTAAAGCTGACAGCAGTAAATGATGAAAAAACACAAAAACAAATTAAAACAAAATAGAGGCTAAAACAATAGAAAAACGAGCGAAATAAAGAGTACTTTAGCACCTTTATTTGCGAGGTTTGAAACAAAATGTCAGAAGAATCCGACGATTCAGATAGTAGTGATAGTAGCAGCCATCAGAAAATGCTCACAGTAATCGGAATGGTTCTGTGTGCGATACAGTTTGCGTTCTTCGTATACATGATATTAAAATTTGTAGAGCTGGATTTTGCCCAGGGCTTTAAATTTATGCTGGTTGCATACACTTCAGCGTTCATTTACAAGAACCTTGAGAATTCCGGGAAAATTCCTGATGTAGCAGCCGAGAACTGATGACTGTGTGGTTTTGGTTTAAAACTCCACACCTTCTACAGAAACTATCTGCTTTGAATTTTTTTCCTTTTTCTATTTCTTTAATCTTTTTTGATTTTCTCCTTCTTTTAGGCATGGCTATCCTTTGCTATTCTTTTCTGTTATTTGCTATTAGTTGATTTCAGTTTAGAAGAAATTAATACAAACCTTTTAATGTGATTTTACCTCCTTTGAGGTAAAAAGTAATTAGTCTGTGGGAACATAAGGAGCAAATAAGCCCCAACATTGAAAAGAGGAATAGCTGAGTCCTTCGGGTAGGAGAAAAACCTTTGATTCACAAATAGAAAAAGAGATATAGGATCATTTTTTAGTACCATCAATAGATCTTTTAAGGGATAAACATGGATCTTGTTTTGCAGATTGATTCCGATTACTCGCTTCAGGAAGCAAGCGAGGTTATCCGTTCGGCTCTGGAACATGAGAAGCACCTTGCAAAATACAAAATAAATCGCTACTCCATGATCTGCGATGAATTTGAGGATCAGTACGATCTTGTTTCCTCCGAATTTATTAAAAAATTCGAAGCAGGCGAACTTATCTATGAAGATAAATATTTTGAATGGTATGCGGCAAAGCGAGGACTTGACCACTGGAAGAGAAAGCTGGCTCTTCTCCAAAATATCAGGTTCTAACCTGCCAGGATATTGTCATGGGAACTATATTTAAAAAAGGATTTAAACATTAACCGAAAAGCTGTTCGAAAAATCCTTCCCACTCTCATGCTATTTTAGATTTATATTTTCCTCTATATAAAATTCGATAAACATTATAACATTATTTTAATATTACTTTAGAATACTTTAGGATTATTTTAAAATTATTTTAAAGTTATTCTATAACCTATATATCATTATTCTACAGTTATATCTCATTAATTTGCTGTCTAAAAGCCGCAGCTATCGGTTTCATTTCTTTGATCTTTTCTTAACAGTGTATAATTAATGGAAATGTATATATAGTAGCCATGCTGTCTCCTCATTATAATCTTTTTGGAGGTGTTAGGATAGGCGCAAAAATTGGGTTAACAGAACTGATCCTTCGGTCTGAAAAGCGCAGGGATCTACTTATTTTCCTTAAAGACGGACCCAAATCCATAGATGAGATCCAGGCACATCTGCATGTAAATTCGGTCTACATTCTTCCCCAGCTCAAAAAACTGAAGGATAGAAATCTGGTCATACAGAAAGACCACACTTATGAGCTTTCTATTATGGGAAAAGCGATTGTAGATAAAATGCCTCCTCTTTTAGAAACCCTGGAAGTATTTGAAGATAATTTCGATTACTGGTCACAGAGGAATCTCGAAGGAATTCCTCCAGTCCTGCGAAGTCGAATAGGAGAGTTGAAGGACTGTAAGCTTATCCGTCCGGATCTGAGTCATATGTTTGAACTGGACCCCGAGTATGTAGAAAACCTTCTCCTTTCAAGGAAGGTTTTCGGTTTCAGTTCCTATTTCCATCCCTCGTTTATCCCTCTCTACCTGGAGCTTGCAAAAAAAGAGGCTGAAATTTCTATAATGCTCACCGAACCCGTATTAAAAAGGTTTAAAACCGACCATCTGGAAAATTTGAAAACTCTGATTAATTTTGGACATGTCAGCCTTTCCCTTTTCACGAAAGATCCAAAACTTGCAGGTTTCACTGTTACAGACAGATTCTTACTGCTCACCGTTCTTCCAAAGATAAAGTTCTTTGAACACGAAAGCCTGTTAAGTTTCAGACCCGAAGCTCTCAGATGGGGTACAGACCTTTTTTCGCATCTGCAAAAGGAAGCCGTTCAGATAAAGGAGATATGAGGCTTTCAGGAAAGCTTAAATGTATAACTCAAGATAGCAAACCTGCAAGATTAAATGTTTATCACAATCATTTAATGGAATGAAATGACCATATTAGAGGGGATAGATATGAGTTTCACGCTTAATATTGAAACCGATTTCCCGCCTCAAGAAGTGATTGAGGCTATTCGTTCAGCTCTTGAGCACGAAAAACACGTTACCAGGTATAAGATTAAACGTTACTCTACGATCTGCAATGAATTCGAAAAGAAATTCGGGCTCAATTCCGCAGAACTCCAGAAACATTTCGAAAATGGGGAAATAACTGATAAAAGTGATTTTTTTGACTGGTATGCAGCAAAAAGAGAGTTAGATCACTGGAACAAAAGACTTGAGATTCTTTCAGGCGTTTCTTTTTAAATGGCGGGCTCCGGAATTCAATTTATCAGGATTCAATTTATTATTCTATGTCTTTTCCAGATAACTTATCTTCGGGTTTGAATAAATTACCTTTTAAAGTTCTACTCTATAATTCCTATTTTTCTATGGAACTTACTTATTTTTGCCTTTGATCAGGTATCTATGTCGTACTATCAAAAATGCATCAAGCAAATATTTATTTGTGTACAGATATTAAGGCTAATTATTTTCCATAGCAAGAATAATTAAACTTAATGCCTGATTCGCTCTTATTATCTGTCTTATTATTGATATATATGGAGGTCAAATTCCTTCTCTCCAGCGATTCTGGGTATTGAGTTTTCTATTATAAAATAAGCTGAGGTGTTTAATCTGGTTAAAAATGTTATTAAAAGTATGGTAGGGGAAGCTCTCGTAGGTTCTGGTCCGGAAGTTGCACACATAGACCTCGTTATCGGACCAAGAGGAGGACCAGTTGAAGCAGCATTTATTAACTCGCTTGCAATGCCCAGGGAGGGTCATACTCCACTTCTTGCGGTTCTTGAGCCAAATCTTCAGCCTAAACCCACGACATTGATCATAAACAAGGTAACGATAAAGAATGCATCGCAGGCTGCTCTTATGTTCGGGCCGGCTCAGGCTGCGGTAGCAAAGGCAGTTATGGATTCCGTGGCTGATGGCGTGCTTCCTCAAGAACAGGCAGATGACATTTTTATTATCGTTTCCGTCTTTATCGAGTGGGATGCAAAAGACAAGGACAAAGTTTATGAATATAACTATGAGGCGACAAAGCTTGCAATAGCAAGGGCGATGGAAGGCAGCCCGACTGTTGAAGAAGCGCTTGCTAAAAAAGAGTCTGCAAAACACCCATTTGCCTGAGTTTATTGTTCAGTTCAATTCAGTTTCAAAAATAGTTTATTTCGGGTTGAATAATGATTCAACCTTTGTTCTTTCTTTGCGGCAGGATATGACCCAGCATAAATGCGGTATTTTTTTACAGTGATTTTTTTACTAGGATAAATAACGCCGTAAGATTCATGAGAACTAAAATACTGCTCCTGGATGACATATTCAACATTGTGTCCTGGGCTTGAATGATCAGCTATATTTTCCACAGGCTGGAGAAAGACTGCAAAATAGCCCTACATAGTATCAATAATATCATGGGACTTTTCTTTCTCTGGTTTCTTTGCCGAGAAAATTCCTGCGGGGACTAAAATTTCTGAGTTATGATTATTCTTACAGGTTTTATCTTTCAGGCTTTTTCAGCATTTAAGAGGATCAGGCAGTAGATTAGAAACAGAGAGACTGTGTAAAAAATAAAAGTGCTGGCAGATAAATATTTATAATAAGTATAAGTAGTGTATATTGAGGTAAAAACATAAGAACTTTACAGTGGGGGAATTGTATACATGAAAATTAGAGTAGTTAGTTCCAGAGAGGAAATATTCACTCTCAATCCTAATGAACGCGTTGTTCACCTGGCTTTCAGGCCGTCGAACAAGGATATTTTTGCACTAGTCGAAACCTGCCCGAAAATTGAGGTAATTCAATTACCCAAATCTTACAGGCGTACGGTTTCAAAGTCCATAGAGATGTTTCTTGAGATGCAGAGGATTCAGCTTATTGAGGGCGATGTCTGGGGTCACAGAAAGGATATTAACGAGTACTACAGCATTCCTTCCTCAGTGATTGAGAAAATCAGAGAACTGAAATCAGAGGGTACACCTGCTGAGAGAATTGAAGAAAAGGTCGCAAGGGAAAGCAAACTTAACCCTGAAATGGTTGCTTACATCCTGACCAAGGAAGCTTCTGCCTGAGAATAATCCTCATGCTGAAATTTCCGCTGGACTCTTGAGTGCAGGTATAATCAATAGTATCAATTCTGAGAACACCTCTATTATCCAGGTTTCAGCTTTAACATTTGACTTAAGGAGCCTTTTCAGGCTCCCTGACCCTGGGTGGTAGCGTAAGCTCTCCACATCAGGGAGACTATATACGTTTTTTAATTGTAAACTTCTCCGTCCTGTCTCTTTTATATGATAAGTAGTTTTTTATTTACTGCTTGTTTACAGCCTCATTTTCTATATCGAAGCTTAACATGGGATAAAAGAATCTTTGATCTATTCAAATAAAAAAGTAGGAAACAGTAGTAACTTATATACCTTTGATGGCTTTAATCTCTTTAGCCACATAAAACTCGAGAGGAGGCTGAAGGGTTGCAATTAGAACTTCTAGAGCTGATTTTTCTTTCCGACAAACGAAAGCAATTATTACTCTTTTTGAAAGATGGACCAAAAAATATGGATGAAATTAAGGAAACCCTTGATGTAACATCCACTGCAATTCTTCCTCAGATAAAAAAATTAAAAGAAAAATCCCTGGTTTTTCAGGAAGACAAAAGCTATAGACTCTCGCTTATAGGAAAGGTTCTTGTTGAAAAAATGCAGCCGCTCGTCAATATAGTTGACGTCTTCGAGGATAATTTTGACTACTGGGCTGAAAGAGATCTTCAGGGAATTCCTCCTGCTTTTAGAAAGCGGCTTGGAGAACTCAAAAAATCTAAACTGATTCAGCCCGATCTGGATAGGATGTTCGAGCTTGATCCAGAAATCGTTGAAAACATCTCAAAATCCACCCGTATTCTTGAATGCATAGCTTACTTTGATCCTTCACTTATTTCTATATGTCAGGAACGTGCAAAAAGTGGGGTCGAATTCTCTTTTCTTATGTCAGAACCCGTTTTTCAACGTTATTCGGTGGATTACCTCGAGGACTTCCGAAGTATGCTTGCCCTTGAAAACACAAAATTTTTCCTTTACTCTGGAGAACTCAAGATTGCGAATCTTACCGTAACCGACAGATTTGTCATGCTTTCCCTTTTCCCGAAAAATCAGAAACATTTCGATAGGGAAAGCCTGATAAGTTATGATCCTTCTGCTCTTAAGTTTGGAAACGAGCTTTTTGACGAACTACTCAGGAATTCTACCCGGATTACTCAAATACCAAATGAATAAACTGGCAACCAGTAACCTGGAATCAGCAATCCTCTCTCACAAGCCTTTTGAAAAAAGTTGATCACAAGCCTTTTAAAAAAGGCTTGGTCAAAAACCGGCGTGGCGGCGTGATCGACCGGCGCAACGGTCGCAGTGCAGCGCTTCTTGCATTCATGAGGGCTAGTTATAATTCAGACATGTAGAAAAGTTAAAAAATGAAGGGGAAGCCCTGCGAACGCAAAAGTTCTAAATATATACGGAAAGCTCAGTCGACTATTCCACCTGTGTTTGCAGAGTGGACAGAACGCTGGTATCTGGCAAGGTAACCTGTAACTTCCTTTTTCAGCGGTACAAAAGCAGCCCTCCGCCGCTCAAGCTCTTCTTCTGAAACTTTCAGGTTCAGGGTTCTCTCAGGAATATTGATTTCTATCATATCTCCGGTTTTTACCAGAGCAATTGGTCCTCCTTCACTGGCTTCTGGAGAAACGTGCCCTATACATGGCCCGCGAGTGCCTCCTGAGAAGCGTCCATCAGTAACCAGAGCTACTGACTCCAGCAGACCCATGCCTCCGATTGCGGCGGTAGCTGCAAGCATTTCCCGCATACCGGGACCACCTTTTGGACCTTCATAACGGATGACGACAACATCTCCGGGTTTTACCTCGCCTGCAAGGATGCTTTCCATAGCATCTTCTTCACGGTCATAAACTCGAGCAGGGCCTGTATGAACGCGCATTTTCGGATCAACGGCTGCCTGTTTAACAACCGAGCCGTCAGGGGCGAGGCTACCTTTAAGGACTGCAATTCCTCCCTCGGCATGAACGGGCGCTTCAAGAGTTGCAATTATTTCTTTATTGAGCTTCGGGTTAACAATCTCAAATTCGCTCAGATTTTCCCTGATAGTTTTGCCATTCACTGTAAGCTGATCCAGATGGAGTTTGGAGGAAAGTCTCTGCATGACTGCCTGAACTCCGCCTGCTCTATCAAAATGCAGCATGAAATTCGGGCCGCCTGGACGCAGTGAGATTAGATGGGGCGTTGTCCTGCTCAGCTCGTCAAATTTCTCAAGAGGGAGAGTCAACCCGAATTCGTGGGCGATGGCGGGTAGGTGCAGGGTTGTATTTGTGCTTCCTCCAATCGCCATATCAACCATTATAGCATTTTCAATGGATTTGAAGTTGACAATCTTTCTTGGAGTCAGGTTCTCACGGACCATCTCAACTATGCGCTCGCCTGATTCCTTTGCAATACGTACCTTTTTTGCGTCTACTGCATGGGCTGTTGCACAGCCCGGAAGGCTCAACCCCAGGGCTTCGGTCATGCAAGCCATAGTATTTGCAGTAAACATCCCTGCACAGGATCCGGCTCCTGCACAGGAAAGATTTTCAAGCCTTCTTAGGTCAGCCTCTGAGATTTTACCTGACCTATACGCTCCCACACCTTCGAAAACTGAGATAAGGTCTGTATATTTGTCGTCGACATAGCCCGGAAGCATAGGTCCTCCGGTTACAACAATTGCAGGAATATCAAGTCTGCCTGCTGCCATAAGATGTCCTGGCACAATTTTATCGCAGGAAGGGATAAGGACAATACCGTCGAACTGGTGGGCTTTAACCATAAGCTCTATTGTATCTTCAATAACCTCTCTGCTGGGGAGGGAATATTTCATGCCCTCATGCCCCATTGCAATTCCGTCACATACCCCTATAGTATGGAATTCAAAAGGAACCCCTCCAGCGTTCCTGATTCCGGCTTTCACGGCTTCTGCAAGTTTATCCAGATGGATATGACCAGGAATTATCTCGTTCCAGGAATTTACAACAGCGATAAACGGCTTCCTCATCTCGGAATCTGTTACCCCTGTAGCTTTCAGAAGTGAACGGTTGGGAGCCCGCTCCGATCCTTCTTTGATAATAGCACTTCTCATTGCAAATCTCCTTACAGTTTAATGATGAGAGTTGAGTATATAATGTATAGGTAGGAAAAAAACCTCATAGTATAAACAGGTTGGGGAAAAACTGCAAAAAAGAAGGCGAAGATACCGGAACGCTTGGAGAAAAAGAGCTGGAAGGCTGGATGAAAGATAATCAATATGACTGGTACAGTGCGACCAGAATAGAAAGCCTGCCTGAAAAACATAAATAAAAGATTTGGCAGGAAAATTTGTTTTCGAAATATATAAGCCAGAGAGGACAAAAAGCCTTATCTAAGCTGTGAAAAATCTCAGTATTTTGCACAAAAGGGTAACATATTATAAAAATATCCAAATATTTATATACTTAATCTTAGTTTTGAGCCAGTAGCATGGTGAACGGGCCTGCTCAAGACCACAATTTACAAGATCACACTCGAACAACGAACATAATTTAAAAGCAATCCTTAAAAGCAATCCGGCAGGATTATACCCGTTCACAGATTCTATTTTTTATCTATAAATACACATAGTTTTTACATAAATCTTTAATTTGAGCTCTGTATAATTAGAGCATTTTTTAGCATGTCTTAGTGGATCTCTGAAGCAGACTCATACTCATACAGGAGTAAGGATTCTTATAAGTAAGGAGTCTTATTACTTTCCAGGACGTATAAAATTTAATTACGAAATAGAGTCTGATATATGAAACTGAACTTTTAGAATTATATACTGATTTGTCTGGAGTTATGAACATTTTATGTTAATACAAATCTGAAAATAGAGTAAGGTAATCAAGAAAACGAAGTTTAATGGAAACGTAATTATATAAATGAAATATAGATTAAAAGAAAAGAACACAGGAGAAAGTGGGTACTACAGAGTGCTGTACGGGTGGTTAAGAAGTGGGTGAGAGTTCAAAGGGTAAAGGAGATTTAAATGCGAATTTCCAGACTGCTAGTAATGGAAACAACCTGAGAGGTGAGGCTCTCCAGGCTACTCTGGAAAGAGAGGATACCCTGAGGATGATGATTAACAACAGCCATGTAGTGCTCTTTCTCTGGAAGAACGAAAACAAATGGCCTGTAGAGTTTGTCTCTGAGAACGTGGCAAAGTTCGGGTACACGACAGAAGACTTCACTTCTGGCAGGGTGGGGCATAAAGACATAATATATTCAGCGGATCTGAACAGGGTTGAACAGGAATTTGAAAAAAGAGTAAAAAGCGGAGTTTCTGCGTTCAGCATAGAGTACAGGATTGTTACGAAAGCAGGAGATGTGCGGTGGATAAACGAAAGAACATTTATCCAGAGAAATGCAGATGGAGAAGCAACACACTTCCAGGGAGTGGTGCTCGATATCACCAAACGGAAGAAAAGCGAAGAAGAATTGGAAAAAACCCTTAAGATGCAGCAGCTGCTGACGACAGCAATTAATAACAGCCCCGCGGTTGTTTTTCTCTGGAAAAATGAGAAGTACTGGCCTGCAACTTTTGTTTCGGAAAATATAATACAGTTCGGATATACGGTTGATGATTTTCTATCCCAGAGAATTCAGTACGGGCGAATAATACACCCTGATGATCTGAAAAGAGTAGAAGAGGAGCTTGAAAGGAATATTCAGAAAGGAGAGGTAAGCTTCAATTCGGAGTACAGAATTTTTACGAAAGCCGGAGACCTGTTATGGGTAAACGAGAGAACCTTTATCCAGAGAGAAAAAGATGGAAAAGTAGCCTGCTTTCAGGGAATAGTACTGGACATAACCCGCAGAAAGAAGGTTGAGAAAGCCCTGAGAAAATCACTTGAAACCCAGAGAATGCTGAAAACTATAATTGACAAAAGCCCGACAGTAGCTTTTTTATGGAAATATGAAGAAAACTGGCCTGTAGTTTTTGTGTCTGAGAATGTAACGCAGTTCGGTTACTCGGTAGAAGACTTCCTTTCTGGAAATATACTTTACGGGAATATAATCCACAGAGATGATATCCGGGCAGTCGTCGAGAGTCTGGCACGCTCAGTAAGAGAAGGATACGATTCTTTCGAGATGGAGTACAGAATTTTTACGAAAGATGGCAGAGTACGCTGGGTAGAAGAGCGAACATTTATCCAGCGAGACAATAAAGGCGAGGCTACCCATCTTCAGGGAATAGTTATAGATGTGACTGAGAGAAAAGAAGCTGAGAAAATGCTTGATATCCAGAGGGAACTGGGTGTATCCCTCAGTACTACTTGGAATCTTCAAACCATGCTCAATAAGATCCTTGATGCCTGCCTGAGTATAGAAGGGATAGATGCTGCAGGCATATATTTGAAAGATGAACTCCTGGACCAGATTAATCTGGTTGCACACAGGGGACTTTCTCCGGAATTCGTGAGAAGCGTTTCGACATACAGGGCAGATTCCCCTGAAGCGCAGCAGATCTGGACCGAAAAGCCGATTTACAGGATGGACTTTTTTTCAGAAAAAATGGGAGATATTATAAGGAAGGAAAAAATCACTGCTGTAGCTGTGATCCCCATGAAGCACCGGGGAGAGATTATAGGCAGCCTTAATTTTGCTTCTCATACAATAGACCGAATTCCCCAGCATGTACGCAATTTCCTTGAAAGTATTGCCCTCCAGGCAGTAAATTATATAGCTCCTATCCGTATAGTGGCAGATCTTGGGTAACATCTTTTCGTACTAGAGGTCAACCTGATTCTGGACGAAACCCTTATTTAAAATAATTTTTATAATTAATGCAAGGTTGAAAGTGAGAAAATCCTGGGACTTGCCTTACTTAATCGGACTGGGGAAAAACATGCAAGCCTGTTTTTGCTCACTTTTTGTCCATTACTGACGTTAATAAAGGATTTTACGCAGGATGGGGGATTAGATTGAAAGCGATAGTAGTTTATCTCAGTACCTCTGGGAATACGAAAATTATGGCTGAAGCAATAGCCAGCGGGATTGAATCAAAACACGTGGATGCAAAAGCAGTTAGCTTTTATGATGTAAAAGTCGAAGATCTCAATGAAGCCGATGCAATCGCTGTTGGCTCCTCAACCTTTTACTATAAAATGCTGCAACCCATGGAAAAATTCATGGACGAAACTCTTGCTTCCACAAATCCGAAAGGGAAGCTGGGAGCTGCTTTTGGGTCGTACGGGTGGAGTGGAGAAGCACCTATACTGATAGCCGAAAAGATGCGAGAGATGGGGATGATTGTTATAGATCCCGTGCTCAGGATCCTGCACAAACCTACAGATAAGGACGTGCAGGAATGCAAAAGGCTCGGTGTTGACATTGCCGAAAAGATGAAGCAAATAAGTAAAGCGTCACAACCACAGTGAGCACCTAGTTAAATAGGTTTTGAATGCAATAATAACTACACATACTACTTACTTCAAGTTCTGTAGTCACGAAAAATAAACTATCCGGAAAATTAACTCAAACCCCAGGAGTCACTGAAAACTCGGAGAATACCCAAGACCGTGTCGCTGTTTCCTTTATCCGTGTTTTCAGTACCTCCTTTGATCCTATTCATTTTATATCCCATTTAGCCACACAAAAGGAAGTATGCAGAAAGCAGTAATTTGAAAAGGCTTGTAAAAGGGTCCCATGCTCCCAAAGCGGGATTCAGGCGAGAGATTAAACCAGTAAATTTATGGGATGTCTGGTAGCAGGCTCAATATCGAGGTCAGCTACAGCTTCGGAGATCATTATATCGCTCATGGCAGCCATGGGAAATACATATGTAGCATACTCGATGGGTCCATAGAGGATGAAATCTCCAGCGGCTGCCTGCTGCAGGCAGGTTGAACCGACATCGCAGATTTTGTGGAGGACAGGGTCTTTTTCTCTTTTCTCGTTTAGCCATTTCCAGGCTGAAGGTGCGTTATGTATTCCCGAACCTGTTGGATGCCCCCACTTTGCTTTTGAGGTAATCGTCATCCTGAGGGCTACGCCTGCCCCGTTTCCCATAGGGGTAATGCTTGGATCTATAAGCTTGTTAACTATTCCGCATTTTTCTGCAATTGAAAGTAATCCTTCTTCGAGAAGACCTGCCCCGTTTTCCAGCAGCTCCATCCTGCCCTGCAAGGATGAGTCCACTGCATTGAAGCCAAGGATAATCGAGCTGTCAATATCTGACAGGGCAAGAGCTTCGATCTCTGGAGCATTTATGCTCAGATTTATAGAGTTGTAGATTGCTTTATCTGCAAGCCCTATCTCGCTGACATATTCTGCTGCATGGGAACGCACAGTTCCTTCGGGGGAGTCAATAAGAAAGGGAGCATCTGAGATCTCAGCTACAAAATCAATATAACGGGTAATGCTTTCAGGGGTGGTTCCGAAAATATGAATAAGGTGCGGGTTTCCTGTCTCTTCCGCACTTGCTTCCTGTAGATTTATTAATTCTTCGGCAGCAGTCCGATCAAAAAGTCCTCTTGCAGCATCTTCTACAATTTCATGCTTATCATAAAAGATAGTTCCTGCAAGTACGGTCGGAAGCTCTCCAGGCTGTCCGCCTATTTTTACTCCTGCAATATTAACGATTTCCTGTTCTTTCTGGAACTTAAACATTTTTACACTCTCCAAATCTACAGGCGATGTATTTTTTCAGAACACCGCGACATATGCTCGGAATAGATCTCTTGACTGGTGACTAGAGATCTTCTGCCTCACAAATAATACCTGAGACTGCATCCATAACCAGTCCTTCAGAGATTATTATATCGCCTGAAAGGGGGACTGAGAAAGTGGGTTGTCTTTTCTTCTGGGAGACGGCGACTACTGGCTCATCTGGATAAGCCTCCCCGCAGTACTTATATTTTCTCACAATTTTCATTATTTCATCAGGGTCAGTCAATCCTATCCTGTTAATGAGCACTACCTGCTGCTGAAAGCGTTTTACTGCTTCTCTGGATAAGTTTTCTATAAAGGGAATTGCTCCTTCTGATCCAATAATTCTGCCCTTTTCATCAATTCCGTTTGCATGAATTGCAAGCAGGGATTGACCTGCCAGATGTCCTCTTGATTCCATCCCGCAGACAAGGACATACCTTATATTGGAGTTTGAAATCACATTTGCGATTATTTTTTCGACTCCTAAATTCTCGGTTTTTGAGCTTCCCCATATAGCTGCTTCAGGTGAGGGGTTTATCTGGCTCGCAAGGGTTACGACAGCAATCCTGGAATTCGGATCCCCTACCGTGTAGTCGCCTTTTACTATTGGCCATGTCTCTGCAATGGTTTTCAATGAATCACCTTTTATCTTTCCTTATTCAGGTGAGACAGTGAACTTGCAAGCATTATGGCTTTCGTAAAATGTCCACCTACCCTTGATGTGTCGACAAAAACGAAGTCGTCCATCAGTACCGGAGCTCCAAGACCATCGCCTCCACCCAGGAAAGCAAGTGTCCTGAAGATCAGGTTTCCAGAGATTCCGTCAGGGGCAATTATAAAGTTCGATTCTTTTATGGCATCTTCAATAAGAATTGTATAATGCTTGGCATTGATGCCGAGTTCTTGAGCTCGCCTTGTTACGAATTCTCCGTCCGCAAGGGACCTGTCTACACGTTTGTTCCTTCCTATATCTCCAATCCTGCCTCCGGAAAGCACGCCGACAGCAGGCTCTACCCCGAATCTCCTTATATGTTCAGCACCAAGAGTTATAATTCTAAGCTTATCTACAATGGTGTTCCCTTCATCGATTCCTACAGGGGCGAGAAAGAAAGGTTTCCCATCAACCGTGAGGAGTAGGGCAAGCCGGCAAATTCCTTTCTTTCCTAGAGCTTTTTTGAGATGTGCAAGGGCTTCTGAAGCCGTTGCAGTACCTCTAATTACTGCATCGACCTTTCTTGAGATCATAAGTTCTACGAGAGTTTTTTCGGGGTTGTCCGTGTCCACTACTTCAAGTTTTGTACCAATCTCATCGATTTCTTTCTTGATTCCCACCAGGACAACCTGTGCATATCCCAGTTCCTGGGCTTTCCAGGCACTCTCGAGCAATTTGGGGTTCGGGTTTCTTATCCCCATAGCCACTCTGGCTCTGTTCACCCTGGCTCTCCTTTCGATAGTCTCAAGGAGAGCACCTATATTATTATTTTCCATATACATCCGGACTGTTGTGTAAGATCTTAAGTAGTTCAAAAAAAGTAAAACTCGATCATTAATTAATTTTGTCCCTCCCGAGTTCCGTATCGGGATCACAGAAAATCGAAAATTTTCTGGAAGTTTGCACTGCAAGTGCAATAGCACGGTTCATTTCGCTTGCCTCATTAGTTCAAGCGGACTATTTGGGAATTGGAAATTTCTATTTTTATCAGAGCAAAAAGGCTTTAATACATACGGAAGTGTAGTTTTAGTGTTATTGTTTAAAATCGGTATTGGAAGATGGCAGGAGTAAAACCTTTTTACATGGTGAAAAGATTAAAATGTATAGAATTAAGAATGAGTTCTTTTTTTATTGGTATGGTTTAAGATGACACTGGCGATTGAATGGGCTGAAAAATACCGCCCCCAGACCCTGAAGGAGATCGTGGGGAACAAGAAGGCGGTGCAGGATTTGCGAACCTGGGCTGAGAAGTGGCTTTCAGGCATTCCCGAGAAAAGAGCAGTGATCCTTCTGGGACCTGCAGGGGTAGGGAAAACCTCTACTGCCCATGCCCTTGCCCGCGATATGGGTTGGGAAGTAATTGAGCTCAATGCAAGCGACCAGAGAACTGCAGGGGTTATCGAGAAAGTTGCGGGATCGGCAGCTTCAATGAATACCCTCTTTGGAGGAAAACGCCTGATAATTCTGGATGAAGCGGACAACCTTCACGGGACTGCTGACCGGGGTGGAATGCGGGCTATTGCAGGGATTATAAAGAATACGCTGCAGCCTATAGTGCTGATTGTAAACGATGTTTATGGACTGACTCCTACTATCCGGAACCTCTGTCAGGAAATAAAGTTTGGATCAGTACAGAGCCGTTCTATGATTCCTGCTTTGAAGAAGATCTGTGAGAGCGAAAAAATTTTATGTAGTCCGGACGCAATCCAGCAAATTGCTGAAAATGCAGGAGGCGACCTCAGAAGTGCAATCAATGACCTTCAGGCTGCAGCAAGTGGAAGGGAAGTGCTGGAAGTCGAGGATATCAGCACTTCAAGCAGGGATGTCAAAGAAAACATCTTCAAGGTAATGCAGAGAATATTTAAGAGCACAGACTGTAAAAAAGCCCTGGAAGCTACTTACGGGCTTGATGAGAGCCCTGAAGACCTTATACACTGGATTGATGAAAACCTGCCTGCCCAATATGCTTCTAAGGACGGGGATCTGGGAGATATAAGAACCGGTTTCGGGTATCTTTCCAGGGCTGATCTTTACCTTGGGCGCGTAAAAAAACGCCAGAACTACGGCATGTGGAGATATGCAAGCATGCTGATGGTCTGCGGAGCTGCAATCTCAAAGACAAAACCCTATCCCGGATTTATCAAGTATCAATCTCCTTCTCTGTGGAGAAAGATGGGGCAGATACGATCGAGACGAGATCTAAGGGACAATATAGCTTCTAAAATTGGAGAACACAGCTTCGAGTCCATGCGTTATTCCCGAGACAACCTGCTTGAGCTTTACTCTCGCATGTTAAAGGAAGAAGAATCTGCAGTTGAGATTACTGCAGCCCTGGGGCTTGAGCTTGAGGAATTAATATATCTCTCGGGGAGCACAAAAGCCAGCAAAAAGCTACAGAAAATTTACGACAGAGCGCAGGAACTCCTTCTTGAAGGAAAAGGGCAATCCGATGACGTGGAGTTTTGGAATCCTTCTCCTTCAATCGAGAGTAAAGAGATGCCTTCTGGCTGTGCATTTAATACCGCTGAGGAGAAAACCGGGAAGTATTCTGAAAAATCTGATGAATCCGATTCAAAAACTGCCCGGGGTGGACAAAAAACCCTTAATTTTGGCGTCGCTATTTCGCCGGAAACCTCCCTGGAAATAACAAATTCGAGAAATAAGAATTCTGATGCCAATATTCCTTATAGTTTTACTTCAGACACACTTTTACCTGACAGTTTGACTTCAGATTCTCTAAATCAGGAGAAGTCTCAGGAAGAGGTTGGTGAAATCGGGTTTATATCTAACAGTTTTAAGTCAGACAACCCTAAGCTAGATAATCTTCGGAGTGCTTCCTCCCTGCCTGAGTTCTTTGAGAGTGAAACCTTCCCTGCTCCTGAAAGTATAGAAAGCGTTACCTCTCCTGAACTCTCAAAGCCGAAGGAACCTGTGAACTGTAAGCCCGTTATCAAAAACGCTCCTGACAAACCTGAAAATCCTGAGGCAGAGACCAGTGAAGCTCCTAAGAAAACCGGGTCGAAAACGCAAAAAACGCTTTTCGACTTCTAATTCTACTTTTGATCTGTAGTTGATTTGTAGTAATTATTCTACTTCTAATCTCTAAAGCCTCTCATTCTATTTCTCTTACCACCTGTTCAATTTGCCAGTTTCCTTTTGATTTTTTTGCCCTTTGTCAATGGTAAAATTGCTAAACTGGCTTCTTTTTCCTGGTTGTCAGTGTCATAAAGGGCTTTCTTATCTATATGGAATTGATTAGAAGAAGCTGTGACAATACAGTTTACAAAAAAAGTTTTTGATTCTCAGGAATATTGTAAAAATAGACAAAGAAAAGTTGTGAGCGGGTTGAAGAGTTTGGGGGAGTAGTTGGGGGAATGTTGGGGGAATAGTTGGGGGAATGTTGGGGGAATAGTTGGGGGAATGTTGGGGGAATAGTTGGGGGAATAGTTGGGGGATATGGGTTTGGGTTATACTATGGAAAAAGAGACCCGCTCACTCGACATGAATAGCTATTCATAATATAAATAGTTTTTCATTTTATCTTTCGCTTTTTATAAATTCTAGTTATATGCTCTGACTCATCTCTTTAAATCAGAGCTTACTTTCTGGGATTAAACTGTGTGAGTTATCACTCAGATAAATACTGAGTGGCTTCCTGAGGCATCCTTCCATTGGAGACAGGTCGTGCAGGCTCTCTACCCCACGTGCCGCAGGTGAAACCGAATATGGGCATGATATACTTGAGATGTTTATAGCTACTGTCTTCCACGGTTTAATTCCGATCCTTTCAGGAGAATTTTGCCGTATTATCCAACTTCCAGATATCAAACGTTACCTCGTTTGATTTCCGCTTTGACATTCGGCAAGATTCTTAAGAACTGTGAGATTGTGGTGACAGCAAAATCTAATATTACAACGTTTGAAGGGATTTAATAATATAAAGAATAATAATTGTTAACCGTTTGGATGTTGACGTTATATCCTAAGCTAAAGACTTAGGGATTTTACGCTTCTTCTTATAAAATGGCAGAATTAAAACCTGAAATTAAAACCTTAATATATGTTTCGATTCTGTTTAGAATAGAATGAGCGGGTTGGGAAGTATGAATTGGAGGTGTTGGGGTTGGGGTTATCTAAAAAAGAGAGACCCGCTCACAAATTACAACACGCTAATCTGCTATAAATACTTTTGCTGTACGGTTTTATCCATCCAGAACAATATTCCTGTCTGTATTTTGAATTGTCTAAGTTCCTGAAGGCAGGTATACTTAATTCCAGCTTTTCATCTTTCCTATATAAAAGAAGCAGGTGTTGAGGTTGATGTATATGATTTCTTTTATATAACAGGAGTATTGGTTAGAGTGGCAAATGTTTTATCCAATGAATAAATATTTTTTTATGGTGTGTGAAGGGGTTTGATGCAGTAAGATTCTCACTTATTGTAGTAAGAGCTTCTCATTCAGTGAGACAACAGTCTCACTTAGCGCAACAAAAATTTTATCAAATGATTAAATATCCAATTTTTGCGGTAATTGTTTCTCAGATAAGCTTTGAGGCTCTCTCCTAACAAAAAAGATATATACAACTAGTGACATTTTGGTCTTGCACTTAGGGCGATTCAACAAATGCAGGCAAAATGGGCTCGTGGTCTAGTCGGTCATGACATCGCCTTTACACGGCGGGGATCCTGAGTTCGAATCTCAGCGGGCCCATGCTATTTATCCTTTATATCACTTCTAGTTTAATTAGCAATACTTTTTTTATGGCTTTTTTATAGTTTAACCTTAAATTTACTTTTTGAGCAGCTTTTCTGTTTTTCCTTTTTATACTTAGTATATACTCTTCGTTAAATTTATAATATATTTTGAAAAGATTAAACGATAGCTGTCTCTATTTTTCTCTCTGGCAATTTCTATTTTTTTGGCCGCAAATGAGATCCTGTCAGTTAAAAACTTTTTTCTTTATAACTTGACATTATATATGACACTGATATTGTTATATAGAAAGGGGACGATTTAGATTAAGAATCTTTGTTACCTACAAAAAGATACGCTTTAATATTTTTAAAGCGTACTTTCTTGCAAAGATTATTTTGAGATCTACCGTGGGGGAGGAGTTAGTATTAAGAGAAGGAGCAGAACTGATATCGCAGTAGATATTTTAAGAGTAGCGATGAACGGAGCAAAGAAAACTCATATTGTATATGAAGTCAATCTTAACTTTAATATTGCTCAGAAATACCTCGAAATGTTGAAAGAAAAAGAGCTCATAAGACACGAAAATGGACTTTTCATCACTACTGACAAAGGAAAAGTTTTTCAGGAAATGGCTAAGGAACTTAAGCTCTGAGCAGCTTTAAGCTCTGAGCAACTCTCAATCTATTTTAATTTTTTGCCAACTTTTCCCATCTTTTTCTTTTTTTCAATTCTCCATTCTCATTGTATTCTAATCGACTTTTCTCTGCTTCACCATTTCTTTAGTTTCCACCTTGTGATTTTCTGCCATGCGGCGATAAGAAAAAGTGTCCGAAGGGTAATTCAGAAATATTATTCCTGAATTATAATGCGCTTCGGTATAAATAAAAGCAGTTTAGAAACATATATACTATGGCGATGAAAGCACCTTTTTTAGGCTTTACATTACTGAAATCGCCCTGGGGGTCGAGTGCTAAAACACCTTTTGACAGGTTAACGGCCGTTTTTAAAGAGCCTTATGTAGGAAGTCAAAAGATAAGGATTAGAGATTATGATGTAGCTTTCGGGGTCTCTTCAGACAAAAGAGAAGGAGACGTATATTATCCTGGCAGGATTATACCCTGTGATATTGGTTTTATAGCGACTCTCACATGGTCTGAGGTTCCCGCTATCGTGAAGGAGGCAACTGGGAAGCAGGATGGCACTTATATCAAGGGGGACCTCAAAATCTGTCAGTATCCTTTTTATGGGAAGGCTGTGGATAATGCTGTTTCTGGAACTGAAGATTGTCAGGATGTAGACTATGCGGCACAATCTGATATGCTTTCCAAAATTTCTCACGGAAATCCTACCCTGTGAATTTAAAAGTCTTTCTAAGGAGGCACAGAAGGCAAACAAATTAAATTAGCCAGCCTGAAAACTGCTGGGCTCATCTTTATAAGAATTTCCTGACATCTTTATTGAGGGAGAGGGGGGTATTAATTTGACTGATAAGGATAAAACAACAGTAAAATTGAAAGTTGCGGAAGCCGATCAACGAGATGTCGGAAAGGGCATTGTCCGGATAGATGAAAGCTTCCGGGAAAAATTAGGTCTCAAGCCCTTCGATGTTGTGGAAATCAGAGGAGGGAAATCTACTTCTGCACTGATAGGTCGTCCGTATCCTAGTGATTCTGGTCTTGATATCATACGTATGGATGGGCTCATCCGCACCAATGCAAAAACCAGTATAGGAGAATATGTGGAGATTCGCAAAGCCGACTGGAAAGAAGCAAAAAATGTAACTCTAGCGCCTGTTGCCAAAGGTATTCAAATCTATGCTCCCAGCGAAACTCTTAAAGCTATATTCATGAATCGTACGGTTTCAAAGGGGGATTTTATTTCAACCACAAGCTTAAGGAAATCGAGAGAGAGGGAGACCCTGGGTAAAGGAGTGATGTTCGAGGATTTTTTCCAGGATTTCTTTGGCCAGGGTTTTGGTCCATCTTTCGGGCTCGGAGAAATAAAACTGCAGGTAGTTTCTACTTCTCCATCAGGAATAGTAAAGATTACAGACTTAACACAAGTAGAGCTTTTGCCTGAAGCGACTGAAGTAACCCCTGAGCAGAATATTCCTTCTGTTATGTATGAAGATTTGGGTGGGGTCAAAGAAGCTATTGGGAAAGTCAGAGAAATGATAGAGCTGCCTTTGAAACACCCTGAACTTTTTGACAGGCTCGGGATCGATGCCCCAAAAGGAGTATTGCTCCACGGCCCGCCCGGCACAGGCAAAACAATGCTTGCAAAAGCAGTAGCCAATGAGTCAGATGCCTACTTCATCTCTATTAACGGTCCAGAGATTATGTCAAAATACTACGGTGAATCCGAAAGGGCGATAAGGGAGATTTTCGAGGATGCAGAAAGGAATGCTCCTGCGATTATTTTTCTTGATGAGATCGATTCCATTGCCCCTAAGAGAGCCGAAGTAACCGGAGAAGTCGAGAGAAGAGTAGTTGCTCAACTTCTCTCCCTGATGGATGGGCTTAAAGCTCGAAAAAATGTAATTGTCATAGGGTCTACTAACCGTCCTGAAGCTCTGGATGTAGCACTTCGCCGTCCAGGAAGGTTTGACCGGGAAATTGAACTGAGAGTCCCAGATACTGATGGAAGATTGGAGATTTTCCAGATCCACACAAGGGGCATGCCTCTTGCAGATGATGTAAACCTCATGGATTTTGCTCAAATAACGTATGGGTTTGTTGGAGCTGACATTGCAGCCCTGTGCAGAGAAGCAGCCATGAGTTCTTTGAGGCGGATTCTGCCGAAAATCAATCTTAATGAACCTGAAATCCCGGCTGAAATCTTGGATTCTCTGCAGGTAACAAGGGAAGATTTTGAAAATGCTCTTAAGGATGTCCAGCCATCGGCAATAAGGGAAATCCTCATTGAAGTACCCACGGTGAGCTGGGATGACGTAGGGGGTCTGGAAGAAGTAAAAAGGCTACTGAAAGAGGTAGTGGAATGGCCACTTAAGAATCCAGAATCTTACAGGGACATAGGAGTTGAAGCTCCCAAAGGTGTCCTTCTATATGGGCCTCCAGGTACGGGAAAGACTCTACTCGCAAAAGCAATAGCTCATGAATCCGATGCTAATTTTATCACAGCCAAAGGAAGCGATCTCCTTTCAAAATGGTATGGGGAATCTGAAAAAAGGATTGCTGAAGTTTTTACACGGGCAAGGCAGGTTGCCCCCTCGATTATTTTTCTGGATGAACTTGATTCGCTTGCACCTATTCGAGGGATTTCTACAGGGGAGCCCCAGGTTACGGCGAGAATCCTTAATCAGTTACTCTCGGAAATGGACGGACTTGAAGAACTCAGGGCTGTAGTGGTAATTGGCGCGACCAATCGCCCTGATGTCATCGACCCTGCCCTTATCCGTCCAGGGCGTTTTGATGAACTCATTCTCGTTCCAATTCCTGATGAGGGGGCTCGCAGGGAAATATTTAAAGTCCATACCGGGAAAATGTCGCTCGCAGAGGATGTTGATATCGAGAAACTCGTTTCCATGACCGATCAGTATACAGGTGCCGATATTGCAGCTGTGTGCAAGAAGGCAGGAAGGCTTGCTTTGCGCGAGGATCTTCATGCAAAAAATATCAAGCAGAGGCACTTCCTTAAAGCAATTGCAGAGACCGGTCCTTCCGTTACTCCTGATACTATGAAATATTACGAAGCTATAAAAGGTGAACTCAGGAAAAAGAAGTCAAAGGAAATAGAGAACCCTTCTTACATTTGAGTAAGATCGGTAAGAGCACATTTTTATCTTCCTCTTATTTTTTCTGCTTGCCTATTAACCTACTTGCCTATTAACCTGCTTCTGCCTGTATATTTTTTAACTTATTTCCACCGAATGTTTACTGACTTACTTCTATATTTATTTAAGATCTTATTTTTTTACAACAATGCTAATTTTTTAGGTACTTTCAATGTATTAACTGACCGTTAAGGTCGACCTGTTTCTAAATTCTCCGATTTTTATCCGCATATTTTGTAGGGTCTTTCCGAAAACGATTTATCAGGATTAAACCTTCATTTATATTTAAACTTCAAAAATTATGTTAACCAATGATATTAAATATCATAATTACTATCGGTAATATATATGCAGCTTCCAACACCTGAAGATCTTAAAAAAAGAAGGAATGAACTCGGGCTTACTCAGAGCGACCTGGCTAAAAGGGCAGGAGTAAGCCAACCCCTTATAGCTCGCATCGAGTCAGGAGATGTGGATCCCAGGCTTTCAACTGTCAGGAAAATCCTTGATGCTTTTGATGAAGCTGAAAAGGAACAGCAGATTATTATAAGAGATCTGATGCATTCCCCTGTTATCCATGTCTCTCCAGATGATTCTGTGGAAGAAGTGGTGAACCTTATGCATACTCATGGTTTTTCACAGGTTCCTGTGCTTGATGGGGGCATCCCGGTTGGAAGTGTTTCAGAAGATATGATAATAAAATTGATGGCAGAAAGTAAGAGAAAATCAATTTCTCATTTAAAAGTTTCCGAAATAATGGGGGAATCCTTCCCAACAGTATCTCCAAGTATTTCGATTTCAGTCGTCTCGCATATCCTGGAAGGAAACCCTGCCGTGCTGGTAGTAGAAAAAGGAAAAGTCATTGGCCTCGTAACAAAACACGATGTGATGAAACTCCTGCAGGGTTAGTTGCCGGAATTCACTTCCTGATGAGGCAATGTCCGAAACAGTCACGAAAGCACATTAATTATATACTAGGATATAATTAAAACTGAACTCCAAATGGAATTTAATGCTTAATCTCAATAAAAAATTAATTTGTTAAAACATGTTGAAGAATCCAAGGGATTGAGACATTAAAGTACCTTTTGGGTATACTTTGTCGTACTGGCATAATTCTTAATTAACTCAGACGTGTAAAATTTTTAAATTTCAGAATTAATACAAGTGTTTTTAAATAAGTAGAAAATAAATCGATTAAATCTTGAAAAGTGGAGTATAATAAATATGGATCTGGAAGACACTCTTCTCATGATGCCTGGTCCCGTATCTGTTGCACCCAGAGTCCTTAGAGCGATGTCAAAGCCGATGATCAACCACCGGAGCGCGGAGTTTGCCGGAATATATACTGATTGCAGGGAAATCCTTTCCAACATTTTTAAGACAGATAACGATATCTTTTTGCTCAGTGGTTCGGGAACGGCAGGAATGGAAGCTGCTGTAGGGTCTGTGGTTGGTAAAGGGGACAAAGTTATTGCTATAGAAAACGGAAAGTTCGGAGAACGCTTTAAAGATATTGCAGCTCTCTATGCGGATGTCGTTCCTGCTGTATTCGAATGGGGTCTTCCAATTGACCTTGAGCTTATCAAGGAAAAACTCGAAGAAGGAGCAAAAGCTATCACACTCGTCCACAACGAAACGTCTACAGGCATTCTCAACCCGGCTGCAGAAATTGGCAAACTTGCCCGAAAGCATGATGCTCTCTTTATTATGGACGGCGTGACCTCCATTGGAGGAGACGATGTCAGAGTTGATGAATGGGGAGTTGACATTGCAGTTGTAGGTTCACAGAAATGCCTCGCAGCCCCCCCTGGACTTTCAATCGTTTCTGTAAGCGAAAAGGCTTTTGAGGCTATGAAAGAAGTAACAAAAAGACCCTATTATAACGACCTCTTAGCATATAAAAAGAGCGGGGACAAACCCAAACCGGAAACACCTTATACGCCTGCGATTCCTCTGTTCTACGCACTTCAGGAAGCTCTGCATATCATAAAAGAGGAAGGAATGGATGCCAGAATTAAGAGACACAGAATTCTTTCCGAAGCCGTAAGAGCAGCAGTTGCCGAGCTGAATATTGAGATGTTCCCGCAGCTTAACGAGTCCAGCCATTACTCCAATACGATCTCTGCAATGAAAGCTCCCGCAGGCATTGAGGGTGAAGACATAAAGAATGATATGAGGAAACAGGGCGTAATTATTGCAGGCGGGCAGGAGCGTCTTAAGAACAAGATTTTCAGAATAGGCTGCATGGGAAATGTTACATCAAGAGATGTGCTCTCAACCATCCAGCAGCTGGAAATTGTATTAAATAAGCGTGGTTATATTGACAGTCTGGGAGCAGGTATAGAAGCTGCGATCAGGGTTATTGACCGAGCCTGAACAGGATTAAATTATATATCTACTGAATAAATCATAGATCTACTAGCCTCTTCAGGAAAAACCGGAAAAAAAGATTTTAAACTTGAAATTCCGATCGGATTCACATGCCCACAATAGGAATTGCAGACACAACATTCGCGCGCTATGATATGGGGCGTGCGGCAATTGATGAGATACAGAAAAACGTATCTGTAAAAATTAAAAGAGTAACCGTGCCCGGGATAAAGGATCTTCCGGTTGCAGCCAAGAAACTTATCGAAGAAGAAGGGTGCGATATCGTTATGGCTCTTGGCATGCCCGGAGCTAAAGAACAGGATAAAATATGTGCTCATGAAGCTTCTCAGGGTCTTATTATGGCCCAGCTCATGACCAATACCCATATTATTGAGGTCTTTGTCCATGAGGACGAGGGAAAGGATGAGAAAGAACTTGCTTTCCTTATGGACAGAAGAACCCGCGAGCACGCCTTAAATGTAATAAAACTGCTCTTCAAGCCTGAGAAGCTTATTCGAGAGGCCGGTACTGGCCAGAGGCAGGGCTTTGAAGATGCAGGTCCGTTAAGAATGTGAAGCAATTTAAGTAAAAACAAAGACTGGAGACCTTATTAGATGACTATCAGCCTAGGATTTGTTGTAGCTGAATTTAACAGGGATCTGACTTATCAGATGGAACTGCTAGGGAGAGAACATGCGGAGTTTCTGGGGGCAACAGTTAAAGAGACAATTCTTGTTCCTGGGGTCTTTGACATGCCCCTTGCAATCAAGAAGCTTTGCCAGAGGGACGATATCGATGCCGTGGTTACTATAGGATCCGTAATTGAAGGCGAGACTGATCATGACCAGGTGGTTATGCAGCATGCTGCAAGGAAGATCATGGATCTTTCCCTTGAGTTTGATAAGCCTGTAACTCTTGGAATTCCTGGCCCAGGCATGACCCGGATGGCAGCTCATGAACGCGTGGATTATGCAAAACGGGCAGTTGAAGCTGCAGTAAAGCTGGTGCAGCGGTTGTGAATTTCTATAATATCTTGAATAAGCTAGCAAAATGCAATAACATACCAGGACCATCCCTATGACATCCGCAAGGCTCAAGCGTGTAGAAGAATCCGCAACTATAAGGATCTCCAACATTGCAAACAGAATGATTAAAGAGGGTAAAGACGTCATCAATTTCAGCCTTGGCGAACCTGATTTCAATACCCCGAAAAATATCTGTGATGCTGCGGCAAAAGCCATGTACGAGGGAAAAACCCATTATGCTCCGTCTGCAGGTATCCCGGAGCTAAGGGCAGCCATTGCTGAAAAACTGAGGACGGAAAATAACCTCGATGTAACCGAGGCAGGCGTGCTTGTCACTCCCGGCGCAAAACAGGGAATTTTTGAGGTAATGATGGGTGTCCTTGATGATGGAGACCAGGCTATTCTGTTTGACCCGGCATGGGTAACTTATGATGCATGCATACGTTTTGCAGGGGCAGAAACAGTCTGGGTCCCAACAGTCCCTGAAAAAGGTTTCATTCCCGACGATTTTCAAGAATACATAACTGATAAAACCAAGCTAATTGTTGTAAATAGCCCGGGAAACCCAACAGGTGGGGTCTTCGGAAAAAAGACTTTGAAGTGCATTGCCGATCTTGCAATTGATCATGATCTCCTTGTAGTCTCAGATGAAATTTATGAGAAAATTATCTATGACAAAGAACATATCAGCATCGGCAGCTTTGATGGGATGCAGGAGAGAACCATCACTGTAAACGGTTTTTCAAAGGCATATGCCATGACAGGCTGGAGACTCGGTTACCTGACTGCTCCTCCTGAGATTCTAAAACTTCTACTTAAGATTCAGTCTCATTCAGTAAGCAGCGCAACCACATTTGTTCAGTACGGCGGGCTTGAGGCTTTGCAGGGTCCTCAGGACAGTGTTAAAGCAATGGTTGACCGTTTCAAGGTACGCCGTGATGTTCTTGTCGATGGGCTGAACAAAATGGGTCTCGAGTGCAAAAAACCCGATGGGGCTTTCTATGCTTTTGCTAATGTCAGCGAGTACGGAAATGGGACAGAAGTTGCAGAGAGGCTTTTGAAGGAAGCTCAGGTGGCAGTTACCCCTGGGATTGCTTTTGGCGCATCTGGTGAAAATTTCATCAGAATCTCCTATGCAACCTCAATTGACCGAATCAGGGAAGCCCTCGAGAGACTTGAAGCGGTATTTACATAAATTGAACACAGTAACTTATCTTTCTGAAAAGAGGTATGAGTAAAGATTAGCAGATTCTGGTTGAATCTGGCAGCGGTAGGGATAGATTTACCCATACCGTTTAAGTACCTCTTTTATGATTGCACCTGTACTGCAAAGTGGGCATTTCTTTGAAAGTGGAATCCTGACCACCTTTGCGGGAATCCCTCTTTTAGTAAGTTCTTTTTCCAGAAGTTCGCTGTCAAAGCGCTGATCATAACCAAGAGCAATGATATCCGGCTTTATCTCTTTCAGGGGTTCAAACATATCCTTTTCGCTGCCAAGAAGCGCTTTATCAACCATCCCGAGTGCATTTACCATTTCAAGACGCTGCTCTTCGGGTACAATTGGTTTTGGTTTGTGAGTCACATTTGAGTCTCTAGCAACAATTACGAAAAGCTCATCTCCCAGCTTTCGTGCCTGGGTCAAAAAATAAATATGTCCGGGATGGAGAATATCAAAAGTCCCGGTAGCAAGTACACGTGTCAACGAATCACCTTGCCCCGGGTATATCCTACAAGCATAAGAAACTTACTGAAAATAACCCTGCCTGCAGTCAAGGAAGAATCCCGAATTATACAAATTGTGTACGATATAGACTGTTACGATCTATTTACAGCCGGGTTAAAAGGTAAGTAAATTTTCCAATTATCGCAGGTAATATAGATAACCCTTAAATATGATTATTGTTTATCAAACTCAGGGTATAAGTCTGTTAATCTGAAAATAAACCGTACTCAAATACAGCTTTTTGCTTTCTCTGGCAGGGCTGTTGCCTCTGGCATTATCACTCATAATATATAATTACAATAAATATTATCTTCAAGATATATTTACAAAATGAGGAGACCCTAATGATTAAAAAATCAATTCATGAGATTAATAGAAAAATTGAAGATGGAAGCGTCAACGTAGTGACAGCTGAGGAGATGGTCACAATTGTTGAGGAGCTTGGCACTGAAGGGGCTGCAAAAGAAGTGGATGTAGTTACTACAGGCACATTCGGAGCTATGTGTTCATCTGGTTTAATGCTTAATCTCGGGCATTCCGAGCCTCCTATTAAAATCCAGAAAATCTGGTTTAACAATGTAGAAGCATACAGCGGAGTAGCAGCCGTAGATGCTTACCTTGGAGCTACCCAGATTTCGGAAACACGGGGAATCCAGTATGGAGGAGCTCACGTTATTGAGGATCTCCTTAGAGGCAAAGAGATCAATGTCCATGCAACTTCTTATGGGACGGACTGCTATCCAAGGAAAGTGCTTGATACTACAATTACCCTTGATGACCTTAACGAAGCCATTCTTCTGAACCCGAGGAACGCATACCAGAAATATGCAGCGGCAACCAATAGTTCCAAAAGAATTCTGAATACTTATATGGGTGAGCTTCTGCCCAATTTCGGAAATGTAACCTATTCAGGAGCAGGTGTACTTTCGCCTCTCTCAAATGATCCTGAATATGAGACTATAGGCACAGGAACTAGGATTTTTTTAGGAGGAGCCCAGGGGTATGTTATAGGGAACGGAACTCAACATTCTCCTTCTTCAGGGTTTGGAACTCTAATGGTAAAAGGCAACCTGAAGGAGATGAGTCCTGATTACTTAAGGGCTGCTTCCTTTACCGGATATGGAACCACCCTCTATGTGGGAGTAGGAATCCCTATACCTATTCTTAACGAAAAGCTTGCTGCTGCAACTGCAATCCGTGATGAGGATATCGTGACCACTGTTCAGGATTATGCTGTAGGAAGCCGGGAAAAGCCTGTTATCAGAGAGGTAAATTATGCCGAACTCAAGTCAGGTTCGGTGGAAATTAATGGAAAAGACGTGCCGACTTCTTCCCTTTCCAGTTTCAAGAATGCAAGAAAAATTGCAAATGAGCTAAAAGAATGGATTAAGCAAGGGAAATTCTTTGTCAGCATGCCTGTAGAAAGACTGCCAGCTAATGGGCTTGTTAAACCCATGAAGCAGACTCAGGCTGTACCTCTTGTAAAAGATGTGATGTCCAATTTTATTGTGACCATTAAAAAAGACCAAACTATACAGGAAGCAGCTAAGAAGATCTGGGAGAATTCCTTTAACCACTTGGCTGTGACTTCCGACTCCGGTGAACTGGTCGGAATAATTACTGCTTGGGACATTTCCAAAGCGGTTGCAGAGAACTATTTTGACTCTGTGGAAAGCGTTATGACGAAAAAGGTATTAACATGCGCTCCGAATGAGCCTGTAGACCTTGCAGCCAGGCGGCTTGACCGTTACGGAGTATCAGCAATGCCGGTAATCGATACTCAGAGGCGGGTTCTCGGAATAATAACGAGCGACAATATAAGTAAGCTCCTTGCAAGGAGGTACTGAGCATGAAAATAAAGATCACCATCCCTACCGAAAGAATCCATAACCCTATTATTTCCGAATCCATAGTCGAAACCGGCATCCTGATTAATATAATGGTTGCAAACATCGACTCAACTTATGGCGAATTGATTGCGGACGTAAACGATTCCAAATTTGATAGAATCAAAAAAGCTCTGGAATCGAGAGGGGCGATAGTCTCCATTCTTGACCGACCTATTCACAGGGATGAGGAAGAATGTATCGACTGCGGAGCCTGTATTTCGGTCTGCCCTATGAATGTGTATTCCTTTGACAATTCTTGGAGTATCCAGGTAGATGAAAAGAAATGTATTCAGTGCGGCGTCTGTATCAAGATGTGCCCGCATGGGGCTTTGAAACTGGGAGAGTAAACAAAGGAAGGTAGAATTACAAAATCCTTCCTTGATAATCTTTCTCTTTTATCCTCGTTTTTCCTGGTTTACTCCTTTAATCCTGGTTTCCTCTTTGTCTTTTGTGTTTTTTTCTTACTGTTCTTTCCCTGGTATTTATCCTGATTCTCTTCCTTAGTTTATATGTGGGATTTAGTTATGGATACTAATTTCTATTTCGAAACTCTCATTATTTATACATAGAAACAAATAATTATAATTTATAAGAACCAAAAACAGGATAGAAATTGAAGGAGGGTGCTGCCAGAACTGGATATTAGCAGTTTCTCAGGCAATGCCTCAAAAATTTCCCCACTGGTTTATGTTCCCTTTTCTTTTTACATTTTGGGAGTGAAGTGATCCGAATTTCATTTTACAAAAAATAATTGAGAACCAAGAAATAACCCTTATAACCTTTAAAAATTGGAGTAAGCTATGAAGATCCTTGTACTATACTCAGGCGAACTAGGGAGAAAAGTTATCCAGAACCTGATAAACCCGGGAAATTTCTGCGTGTCCTGCGGTGAACTCTGCAACCACTGCAGACAGGCCAGGAAATCATATGCAAACCTGATCGTAGGCATTCATGAATTTCCTGAAGACTTGCCCACATTTATAGAAGAGCCCGATCAGTACATGCCTCAAAAGCTTCCGGAATGTGACCTTATACTTGCTATTGGCATCCACCCCGATCTCCTTGTAGCTCTTCCGGACGTTGTGAAGAAAACGAAGGCAAAAGCCGTAATTGCACCTGCTGAAGATTCAAAGAAAACTCCTGCAGGTGTCCTTGAGCAGCTTAGAAAAGAGCTTGAAGCTATGGGAGTTGAGTTTGAGGGACCAAGGCCTTTCTGTGCACTTGAGAAAACCGGAAAACCTGTTATAGATGCATTTGTTGACCTCGGCTTCGGAAGACCTGTACTCAGGATCGAGATGAGTCCTGATGGAAAGATGTTCATAGGTGCAGGCGTTCTCAGGGACGCACCCTGTGGCTCCACCTGGTTTGTGGCAAAGAAGCTCAGCTGGACTGACGTTTCAGATTATAAAGAAACCATCTCAGGAGCTCATCACTCATATCCCTGTACTGCCAGCATGGACAAAGACCCCCAGCTCGGTGATACTATCCTTCACAAGGCAGGATATATCATAAGAGAAGCTGCAGAAGACGCAATGGAATGTGCAAGAAAGGAAAAAGCGAGAATTTTAGCGTCCAGCAGGAACGAGGCTTCAAGCTCAAGCCTTTGAAAAACCCAATTTTTTATTTTTAATAAAAGTTTTATTAAGGTTTATTTTCAGGCTTAAGCTTGAAAATAAACCCAACCGCTGGTCTGAAACCTCTGATCCGCAACTGTTGCGTTGCAACCCTTTTTTTGAGAAGGCTTGTAGGCTTGCTTGCAGCATTTCTCTGTTAGAATAAAGCATTTTTCTGTCAGGATAAGTGACGTTAATAAGATCTGGTTTCTGAGCTCTTTTCTCCATCAGGTTCATAAATATTGGCTCAAATATATAATATCACTTACATGTTAATAGATAAACTTTTTGCTATTGCTTTCACGTTCTCTGCTAACGCCAGAGATTCGTTAGGGTTAAAGCAAGCCAGAGGGGGTACTTCAGTATGAACCAGATCGATGAGATCATAAACTCACTTGAACCAGCAACTAGGGCATTTGTAGAAAATGTAAACAAGCAGGGCGGAACACCGATCTATGAGCTTTCTCCTCAAGACGCCCGTAAAGTTCTTTCAGATTTGCAGGCGGCTGAGGTAGCAAAATTACCCGCAGATATTGAAGACCTTGACATTCCGGTCGGTCCTAAAGGACAGGTTTCAATTAGGATAGTCAGACCAGAAGGAAACAAAGAGATCCTGCCTGCTGTGATGTACTTCCACGGGGGCGGCTGGGTGCTTGGGGACAAAAATACACATGACCGTTTAATCCGGGAAATTGCTGTCGGAGCCAATGTTGCAGTTATATTTGTCAATTTCACGCCAGCTCCGGAAGCACAATATCCAGTACAGATAGAAGAGGCGTATGCAGCGACAAAATACATTGCAGAAAACGGGAAAGATCATAACCTGGATACTTCAAAGTTAATTGTTGCTGGCGACAGCGTAGGGGCAAATATGGCAGCTGCTGTCCTCCTGCTGGCAAAGGAGGGGGGCGGACCGAAAATTGCCTATCAGGTATTGTTCTATCCTGTCACGGATGCGAATTTCGATACTCCTTCGTATCAGCAGTTTGCAACCGGAGTCTGGCTTACCCGTGAAGCAATGAAGTGGTTCTGGGACAATTATCTGCCTGATAAGGAAGCCCGCAAACAGCCAACCGCATCCCCGCTGCAAGCTTCGATTGAGCAGCTCAAAGGACAGCCTCCAGCCCTTATTATTACTGATGAGAATGATGTCCTTCGCGATGAGGGTGAAGCCTATGCCCATAAGCTGATCCAGGCAGGTGTCAATGTTACAGCCGTTCGATACATGGGAACCATACACGATTTCGTTATGCTTAACCCACTCGCGGGCACACCTGCAACCTGCAGCGCAGTCGGATTGGTGAATACAACTCTTAAGAGTATTTTTGGCAAATCGTAATATAATAGCTGTAGCTTTAATTTATTTCTACAGCTTCATTTTGTATATCTCTAATTTACTCTTCAGTAGTATACGGTTTTTTTAATTATATGAAGTCTGTTATATGTGCTCAACACTTAGCGTAAGTTTATGCAAACCATACGTATATGAAGTGCGTAAACAATTGTATAATTGAAGTCTAATTCTCATTTTTATTTAAGAGGGAAATCATGAAACCGAAAATTGATTCCACCAGTTTTGGTTCGATTACTGTAGATGGAAAAACCTATGAATACGATATACTCATTCGCTTAAATGGTCAGGTTGAAAAAAGAGAAAAACAACTATCAAAGGGATTGTATGGGACTTCTCACAAAGTCTCGCTTGAGGAAGCAAAATACATCTATGAAGAAGGAACTGAAAAACTTATTATAGGAACCGGACAGACGGGTTATGTGGAACTTTCGGAAGAAGCTGATGAGTTTTTCAGGAAGAAGAATTGTGGTGTGGAACTCTTTCCGACTCCCTGGGCAATTGAACGCTGGAACGAGCTCGAGGGCAGAATAGCTGCAATGTTCCATGTAACGTGTTAATACGAAGATCAGACAGTCAGGAAGGTTATTCAAAAGATAGTTGTTTTGTTAATATCTCCTTCCTAATCGCGCACCCTTCGCCCTGTGCTATTATCCTATTATACTATCCATTTTTCATTTTCTCTTGGTTTAATTTCTTCTTTCAGTTTAATTTCTTCTCTCGGTTTAATTCCTCTTATGTTTATATCCATCTGAGGGAATGGAATTTCAATTCCTTCCTTTGTATAAGCCTCAAGTATGCCTGCAGTTAGGCTGTTCTTTACCGTTACCATATTTTCAGTTTTTGTCCAGGCTCTGAGCTGCAAGTTTATCGAGGAATTCGCAAGTTCGGTAGTCACTACTGCAGGCTCGGGATCCTGAAGGACGAGAGGATGTGTTTTCATAAGATTGAATGCTATCTCAATGGCTTTTTCAAGGTCTGATGAATAACTTATCCCTACATCAACAGAAACTCTTCTTGTGGGCATACGTGTCATATTAACAATGGAATTTCCCCAGACCAGCTTATTGGGAATTGTTATGAGCTGGTTGTCAGGGGTAAGGAGTTCGGTTGACATAACCCCTACAGCCCTTACTCTCCCTGTCTGCCCGTTTACGGTCACAGTCTCCCCCATATCTATAGGTCTAATTGCTGAAACACACACTCCAGCAGTCAGGTTTGTGAAGGTATCCTGCATGCCCAGACCAAGAACCAGACCTATTACTGCAGAAACTCCTACTATATAACTGTCCACGTCAAAATTAAGGCTTTTTAAAAAAGCAAGAATAATAATCACATAAAAGAGCACATTTAATAAACGGGTAAGAAACTGAATAGTGAGATCCGGAATATTCGTTTTCCGTATCGCATTTTTGAAAATGTGGGTAACGTACCTTGCTAAAAGGAATCCTGCAATGAGCACTATAAGTGCGAAAATCAGCCTCGATATTGTTATCCCGGTATATGGAATGACCTTCTCCATTATCTCATAACCCATTTTTACCTTCCTCGCTTCTGGCGTTCGATGGTGGAAAACTCAAAGGAGTTTCTGAATTAATAGAAACAGTTTTAATAATGTTGCGAATGATGTATAAAGTTTTCTTTTATAAGTATTTGTAGAAGTATAACGTTTTTCTATTCTGCCTTTAATCCGGAAAGTCTTTTACGGATTAAATCTTTCATAGAACTAGTTTCAAAAATATACAAAATTAGAGAAAATCTATGTAAATTTCATGATTTAATTAATTTTGTCAAATTCAGGGAAGGTTAAGGTTGAAGTGGATAAAGAAACTCTTCGGAAAAAATGAAAATTCCAGTGAGGAGACTGGTCTCAAGGAAATCAATTTTGAAGACCTGCCTGCATGGCTAGATTCCAGGTCTCAAAAGATATCTTCCCGAGTAGAAAAGGATGTATCCGGTCTTTTTAGAGATCTTGATGCTTCACTTCTGGAGCTCAAGGAAAGTAACTCAAGGCTTGCAGAAGCCAGGGTCGAGGGAGATTTTGATATAAGGGCTGTAAAGCGAGCCAAAAGCAACAGGGAAAATGTGACAAAACAGGTCACACTGTTGATAGATAAAATCAGGGTGCAGGAAAACAGAGATTTCAAAGCTCTGGAAGGCTTCTATAGAGCAGCTACACAGAATCTTAATACTTGCCTGGAGAATATGAACCGAAGTTTCAGGTATACCCGTGTTGTTTTCCCCGAGGAATCAAAAGAAGTTAGTGAGAGCCTTGCCAGCGTGGGTAGGGTTTTTAACGCGCTCGGAGAGGTAATTCTGGTAAATAAAAAGGAAATGGATGCTATTGAGGCGGCTAAATCGATTATTAAAGAGATAAATGAGCTTTCGGCTTCTATAGCAGCCGGAGAACAGGAACTCGAATCCAGAAACCGAAAAATTCAGACTTTGAGAGCAGAAGCTTCCGAAGCTAGCCAGGCTCTCAAGGATTTCAAAAAAGGAGCTGCCTGGCAGAAATTACAGAACCTGGAAGCAGAATTTTCCGCAGCCGGAGAAAAACTCAGGAAAGCCGAGGCAGGTTTGAATTCTCTTATTCTTCCGCTTTCTGGTCATCTCTCAAGAATTAAAAAACTTCATGAAAGCGGCAGATATACCCTAAAGCCGGAGGTAAAGAAGCAGCTTGATATTTGCCTTCAAGATCCCGTAAAAGCTGATCCTTCTTTTTTCCCTGAGCTTCAAAAAGTATTTGAGGACAATGCCCTGGATATGCAGACCCAGAAAAAGGAAAAAGCTCTGTCACAGGTCAAAGCAGCAATTACAGGTTTTCCCGAAAGGAAAAAAGAGTATCTTGAAGCCCTGAAGGAATTTGAGACAAAAAAAGCTGAAATTGAAGGTTTTGATACCGGAAAGCTGGTCGAACTTGAGCGTAAGGAAGCCGAACTTCTGAACAGGGCTCGTCTGCTTGAAGATGACATTGAAGACTCCGAAAAGAAACTTGCCGCTTTAAAGGAAGAACTCGAAAAGAAAAAAGAAAGCATTCTTGCTAACGCCAGTTCAATCGACAGCAGTGTAAAAATAAATTTCTGACAAGCCTTTTGAAAAAAACTGCTTGAGCGCAAGCCTTTTGAAAAAAACTGCTTGAGCGAAAAAGACGTAACCTTTGGATTTGAGAATCTTATCCCCTAACCCTATCCGGCGTGATAAACCGGCGTAACGGTTTCGGTTATTTTATGTATTCTGACAGTTTTTATCTATTGATGAGCTTAAAAAAGAGGTTTGACAATGACAGAGGCGCTTTACTTCCTTGATTGTTACCTGAAAGAGTTCGAAGCGACTGTCGAAAAGGTGATGGATGATAAATTTGTGGTCCTTGATCGCACCGCTTTTTACCCTGAAAGCGGGGGACAGCCCAGTGATACAGGAAAGTTAATCCGCGAATCTGATGGCGCTGAATTTAATGTCCTGCATGTGGGGAAGTTCAATGGAGATATCAGTCATGAGATAGCTGGTGAGACTGCCTTAAGTGGATTAAAAGCAGGGGACAGAGTAAAAGGATTCATAGACTGGGATCGCCGTTACAGGCATATGCGCATGCATACAGCAACTCATGTAATTGCGAGCGTAATTGAGAAAGAGGCGGGAGCCAAGATAACAGGAAACCAGCTTGGGCTTGATCAGAGCAGGGTGGACTTCAGCCTTGAGACTTTTGACAGGGATAAATTTGCTGATTATGAGAAAATTGCCAACGGCATTATAGCCCGGAAAAATCCTGTTAACTTATATATTGTAAGCCGCGAAGAAGCCGAAGAAAAGCTCTCAAGATTAACCACGCTGGCGAAAGGCTTTTCCGACGAAATAAAAGAAGTCCGTATGGTCGAAATCGAAGGAGTAACAATCGAAGCCTGCGGTGGAACCCATGTAAAAAACACTGAGGAAATAAAGGGTATAAAGATCACAAAACTCCAGAACAAAGGGAAAAGCAATAGAAGAATGTATTTCACACTTGTGGATTAAGCTCTGAACTGAACCTTCATTTTTGGATTCTTTCTTTCCTTATCTTCTTCTTTCCTTTTTCCATCTCTTTTTCTTGTTATTTATCTCTTATTTCTCTTTTCCTTATTATTTCTCTCTTACTTCCCTTTTTTTCTTATTATTTCTCTCTTATTCCCCTTTTTCTCTTATTATTTCCTTCTTACCTCCTTTTTTCTTTTATTATTTCCCTTCTTCCCTTATTATTTCTTTCCTATTTCATTTTTTCGCTTCCTTCTTATATTTCTTTCTTTTTTCCATTTTTTGCCTTTTTTCCTCTTTTTCCGCTCTCCTGTACTCATTTTCTTTTTTTTTCATAAGTTTATTTTCGAGGAAAATGAACTCTATATGAAAAATGAATCGACTGAAATAAGGATTTTTTTGAGTCTGAATACGATTATCTAATATAATCTGTAATTTTTGAATTACGAACAAATCAATGGGGGGTTAGATTGCTTAAACTAGGATATAAAATTGCACCTGAACAGTTTCCTCCATCGGAAATGCTTGAGCAGGTTATAACTGCTGAGAAAGCAGGCTTTGAAAGTATTGCTGCCAGTGACCATTTCCATCCCTGGAGTGAGGATGGGCAGTCCTGCTTTATCTGGAGCTGGCTTGGTGCGGCAGCTGCGTGTACTAAGAGCATAGAACTGGGAACAGGCCTGACCTGCCCTATTCTGCGCTATAACCCTGCTATTATTGCTCAGGCTGCAGCAACGATGTCCTCGCTTGCCGGAGGGTGTACCTATCTTGCGGTGGGAACAGGGGAAGCTTTAAACGAGTATCCCGTAACCCTCGAATGGCCCGAATATGAGGAACGCCAGATGCGAATGATTGAAGCAGTCAAACTTATTCGTGACTTATGGACAGGGGAGAAAATCAGTTTTGATGGGTGTTACTACCGGACAAAGGAAGCCAAATTATATACGCTGCCTAAAAACGACATTCCGATCTATATCTCTTCTCTTGTACCCGAAAGCGCTTATGTTGCAGGCTATTATGGGGACGGACTTTTAACTGTAGGAGGAAAGCCGGATATGCAGGTGTATGAGCGAATTCTATCCGAGTTTGAAAAAGGAGCTAAAGACTCGGGTAAGAGCCCGGAAAACCTGCCAAAAGCAGTGGAGCTTTTTGTTGACTATGGAACTGATCCTGAAGCTTCTATTAAGAATGTCATGAAGTACTGGGCTGGAGCATTTATACCTGCTCTTTTCGTGAATAAAATCTACACTCCCGAGATGTCTGCTCAGAATGGGCAAGTTGTGGGTCCTGATATAATACGAAAACAGTCTTGCTTTTCGGAAGATCCTGAGGATCATATTAAATTTGCAAAAAAATATATTGACCTGGGTTTCACACACCTTTATTTCCATTCGGCAGCCTCAGACCAGGTAGCTTTTCTTGAAGCCTATGGGAAAGATGTTTTACCTGCAATAAAAGAAATAGGATAAGTTTCTTTTCCGTTTTTTCATTTTTCAAGGGAAAATGAATCTGAATTGAAAATCACCTGACGTTCCATGCATCTGCAAGTCACTCGCGAATCATATAACAAAGGTGCTCAGAGTGATTTAAAACGGGCTCGATAAGCCATGATCTTTTCAGCATATTTTGGACTGTTGCGATGTTTAAATTCAATGGCGCACACGATAAACGGCGGTAGACTTGCCGAGACACTCGACCAGAGTGGTGGATCTTGCAGTTTCTGCCAGTTAACCTTTTTTGTGCCTATACGCCATTGATTCCAGACACGCACCGCTTCTTCCATACGTGCCGTCTTTTCCAATGGATCCATACCTTTGAGGCAAGATGCTTCTGCCTGTTTAAGGCTATACGCCCCGGTGAACAACAATGCCCTCTTGTAGTGCTCGCCATCAAGCCAGCGCTCGGGATTCCCGGACTCTGCGGCGTACTGCAGCGCCTTTGCTACAGTTACCGGTCCAGCATTATAAGCCAGGGCGAGCAAACGAAGCTGCTCAGCTTCCGGAAGCTGGTCGTAACGCTGACCACGTTCTTTCAGCACATTCTCCATAATGATGCGAAAGTCACGGAGTTTCTTTGTGCCTGAGTCAATGGACACTGCGGGCTGTTTGTAAATTTCACCCTTGTCTGACTGCATCAGGCCAGTATATCCACTCTTTGCGACGAGATCTTTGTTGCCTCCTGATTCGGCTGCGATAACGCCAAGGATAAGTGCCGAATCTACACCATATTTCGCAGCCGCCGCCTCTACAAGCGGGCGATACCGCTCAACCATAGAAACCACTTTATCGCTCACCTTAATTCCACCTGCGGCTGCACTCTTTGAATAACTGGGTGCAGGAGGCGTCGGAGTCAGGCGCCGTGTCACTGCGTCAGCTAACGCCGCGCGTGTAGCCGCATCAATCGTCGCATTGAAACCAAGCCCGCGTTCGGACTTGAACTTTGATATGGTCTCTTTCGTGCGCGCATCTAATAAGCCAAGCTGGGCGAATATCGACTGCTGAGCAAGTTCTTCAAATGCCCTTTGGATAAGGGCAATCTCTGTCTTAGAATCGAGCACGCCGCCAGTTCCAAGGCTGTATTTTCTGCGGAAGCGCTCGAGTGCACCCTTTGTAAGAGGTCCAAGGGCTCCATCCGGATTAAGCCGTTCTCCCTCGGCTGCGTTCAGTATTCGCTGCACAAATCGCACCAGTTCAGTGGCTGGTTTAGCTGCACTTTGTGACGGCTTTGGAACAGACGTTGCGGGAGTGGGCGTCACGGGTTTAACGGGCGTTGCAGAAGGTCTAATGCCCCTCGCTGAAATGCTTGCGCTAGGGGCAAGATCAAGATGGAAGTGAAGAATTAGAGGGTCCGGTCCGTGCCAATTCAGACCAATAACCCTGTTGTTTTTGTCCTTTACTGCCTTGCCTACAAAAATAACATTCTCACGACCGGTCTCCTGGTTAATAGCTTTTGCCACAGAAAAATCATTATAAATTACCCGCCACTCTGCCTGAATTGCCCTGGCAGCCTCTTTAACCGCCTTCAAGAACTCAATAGCCTCTTTATACGGGTAGAACTTTCGTTCATCTAAACCTTTAAGAAATAAATCAAGAGAATAGCCCCGGTTTAGGAAGCTTCCTCCGCCATGTCCCCGGTAATTTGATACATCAAAGGGTTTACGATAGCGCTGGCGTAATTCTTCGACAAATTTTACTGTAATGGGTGCTACTAGTGCCTTGCTGCTGCCACTGATCAGCTTACTGGAAACCATTGTGACTGAAACTGCAGGTGGTTTAAAGTTCAGTAAAGGTTTGATGCTGCCGGACAGAGAAAAAATCTGAAATTTCATATTCTCCTGGCGGCTTATGACCCAGGCTCTGCCAATAGCTTCAACCGTGTATTTTCCCTTATTATAATTACCCTTCCACCTGAGGCGGGCACCCTCTAGAGTATCCTGGTAATCTTGCAAAAGCCATTTAGTTATTTCCCCTGCTGATGGCGAGCCTTTTCTGAGCCTTGACCATTCTTTCCCCAAATTTGTGGCAAATTCTGTGATGTAGGCAGGTATTGCAGGACCCAGTTCTGATTCGAAACTTGGCCAATTTATGCCTTCTTCCTCAGATTGAATAAAGAACTCTTCGTCCAGTAATGGTTCTTCTTCCCCGTATACTGTTTCTTCTAAAGGGTATATCCCCTCTTCTTCCGGCTCTATCCAAATTTCTTCTGGTTCGACCCACATCTGTTGCGGGATAGACAACTTCTCTTCGGGAAAACTCTCCCTATCTACTTCATATGTATCTTCGCCCGAGTAATAGAGTTCATCAGTGCTGTATTCGGGATTCGAAAATTCTTTCTCACTGTAGGTTTCATTTTCATCCGCCGGATAATTGTCTGCGCCAGCTCGTTCTTCCCAGGAGAGCTCATCTTCCAGTTCATCCGCCTTTGTGACCTCTAACTTTCTTGCGTAGGGCTGCTCTAAGGTATCATCCCCCACGCTAAAATCTTCCTCTTGAGGTTCAGCTTCATGCTTGTAAAAGCTCTCTATCTCCGGCTCTTCTCTTTCTTCATAAATATCTTCTTCATAAAAATCTGACTCAAAAATTTTCCTTTGACTCTCTTCGAACGCGTGCGTAAATGGGCTCTCGCTAATTAGGGTTTCAAGATGTGCTTCTAACTCTGGTTCAACTTCCTTGACAAAAAGCTCCCTGTCAAGAAAGGGAGTCTCAAGGTCGCCCTCTGAGAGGAAGGGCGAATCCTCGCGTTGCTTATCCTTTGAAGGCATGGCGAAATTCCTCGGATTGTCAGAGCTGGTCGGTCTTATGTTGTCGTAACTTTCCTTGCTTTCATTTCGCGTCCGGTGATTATAGACCAGTGCCGGATGATAGTTTTCATGGCGTCCTGAAGGGCTCCTTCTTTATAAAAAGCGGACGCGGCTGCTGGAGTATTGTAAGCTCCAGTCTCAATCAATATAAGAACCCTTGAAATAGGATCAGCAATATCGAAGTAGCTCTTGGAAAGACCATGAGCCGGTAACCCAACCCGCTGTGCAATCTTGAAGAGCCTTTGTTCAGGACTTGAGGCTTCTGCCCTTAGTGATACGACGATTGGAGAATCAAACTCCACGGTCAGGTGGAACCAGGACATCATCGAGACAAAGACAAATTCTTCACGTGACAGATTACCATTTATCCTGCGCGTTGTGAGCATGTCGTGCAGCTTTTCGGCAAGATCGGCGATTTTAGCGTCGTCGGTTGGTTTAGGTCCGATCCCGTTGTTAAGATGTTCAATTCCGATCCAGACCTCTCTAAGGAACTCCTCAAATGTGGGAACAAACTCATTATTTGCTGCCTCGGCTCTGACATAGGGATATGGTTTGCCGTCCTCTGTACCGTGGTTTAGATCCATACCAAACATCCGCTGATAGGCATTCCTTCGAGAGGCGCGCAGGTCTCCCCGAATGTCGCTGGTAATGCTGGTAATAAAGAATGATGGAGGATCTCTGTAGAACAACTCTTCGGTATTTCGCAGCCAGTGCTGTGCATCTGGCAATGGAACCCCCAGTTTTTCCCCATACAGGAACTCGTACAGCACACGGCGAAATATCTCATAAATCCTGGTATTCTCGATCATGTAAGCATAGATCAGGTGATCCCATAGGACTGTACGGCGCTGCGTTGGATCCTGGGAGAAATTGAGAGCATTCTCCAGAGTCGTACCTGTTAAGGGATTTGCTGGCGGTGCGGGTCGTATTACGGCTTCCGAACCAGTGGGAGGTTCGATGCTGGCTGCCCTGCTCATCGGATTAAGCCAGAAATCGGGTACTGGAAGGATATCACTCCTGTGTCCTGGATGTCCTAAAACCTTTGCAGCATCGTGAACTCTGCTCTTCCAGGATACTTCCAGTAACGTTGTCAACTCCAGCGGATGACATTTAAAGAGGGCTAAAGCTCCCTCAGGGATTTTGCCTGCAAAACGTCTAAACATATTTTAATCCTCCATCTCTTTCTATTTCTCTATCAGAGCGGGCCGACTCTGCACAGCCCAATGGCTACGTTGTTTGTCAAATCGGATTCATCGATCTCAAATTTAGCATTGACAGTTATAATAAACAGGCAATTCGAATTAGAGCACCTTTGCATATCAAACTCGAGTTCAATGGATTTGCCTGCTGGAATTTCCGGTGTGGTTTTGTCGCTGGTCTCACTGATATTGAAGTTACTTAAGTCAACAAAGGTCACTCTGGTAGTAGATTGAGGTGCAGTCGCATTGCCTCTGTTCTCGACAGTAACCACCAGCAGTTTCTCTCCTTCCTCCCCCTCTCTCAGATTACAGAACTCCTTCAAGCCTTCCCTATCAGAAGGTGGCTTAACAGGCACTAAATCTGGAAGCCCTGCAGGAATACATCCACTTCTCCACTTTCTGTGGCTGGGAAGCTCTTCGTTCTTCAAATCCGGCTTTAATGGCACAAGCAATAGATCCCGAATCACGCTGAATTCTTTCTGGGCGATTTCTACGGTACTTTCTGTCATAGTTTGGTCTCCTCAGTTTATTATAAACCGTTAAGCGGCCTGCAAAGCGCCGCCAAGTCTTAGCATCCATTGTTCCTGTAACTTTATTGTCTCAGTTGTACGGTCAACCGATGTCGCTTTCCGCAAGCCCGTAAGAGCTAACAGACGCAAAGCCTCAGTCCAGATCCAGTGCATTGAGGTATACAGCGCAGCGCCAAGCTGTTGTTCCAGTGCCAGAAGCGTTTCCGGTTTTACACGCTCGGGATTGATCAGGGCAACAAGCGGACGTCCACCGAAAGACCGCATGGGCTTACGCAGCGTGATATTGACAATACTCGGAAGCAGAGGCACAGATTCCCTGAGTAACTGTCCGGATGTACCACCTGATGCTCTCTGCAGAGGATATTGTTGAGTCCAGGCAAGGGCAAGGTCATCCCAGGGACCTGCTCCATAGAACTGCCGGCACATCTCCACACCAAGCAGTACTCGAAGGTAGCCTACGGGATGCGGGTCGCCCGGAGGGTATCGAAAAACTATTGACTCTCCCCCGTCCACCACATCGTATAAAGAAGCCACACTTGCATAGCCGGTGTGTACAAAAGAAAAAGCGTCTGCAGCAATTTCCGACGCCCAGCTTCTCCATGCCTCTGCAACTCCCGCTGGTGCATCGGTAAGACCGGCTGCAAGAGCCGCGGAAAGTTCTTCACTCCAGCCTGTGATATGTGCTACTTGATGCCCAGCCTCATGAATCAGAGCAGTCGGACGGTGTAAGTTATGCCGGGTTATTTTGATGGCTGCAACCGGGTTTAAACTGGTCTCGTCCCAGAGGCGCAGACCGGCTTTCAGAATCGAAGCTCCCAAGCCTTTATCAATATAGGTAAGTACTATCGGGGTCGGCTTTCCAAGCTGATCGAGAATTTGAGCCATACTCCGGTGTGCAAGAGTATCACAGGCTCTTAGAAGACCTGCCATTTTCGTACTTGTGCGGGTGCTAATTGCATCAGCATAAAAGTCCAGTGTCGCCTCAACGCGCAGGTATCGCTTGCGAAAGGTCAGTAATTGACGCCTTACGGTCAATATATCGGCTGTAGAGGAGGCTGAGTTAAGGGAAGTTTGCAAGAAAGTGGCTTCGCGTTTTAATTTCTCTACTACCATGGTTAGATGCTGCCGAATTGACAAACCAAGATAGCGCTCGAGGCTATTCCACGCAGAAGGCGATGCCAGATCATCCAGATCTTGAAGCCGCATTGCAGCGGCAGTCCAGTGAGCTACCTGACGGGCGAGCTGAGTCCTGACCGCAGTATTTGGATCACTCATGCGCGTACCCCGGAGTAACTCTTATTTTCACAGTTGGTGTGCCATCTGACATTTTCAGGCTGGGAAGAGAGAGGCTTTTTTCTTTTAGAGCTTGACGAAGTTGTGGGAACCCTGGCGGATTTTCAACGATAACTACGAACGTCACACCATCAGCGGTGTCTGAGGCAGCCTGGATGAATGCCTCTGAATGTTGCTTCAGATGGTCTGAAATCCCTTTAAGAACCCACTCATTCAGCCTGCCCAGGAGAATCCTCGGAACCAGAGAAGGCAGCCGCTGGAAGACACTTGACCATTGATCCGGTGTTACGGCTTCGTGAATTATTTTCAGCCGCCCAGACGAACCTGAGAGTGCGCGGTGTAACCCACGTTTAATAGGTCTTTGCAAGCGGGCTGTAACTGTGCCAATGTGTGTATGCTGTCGAAGCTTCACGGCAATCTCTTGAGCGCGGATCTCACTCAGGAAGAGTCGAACCTCTATTTCGTTCCTGGGAAAGTTGAGAATAACCTTTACGCTTGTTGCACGGCGCATTTTAACCTGTCCTGGCGCCGCTGGAGTCATGAGAGGGCGCTTCCCGGGAATTTCAAGATAGTAAAACCGCTGCCCAACTGTGGTAGAGTAAGAGTCAATGAGATACCTGGGGTCTACATCCCTACCCAACTCCGGTTCCCCTAGCAGAAGTCCTGCTGCATCCGTTGTTAGTGGATGGAGTTGCTCATAAGCATCCTGAGTATCCAATCCAGTACTGTTTTCCTCCAGTCGGGAGATATCTGTCAGGCGTGTACCTGGAATGCTTTCATAAAGATGAACAATTGCCTCGAATTCTTCACCGGGCGCAACTCCAAGTTTTTCTTCCAGGAACTCCTCAAGAGAGATCCCCTCAAAGGTCTCGATAGCCGAAACTTTATGTGGTGAAAGCCTGGTCGGAATTTTGCGACTGAACTTTTTATACCGTTTCCTTCTCCCAGAAGGCATTGTGATCCAGGTGCCACGGAGTTTCCTTGCTTCTCCAAGGTCAGGGCGCTTTTGATAAATTTCCTCAGGAAGAACCTGTGGGAGATTTGTAGCTGCAGCCTGTTCAAAGGCTTCCAGCACAAAGCCTTCGAGAAGTTCCTGGTCATTAAGAATATAATCTGGGAGTTCAGCCACACGACGCACAGTTTCCTCAATGGTAGCAGCCACAGCCGAAGAAGCAGCACGCGACTCGTCTTCATATGTTGCTTCCAGATGGATGAGGCGCAAACCAGCATCTACAATAGCCTGTGAGAGTGCAGGGGTATGCTGAGGACCGACGAATTTCTGTATGAGCTTGCCCAGAAATTTAGCCAGAAAATCCACGACTTTTTTACGCCCAATGAGTCTGATTCCAACCTTTAGGGCTGGAAGAATGGCTGGGATAAAATTCTCAACGTATGGAGTGGGATCTTCTCCTTCCTTCAGGTGTTGCAGCTTCTCAGCAAAATCGTTCCTGGCATTGTCCAGCTCAGCCAGAGAATAAATCTCAGGAGCCTGCTGTTCAGTCAGTGCTTGGGAAACTTCCAGTTCCTGCTCAACTTCAGTGTGGGCGAAAAGTACATTTGCAACATGCTGGTCGAATTCATATTGAATCAGTGAGATCTCTGAAAGCTCGGTGTCCTCTGGTACAGGATAATTACCTTCTTCAAATTCCTTCAAAAAAGGAAGGCGCTCAGCCAATTTCTTAGCCATGGGTTGGAGTTGAACGGGTAATTTTCCAATTGCGGTCTGAACAACTCGCTTAAGTAGTGGTTTGATAAGCGCCTTGAGCTTGTTGAGTATTGGCCCAAGACCCAGCTTGGCTGCAGCGCTGATTCCCTTTTTTGCAAGGTCTACAGCCTTGCCGGCGACTTTCTTTACGACCTTTTTAAGTTTTCCCAGAAAATTTTCAAAGTTGGGAGTGAATTCAATCGAAGGCTTATACCTATCAACGATTTCTCCAATTTCATACTCTGAAAGACTTTTAATATCTCGCTGGCAAAGTTCTGTTTCCAGGCTCCCAAGCATAGCCTCGGATTCTGTAATGAGTGGAGCAAAGTGCTGGTTGAGGAATCTTTCAGCTTCGTAGCCGATAATTCTAGGATCTCCGTTTTCATGTGTAAAGCGGACTTCATAAAGGGAAGCAGCCTCGCTTACCAGGCCGTATAGAGCTTCATTGAATTCCTCGTCGTAAAGTTCATTGAGAAATTGAATGTATTCTTCAGTCTCCGGATCAATCACGCCGCCGGTTTCTTCGGATTCGTAAATAGATAAAAATGGGGTGCTGGGAGGGGTTGAAGTCTCAAAGATTTCTTGAGTTACCTCCTCCACAGCGAAACTGCTGATGTTCAGGAACGGTGCTTGATTCTTCATATCATTACCTCTTCAGGTTTTCTCGTGACATTGCGAAGGTTTTTTCCCTCTTGCAAGCAATAGAGAGCATGAGCAGGCTGGAATCTGCACGATCTGTCCGAGAGAGCATGGGCAGGCTGGAATCTGCACGTTCTGTCTGTTACTGGTTCACATCGTAGGAAGAAAAGCTGGGTCAGTCTGATACAGTGCCTTTTTGATAACTTAACTTTTCTCAGGCGCACGCTGTCAAATCAGATCAACCCACAAACTTCTCGTATTTTTGGTGTTAAACTCTCGAGTAAAATATCTCTAAGGTTGACTGTCGGATTCTATTGTTTCCTTAGCTGGCGAGCTTGATGTCCATCTTATTTGAGTAACATTGTTAACCAATACACTTCAGCAGTGCAAAATGATCAGCCTCTAACTCTTCATGCTTTTGCGCGAATTTCACTGGCCGCGTTTTTCTCCTGTAAAAAGCAACAGCTAACAGAGCACAGAGGTCTTTAGTACTGGATTGCCAGAGTTTAGCATATCAGCCAATAACCCCACTCAAATTACATCAGCAATCACAAAATTACTTGAAGCAATTGTGAGATTATTAATGCCACATCCCTGACTAACAATATTTTTAATATTGACCCCTTATAGCGATTCAGTGAATTTACCCATGTCCCCGATTGTTCACTTTGTATAAGATAAATATTAATTTAATGTAATAGTATAAAACTATATTTGTATATAACTGTTATAAAATATATATTTTGAAGCCTGGTTTCCAGTTTTTCAGACACATGGTCCGTCGATGTCCTTATCTAAAATCAGTTAAAGAATGCTGATTTATCGGCTTATCAGTCTGATTATTGACTGCTGGAATAAACAAATTTGAGTTAATAAAAGCAGTTAAAAGAAATCAGTTAATTAGAATCTGCTCATCTGGATTTGCTCATTCAGGTTTATATAGATAGACGTAGATATTGTTTGCCCGGTTGAGCAGTTATAAAAGGCGAATCTATCCTTAAAAGGGGGAAGTCAGGTTAAAATTACCTGGCTTCCTCATTCTCTTCCCAGATCCCGAAGGGGTTATTTTCAGTATCCATGCAGATTGCAAGATATCCCATACCTGGCACAGCGGTTTTTGCCATGAGCGCCTTGCCTCCGAGTTTTTCAATTTTCGCAAGGTACTCATCCACTGAGGGGACACCTATAAAATTCGTAATTTTCTGTTCTGCACTTCCCCTTTTTCCAAGGCCTCCACCTGGCCCTCTTTTTCCTTCGAGATCCTCTGTGTCAATCAGGTAATATTCCATTGTTTCTATGGGCTTTTCAAATTTCCAGCCAAACAGTTTTGAGTAAAAGCTCTTTGCTCGCTCAAGATCGTCTGCTGGAATGTCAAAGTGGACTATTGTTGGCATTTGTATTCCCCAACATTACTGGACGTTGAAGAATATAGCTCTTGGGTACACAGGTACCTTAAAGGTTTTCCAGTAAAAACCCTGGAGAAAATATGTTTTAGCATAGAGTCTCAGTATCTCTTCCCTTATGAGTTGAAGCGAGTAATCGGATTTTTGCATACACAAACATGCAAATTTATTCTGTAATGCAAATTTATTCTGTATATATTTATATATTTCAGAATATGTTTGTTTGTTAAGCAAAATTCCAGAGGATAAAGCTATGTTTTAGTTCTTTATCTCTCGATTTTTAACTGGGGTTAGCTGATCGGTACCATACCTGTATCAGGTCAATGAAAAGTGATTCCATGGCAAATGAGTACACCCAGAATTTAAAGTGCGATTACCTCGATAAAAGAGCCGTTCTTAAAGGCGAGGTTGAGCGCCAGTTAATACACTTGTCGACAGGTGTAATTTTAATTCTTTTAATCCGGGCAGCCGGAGATATGGCTCTGGCTCTCCTGCTCTTTCTGCTTGCTTCTCATGTAGCTATCTCAGTAGCCATTCTCCTCGATAAGATCCCTCTTTCATTATCTGCTTCCCTGTGCAAGTGGGGAAGGGCTTCGAAGCAGACTATACCGCTTAAAGGGACTATTCTGCTTCTTTGCGGCATAACCCTCTCTTTTATATTATTCCCTGAGGAAATCGTGTATGCCTCGATTGCGATAGTTGCTTTCGGGGACTCGGTATCAACTGCTGCAGGCGTACTGGCAGGCAAGCATAAACTGCCATATTCGGGGAAAAAAACCGTAGAAGGAACCGTTTCAGGTATAATAGCAGCCTTTCTGGCGTCTTTGTTTTTTGTGACCCCTATTCAGGCTTTTGTCGGGGCTGCAGGTGGGATGCTGTTAGAAAGCGTTATAGGTTTGCAAACAATCCGACAATTTGACTCGCAAATGATATTCAGGTTTTTTTTTAACGATAATTTTTTAATTCCTCCGTTCTCAGGTCTGCTCATGTTTATTGTGGGTTTTCTTCAATGATAATCTTTTAATTCCTCTATTTTCAGCTGCTCATGTTTATTGTGGATTTAACAAACATCTGGGGAATTTCCCGGAGCATACTCTAGACTTATATTATATGAAATCAGTTTTTATAATAATGGAGGGCATTAAATTGGTAGTGGCAGGTATTTTAAGGATAGTTCTTGGATTGATCATCCTGCTGATTTTGGTATGGCTCTTGATGAGTTTACTTTGAATGGCAGGAGAGTAAAAATGGCTGAACCCCTGTTTTTAATTTTCTTCACAGGCTGGTTCTAACCGGATTTATTAGTTCGGAATACTCTGGAAAACAGGAATGATTAAAACGCCTGATTAGAGAATATAGTGAAAAACTTGAAATTTTCCATAAAGCAGACACAAATTTTTTTACTTCTGGCTGTTTTCCAGAAATTTTTCAGTTCTCTTTCCCTCAATCCATGCTGAACAGTACCAGAAGAAAAACTGAGTAAAAAGCCATTAAAACCCCTCCTTCCCACCTTTTTATTTCCCAGCCAGTGCTGATAAACACGAGGAGTAACACGCTTATCAAAATCATAACCGGAGTTGTAAAGAATAAACTAATTTGATCAACAGCTATAGGATAGATCAACCCTGTGAGTCCGAGAATTAAAAATACGTTTGCGATGTTTGAGCCTATAATATTACCAAGGGCTATACTTCCGAAACCCTGCTTTGCTGCAGTTGCTGTCACCACAAGCTCAGGGAGGGAAGTGCCCACTGCTACAAGAGTAGTACCTATTATGGTTTCGGGAATCCCAAGGAGCTCTGCAAAGAAGATTGACTTATCTACAAAATACCTTGCCCCGATTATAACTGCTGCACAGCTGGCTATCAGGATCAGAATATCTTTTGCAAATCCTTCTCTAGGCGGACAATCCTCATCTCTGGTGCTTCCATTTCTAATGCAACTGAACTTTTGCCTTGCGCTGACTATATATTCGAACTTAAAAAAGTATATTATGAACTCCTTGAAATGCAGCTTTCCCTCGTATTTCTCGGCTTCCTCAAACAGGAAAAATACATAGGCTATAAAGATAAGTATGAAAATGATTGATTCCAGTATCGAGAGTACTCCGTTCAGGGCAAAAGCAAAGAAGAGTAAAGCTGCAAAAAGCATGACATAACCATCTCTCCTGAGCATCTCAATTTCGGTCTTCATTGGAGAGATAACTGCTGCCAGCCCGACAATGAACCCTATATTTACGATATTTGACCCAACGACATTTCCTATTACAATACCGCTTGCCTGCTGGAGAGCAGCAGTTATCGATGAAGCGAGTTCTGGAATTGATGTCCCGACTGCTACAAGGGTCAGCCCTATAACAAACTCGGAGACACCCAGCTTTTCTGCAATGGCCGAAGCTGATTTTACAAAATAGTCTGATCCCTTGGTCAGAAGAATGAGGCTAAGCATGAGGATTAGAAAGTTTTCTGAAATCATAAAAACTACATCTGGTTTATTCTTTCCTGAGTTTACTGTTAGTGATCTGACTCTTATCTAGGGAATCTCATATTAAAGGTTTTCAATTAAAATGAAAGATTAGTAATTTTATGTGCCAGGTAACTGAGGGCTTTTCACTAAAAGGCGAATGCTCTGCCTGATCTTTTATAACATGTAAATAAATCCTGATATCTGACCAGTAATAAAACTTGACACACCTGTCCTCGATCGGCTTACCATTAGTTTTATATTATAGAACTGAAGCCGGAATACAGATAAATTTATTTTAATTTATTAACTCTGAGTCTCAGTAGCTTTCAAGAAAGTTTTTCTATATATGTGATAAACTTATTTCCTGATGGAGTAATTTTCAGGCAGCAGTAGCCGTTGTGATGGAACTTTTCTCCTTAGTTCTTGTTTTAAACCAGGCTATCTTTAAGGGCACGCCTTCAATAGATGCTAACCAAAAGCCTTTGTTTGCAGGTATGTTTATTCTTTAATTATAAAAAAAAGCGAAAAGCTTCCAGACTAAAATAATCATCTTCTACCAAACGTTTGAGTTGAATTCTTTTTTATATTATATCTTACATAATACTCCAATGGAGGGTGGGCAACTTATAGGGAAAGGTAATGGCTACCTGAATTCATGGAGGTGAACTTGTAAAAAGGGATCCAAGCCAGGTTTATGAGTTTGTGACCGGCAGGGGAATAGGTTATCTTGCAAACAGAGATAACCTTGCAAAGTTTGCCGAAAGTAAGCAGGCAAGCAGTGATGTTCTGGACCTTCTAAGGGGAATATCTGAAATTGAGTATAATACCCCCTGAGATGTTACCAAGGAAATCGAATGTCTGGAAGTGAACGTGCCAGACCTCCGAAACCAGAAGAGCAGTGAATTTCTGACCAGCAATTTAAGGTATTCATAAATATCCAGGCACTATCCATGTAAAGGTCTGCCGATGATTTATTGAATACCAGAAAATATGGTGCCAGAACAAATGAAAACACCAGAAAGCCCTTCTGACAGGGAAACAAACAGGTAATGCCTGTTAGCAGGCAAACGAAACTGTGCAACAGTGAGGAAAGTAATGCAAATGGGTGTGGATCCTGCTCAGAGGGTTTTAAAAGATACAGAATATCCTGCAGAGAAGAGAGACCTTGTTAAACACGCAAAGATGTATAATGCAAGCGAGGGTGTGTTGGAAGACATCAGAAGGCTTCCGGACAAAGTATACACCAGCGCTTCAGGTGTTAACAAGGAGTTAGAAAATAAATAAACAAAACGTGGAGGAAAATTATGCAAACCAGTCCAATTGAAGTTCAAAAAGCTCTGAAGGATATAAATTATCCTGTAAGAAAGCAGGGCCTTATTGAACATGCAAAAAAACATAATGCCAGCGATGAGGTTTTGCAGGTTCTTGAAAGTCTTCCAGACAAGGAATATACCAACGCTGCTGATGTTAGTAAGGAATTCTCTGGAAAATAAAACCATTATAATGGGGGGGAAATACCAAAAACTCTCTGATGAGACCTGCGTCAGCACCTTAGATAAATAAAGAATCAGAAAACAAATAAGCAAGAAATACGGGGGAAAATTATGAGAACAAGTATGGCTGACATTGAACACGCACTGAAGGGCATCGATTTTCCTAAGAGCAAGAGCGAGATTATTAGTTATGCTCAGAGCCACGGTGCAAGCGAACAAGTAATTACTGACTTGCAGCAGCTTCCAGACAGGTCATACACCAACGCCGCCGATGTAGCTCAGGAATTCAGCGGAAAACGTGTTGGTGGAGAAAGGTAAGGGAATAATATAATAAGAATACTGCAGACATTGATAGAAATATTAATAGAAATTTAAACGAACTCTTTGAGTAATGGGGGGAAAATTATGAGAACAAGTATGGCTGACATTGAACACGCACTGAAGGGCATCGATTTTCCTAAAACCAAGAGCGAGATTGTTAGTTATGCTCAGAGCCACGGTGCAAGCGAACAAGTAATTACCGACTTGCAGCAGCTTCCAGACAGATCATACACCAACGCTGCAGATGTAGCTCAGGAATTCAGCGGAAAGCGTGTTGGTGAACAAAGGTAAGAACACAAATTCCATCAGTGAGGTAATTGGAGGTCTGGAAGATCTTCCGGACAAGGAGTGCACCAATGCTGCAGATGTCAGCAAGGAATTTGAAGAAAAATAACTCTGCTTTAGAGCAGCCAGTAAGGCATTAGAAGGGGGAGCAGGTGAAAAAGCTCTCCCACTCTACATATAAAATGGGAGGCCACAATTAAACCTCCTTTCTTTCTAAATAACGCAGTATCTGACAGAAATTTCCCTATTTTTATTAAAATTCCAACATTATAACTTCCAACATTATAACTTTAACGACTACAAAGTAAAAATTAGGTTTTTAGGAAGCATCTGACTTTTCTTATTCTTGTTCCATTTTTTTCTTTTCTGTTCCATTTTTTCTTTTCTGTTCCATTTTTTCTTTTCTGTTCCATTTTTTCTTATTCCTATTCCATTTTTCTTATTCCTGTTTCTGTGTTTCTAGTTGTCTTTCTAACTGTGTTATGTCCAGCAGTACCCTGAAGAGTGAATTCCTTCCTATGTCCCTTAAATCGACTTCTACGGGCTGGGTCAATGTATCCCTGACAGCTCTCCATTCCTCCCTGAAGATATCAACTATTTCCCATGGACCTGCAGAGCTATCTTTTGCCCTATCACGGGCAAGTTGCAGAAGCAGGTGTTTCTTTTCCATAGGCGTGAGATTTTCTATCCCTTTGACTTCCAGCTCACTTACAGTCGTTTCACCCATTTTGGATTGGACTTCTATTGGCTTTCCTGGCTCATCTTTTATTTCATCTGTTACTTTTCTTTCCATCAGTTCGACCTCTTCACTATTTCAATCCGACTTTGAATACATGATCAGAGCACAGGTCTGAAGGTTCTGGGGTCCAGATGAATATTTTTCTGGCAGTAACTGCATTTTGTCTCAAGGTGGGTCCCTGCAAGAAGCGCTCTTTCTACTTCTTCCTGAGGTGAAATGTACTGCGTCATCTCCTCCCCACAATAGGGACACTTTATCTTCAGCCAGTCAAGCCTTGTCAGTTCTCTCAGGTTCTGTATCAATTTCCCCAGAGCATCCTCATAAGCTTCTGGAGAAAAGACAATGGGCTGCAGGTGACGTATCAGGACAGGCAATTCGACCCCTGTCTCTACCAGTGGAATTATAAGCTGATCTACCCCGACTGCAAAGCCGATTTCCTGATTTACTTCTTGCGACCCTGCCCCTTCCTTTGTGAGAATGGGGATAAAACAATCTGACTGACGAATCCCAAAACGTATCCTCTCACCAGGGGAAAGAATTCGAGCCTTCCTGTACAGGAATGAAAAGCTCTCCAGTTCCACAGCCCAGAGAGCTCTGACAAGTTCCCGAGCAAGTGGTTCATCCTGCTCGCAGTGAGCTATATAAACTTTTGAGATCATAACTGCCGCATTTTATCGAAATTCCTCTATTTCCTTGGTTTTTTATCGTGCTCGATTTCCGGCTCGGGATGAGGTATCGGCTCAGGCGGAGTAACAGGTTCAGGTTCAGGTATCGGTTCAGGCTGGAAAGATGGTTCTCTGTCTTCTTCTGGCAAAATTATTCCCCCCTTATTCATTGATGCCTTTTCGTGATTTCTCAAAAAGTTTATCTGGATTATCTGGTTTCTTTCTTTTAAATCAGGTTTTCTACTGAGTTTTTTAATGAAAATAATTTCTATATCATCCGGAAGTTCAACTACTTCAGAGTTAACAGATCCATGTATTATTCTTTTAATTACCCTTCACACATTGCGTGCACTTATTTTTATTATATCCTCCGAGTCCAGATATTTATTTTGTTATAAATAAGGTCAGCTTTGTCGGCTATAGAAACATAGGAATCTGGCTTTCTGAACTCAAATCACGTAATATAAATTTCAATTATATCTTTAATAAATTCTTAATTGATCCGTTTTTTATGTCTGCAGCTTAAATTGAAGTTTAAATAATTACAAAAATATACTGAATTAAAAGTAAAAGATATCTCAAAAAAATCAACTACGGAATCAATTTGGGAGGGGTATAATGAAAATAAAAGTAAAAATAAGAAATAAGAGCAGAAGCCTGGTTTCTTTATCCTTTATTGCCATAATCATCGTAGTTTTATTTTCATCAGGCTGTGCCGAGCAGGGAGTAAGTTCTCCCGAATCTGACGAGCAGCCAGTAAATTCTGATGGAATCTCTGTTGAAAATTTGACAAATATTGAATGGCAGTGGATAGGTTTCCAGCAGTCCGACAGCCCTGAAAATAGAACTGTAGTGCCGGACCCTGAGAATTATACGCTTGCTTTCTTCTCTGACAACACATACTATGTCAAAGCTGATTGTAACAGCGGCGGCGGGAACTATATTCTGGAGGGGGACAGTCTTTCCCTTGATCCGCCTGTGATGACGCTCATTGCATGCGGGCCAGAATCTCTGGACAATGAATACCTGTCGCTTTTAAGCAATGTAAGTTCGGCAGCTTTTGAGAATGAACAGCTTATACTGCATTCAGGAAGCACAGGTCAGAAGATGTTCTTTATCAGCGGAGGGCGGACTGAACAATCCATTTAATCTAAAACTGACCCTACTTTTTTGTCAATGAGGAACTATGAGCTTTTTTTATGCTAGTAAAACACATTTCCCGTTTAATTTTTCAGAATTAATTTTTAACGACAAATTAATAAAATTATTTATATAAAAACAAATGATTATACGATATAGCAGGCTATTTAAATCAATGTCTCTGGAAGAAGATCTGAAACTATGTGTGGTAGCCATAGCCTGCACACTATTACTTGTTACAGTACCAGAGAATTTAATTCATGTCCAGCTTGATTTTGCATCAAAATATGCGCCTTTATTGGTTTTTCTATTTTATTTATTCTTAAGAGAAGAAGAAAAAAGTAGTCCTTTACCCTGGTATTTTTTAATGATTTATGCAACCGCTGGAATTCTGATTCTTAATATAATTGATTTTTTTTTCTAATGGTACGGTGTAAATTGGATTCTTTTACTAATGGTACGGTGTAAATTGATTATTGTAATTGACTTACTCTTTTCACAGACAGGGATTTCCTGAGACGAGGATTGCCTGTATTCATAGCTTCCACCAATTCCAACAACTTTAAAAACAATGCCTGTAATCAAAACGTTAATTTTAATGTCTGCAGGTCAGGGTTTACATTCCCCTGGTTTATTACTAAAAACCGGGTTGGTTTTTTCAGACTTTAACCTTAGAAGCTTTATGAGAGATTAAAATGGAGCTTGACGAAGTTATAATCACACGGGCAATCTTTGATGAGTATTCCAGAACCTTCCTTGATTACACGGATATCGATGTGGCACTCGTAGGAGGAGGGCCTGCAAACCTGGTAGCTGCAAAGTATCTTGCAGAGGCTGGGGCAAAGGTTGCTATTTACGAACAGAAATTGTCACTGGGAGGTGGCATGTGGGCTGGCGGCATGATGTTCCCGCGCATAGTTGTGCAGGAGGAAGCCCGCCGCATTCTTGATGACTTCGGGATCAGGTACAGGGAGTACCAGCCCGGATATTATGTGGCAAACTCTGTAGAGTCTGTCGGAAAGCTGATTGCAGGCGCAACTTCAGCCGGGGCTGAGGTCTTCAACCTTGTGAGTTTTGAGGATGTTATTATCCGGGAAAACGACAGGGTTGCCGGAATCGTGATAAACTGGGGACCTGTCACGGCACAGCGCCTGCATGTGGATCCTCTCATGATCCGGACAAAATTCGTAATTGATGGCACAGGGCATGATGCGGCTGTGTGCAATACAATTCTCAGGAAGATTCCCAATGCAAAGATTGGAGAATTTGGGTCTCTTGGAGAAAAGCCCATGTGGTCAGAGGTTGGCGAGCGTCTGGCTGTCGATGCAACCCAGGAGATTTATCCGGGTCTGATCGTTGCGGGCATGGCTGCAAATGCCGCAACATGTGCCCCAAGGATGGGACCGATCTTCGGAGGCATGCTCCTCTCGGGAGAAAAGGCTGCAAAACTTGCCCTTGAGAAACTTGAAAAACTCTGATGATTATTCAGGGGAAACATTTAGCTGGATTCGGTACATCCCTGAGGCAAAAAAGCAGAGATCTTCCCTTCCCAGGGAATGGTCTCCTGCCTTTTTCGGCAAAAACTTTATATAAAAAAACTCCATCTATAGCTTGCTTCTATCTTAAGCATCAGACCCCAGTGGCCGGGGTAGGGTAGAGGTCCATCCTGTGGCCCTGTGGAGGCTACGACCCGAGTTCGATTCTCGGTCCCGGCCCTAATTATTTTTCTAAATTCTTCATAAACTTTTAACCAGTCCCTTTATTTTTGTGGCGATTTTGGTTATTACGGTCTTACCTCTCTTTATATCCTTGCATATCCCTTTAATACGATTTTTAAAACCTGTTCGTTTACCAGTACTTTATATCTGGCTGCGCTCTATACTTTCGATTATCAAGCAAATGAAAACAAGAATTGACATGAAAGCACTTATTATAGATGGCTATGTGGACGAACCTGCCTGCCTTGGGGTTCCTCCTTACCTTTCTCCCTATCCACGTTACATGGCAGGCGCTCTCAGGGAACGCGGACTTTCTGAAAAAGATATTCACTATCTGGCCATTGACACCCTGCGGGAAAACCCTCCCGGAGCAGGGGAGCTTGCAAGAAAAGCGGATCTTGTTATCGTTATAGCAGGCATGACTGTGCCAGGTAAATATTTGAGGGCTTCCCCGATCACACTGGGGGAAATTGAGACAATTTTTCGAACTGCACATGGAGTAAAGGTTATAGGCGGTCCTATCAGGCTCGGTTTCAGCAGTGAAGGCGGAAGGGCTGCAAAAGGTACTGAAGGCAAAATAAACCTCTCAGGTGCAGTGCTTGCGAGAATGGACCTTGAAGCTTTTGTTTATGACCTTTTTAAAGACGATGCCAACCGGGTTTCTTCTGCAAAACTCAGAGATCCTGAGACTGTAGAACACCGCTTCAGGACAACAGCCGAAATCGGGCGCTGGGGTCCCGGTGGAGCTTTTCTTGTCAGGCAGCACCCTGATTTTCCTTACTGCATGTGCGAGCTTGAGACCTATAGGGGCTGTGGCAGAGAAGTCCATTGCTCCTTCTGCACGGAACCTTTTTACGGGGCTTCTGACTACCGACCCATCGAGGATGTGATCTCCGAGGTTTCCTCCCTTTACTCCCATGGAGCCCGCTATTTCAGGATAGGTAGACAGCCTGACCTCTTTTCCTATCACGGCATGGATACCGGCGGACCTGTGCCAAAGCCCAATCCGGCTGCTATTGAGAGGCTCTACAGAGGAATCCGAAACTCAGCCCCGGAATTGTCGGTGCTCCATATGGACAATGCAAACCCGATAACCCTTGCAGCTTACCCTGAAGAGTCCGAGCAAATCCTGAAAACCATAATTAAATATCATACACCAGGAGATGTGTCAGCTTTTGGAATGGAGAGTGCCGATCAGGCAGTAATTGAGGCAAATTTCCTAAAGGCATCTTCTGAGGAAGTCTTTGAGGCAATCAAACTTGTTAACAGGTTTGGGGCAGTACGAGGAGCAAACGGGCTTCCTGAAATTCTTCCTGGCATTAATTTCGTGCATGGGCTGATGGGTGAATCCAGGAAAACCTTCCAGCTTAATTATGACTTCCTGAAGCAAGTGCTCGATTCTGGACTGCTCCTGCGCAGGATCAACATCCGCCAGGTCATGGCTTTTCCAGGGACTTCAATATATGGAAAAGACGAGGCTGCAAGGAAGCATAAAAAACTCTTTCTGGATTACAAGGAGCGGGTACGGAAAAATATTGACCTTCCTATGCTTCGGCGTGTTGTGCCCGAAGGGACTGTACTCAGGGACGTAATGTGTGAGGTACATGAAAATGGAGTTACTTTTGGAAGACAGCTTGGGTCTTATCCTCTGTTAATAGGGATTCCTGCTCCCTTGCCTTTGCGGAAATTTATCGACGTAACGGTCACAGGACATGGAATGCGCTCGATTACCGGCATCCCTTACCCTCTGCCTATCAACACCGCTTCTCCCAATCTAATCAGGGAACTCCCCGGGCTTGGCAGGAAAGCTGCGGATCGTATAATTGCCGGTCTTCCCTATACCGACAGAGCTGATTTTCTTAAGCGAGTGAGTGAAGGAGACAAATTGAACCGATTTATTGAGATTTAATTATTTATTAAAATTTGAATTGTTAGAATTTGAGTTGTTGGGCTATCACAGTTGATACATGTATGAATTATATTACAATGTAGATAACTCAAGCAGCTACTTCTAATAAAGGAGATATACAATTTAAAAAAATGTTTGGATTAAATAAGGTAAACTCATTAATAAAGTAAACCCAATCAAATTATACTGCCTTGATTATAACTGTCTCACGAAAATTCATTTCTTCTCGATGACCCCGCAGGCAATCCGCGCCCCACTGTTACCAGATGGATTCGTCATCTGGTCGTCAGGATCGGAATGGATAATCAGCGCAGTGCCGTTGGCTGAGAACAGCGTTGTCGGTCCGGGTGAGAGCGTCACAAGGTCTGTGGTGACGTTCATCTGTCCCCTGCCGTCCTTGCCAACCTTTAGATTGGGCAGGTCACCGGCATGAGGACCTTTAGGGTTATTGAGGCCGTGCTCTTTACCCAGAGGATTATAGTGTCCGCCAGCAGAGGCGAAGTCTGGTCCGGTACAGTTCCCTTTCTCGTGGATATGGATTCCATGCATGCCCGGCGTCAGGCATTTTACGTTGACATTGATGCGGACAAGCCCATCACACTCCTCGGTAAAAGTTGCCAGTCCTACAGTATTGCCCTTTGCATCTTTCATGACAGCTACGGCACTATTTGTGGTGTTTTCACGGGCATAGACCGTAGTCGCAGATATCAATGCTGCCGAAATGATCAGTATTGTTATCAATCCAGCTCTCATAGTTTGTTCCCCCCAGAAAAATGATTATCTTGACGTAAGAGAAGTTTGCCTGCTAAAATCCTGGATGATAAGATAATGGCTTCCTTTTCTGTAACGGTTGATGCAGGACGCCCCATCTCAGTTCCAATCCATTGCATATGCCCAGTCTCCGTTCCAGAATCGGTATAACTGCAGTAATAATATACCATCTGAATGCCGGATGTCTGCAATTCGAAGAATGTCTGTTAGGCATACGCCTAAGAAAAATAAATGTATTATACTATAAATTAATTATTATAAATATTAAATTTATAATCTAATCCCAGTAAGCGTTTTATTCATAATCTTTTGCTCTGATTGTGCTCCAGGTGTTCTACTGAATGTCCTGAATCAGTACTGGCGCCTACTAAAAATGGAAATTATCCGGTCTCTACCGGATGCTGAAGGCTCAATTTATCATTGTTGGGCTCAGAATTCGCCCAGGTTTCAGGTGACTTTTTACAGTGCTTTTTATATTCGTATTTTCTCAAGATCTGTCATTCCAATAAACACATATTTATTCAATCAAGAATTATTTTTATTCGGGATCTTTGGAGGGGTTCTTTGAGGGGGATTTTGTTAAGCAAAAGCGAGGAGAATTTATACAGGGTAAAGATTGCTCTTCAACTCAGTTTCATCGTCTGGGTCATGCTTGCAATTTTCATGTTTTATGCTACTTTTGAGGCAACGACCCGAATGTACGGTACTTTTCTGCTACTATTTATGGTAGTCATTTTCACTCCTTTCCTGCCAGATGGGGCAGGTTATGAGGAAGGAAAACCAGAGTAGCAGGGCAGATAAACCTGATTTGTAGTTGCAGGGCAGATATACCTGATTTTTTTCTGTCAATCCAGCTGTTTGTGAAGACAGCTCTCAAAATTTTACCTTTTTATAAAAATTCTCTTTATTATCTCAGTCGTTTATCTAGTCGTAACTGAACTGCTCTGTACTTCATGGCATAAGGAAAAGTAGAACCTCTAAACTTTCTTCTCATTGTTTGTTCTGTTCTTAGTGTTACTATCTCTTAGTACCTGACTGTTTTTTAGTCAAGCATCCGATACTCTTAAAAGTGCAGCTAGTTCTTTTCCTTCGCTTCCGAGGGTTGAGAGTTCCCTGTAAATCTCCGACTTCTCAAGATATTTCTCGGTCCTGATCCCGACTGGCTCTTCAATTTTTATGGTAATTTCCCCTTCGGTATATCCCCTCTCAAGGCACTCTGTTACCAGTTTTCCGTATATTGAGGCAATTAGTTTCAGGCAGTCAAAGATTTTATTCTCCTCAACTGCATTTCTCCCGTCAATTGTTATACGCCTGAGACTTTCCGACCCCACAGATTCTCTGAAAAAATTTTTTAGCTTTGATATGAATGCATCGACCGAATTCTTGTTTAATGCGGCTGCCAGATCTGGGTCCCGTGTAATCTCGTAATCTCTGTGCGCAATCAGAAAGGCTTTCTCATCCGATGAGATTATGAACCTGTTTTCCGAGTCTTTGTCTTCAATAACAGCTCTCAGGTTATTTCCCTCATACTCGATATTCGTTATATAAAAATCGGATACATCGAAGCTTTTTACTTTCTTCTCTCTGGACAGAATTCCACTCTTTGCCCAGATCGGCAAAGAAAGGTTTTGCAGGTCTTTTACCTTCAGGGTGTCCTGTGTAAAAAGAAGGTCAAACTCATACTGCATGTTCTCAATGGAACCAATATGCTTTCCCCTCAGTACCTTATCCTCAATATACACATAATATGTATTTTGAGCTCCATATATGCTGTCTTCGAAAAATGGACCGAGAACTGAGAGTATCCTTTCATAAAGCTGCTGTGTCTCCATAAGATCCAGTTTATTCTGCCGGTCAAGCTCCGCAAGTTTTTCATTTTTCATCTCCAGCGCCGCGCTTGAGGAGGTTTCTAATATCCTTTTCCTGAGCTCAAGAATCTCAGGTGCATCGATTCCGGCTGTACGGCTTTCAATATAATCCCTGATATCCTTCTCTAATCTATTGATTTCTTGAATTCTCCTCTCGAAAACTCCAAGCTTTTCTTGGTTCTCTTTTTTTATTTTGATAGCTGACTTTTCCAGAGGTATGACTTCCTTTGAAATCTTTATAAAATCCTGTAGGTCACCAATAAAATCTCTCTGGATAGGAAAATCCGTATAATCCTGAAAAGTATATCGAATTTTAAGCCCCCCATTCCTTCCGCATAGAAAGCGTTTTTATTAAATTATGTTTTTCCGGACTTTAAGCTTGTGAGTTTAAATTTTGAAAATTTATGCTCTCTAAGAATCTCTATTTGCGAAATTTTACAATCATAAGATAATTTATCCTTTGCCGGACGCTCTGAGCTTTTCTATAAACTGACATAATATAATCATTTCTATCTTTTACTGTCTAAGTAATTTCTATGGAATAACCTGAAGTTTCTTTTTATAACTATCTAAATTTAATTACTCTATTCTTTTAGAAAGATTTATATCAGTTATTGTGTAATCTTAGCTATATTATCGTCACAAGATAATATACAGAGATATGTGCACCGCGTCAAAACATTATGTTTGCCGTTGGCGAAATTTCAGTTTGTGACGATTTACGCCTTGCGGTATTGGCACGTATCTCACGCACAGACTGATAGTTCAGAACTGGCACAAAAACAGGTTCAATAGCCTCCCTGTATGCAGCAAAATCCTTTGAGGTTATTGCTTGCCGCATCAGGATCTAAATGTTACCGCACTTCATCCAAAAACGAACTATGGAGAAGTGTTGAGTTCCTTGTAATTGCACATATCAAATTATCTCAACTCATTTATATTAAGGGGGTTTGATTGAAAAATTGGGGGTAAAATATAAACTGCAATTGCCAAATAGTCTTAACTTATTTATTAAATGAGTGTCCCACTAACTCATAATTCATATACTGTTTGGAGGAAATATTTTAATAGCTAAGATTTGCTATATCTTTCAACATAAAAATTTTATTTAATAAGATATAATATTCAATGTTTAATCTGGAACAAAATGGATATTAGAGGTAAGGTGCAGAACATGAAACGAATAATGAAATTTAGTGTGCTGCTCATGATATTTCTACTCTTTGGAATGGGGAATGCACTTGCTGCAGAAACAAAGAGTATTGCATTACAGAACATGAGCGCTAATATCACATACGACAAAACCGATGTTGTACCGGGAGATATTGTAAATATCACCGTTGATTTCAATACGTCTGTCAAGTACGCCAATATAGCAATTGACAACTCTTCTGGTTCACGTATATTGAACAATGTGTCAATGGAAGGTTTGGCAGCAGATAATTCATTTGCTTACAACAACTATACCATCCCACCGGACATAATAAGTGGTCCTCTGGCTGTAAACATCTATGCGTTTGATGCAGAAAACAATCCGCTGCTGGATGGTGAACCTGTAAAAGACCCTGAAGCATTTAAGTTTGATATTGATAGATATCTAGACATTGATATCGGATTCAACGACACCGGTCCTTTCATACCGGGAAAAATTGTAAACATCATTGCCAATTTCAGTAAACCTGTCGATAAAGCCAAAATATTGATTAAAGAAGGTGGTTTTCCTAATGCCAGTAATGCAAGCCTAGTAGGCACTACTCCAGTGACTGAAGCTGAGATGTATCCAATAGGTGACGATGGTAAAGCCTTTGGTTATGACTATGAGATTCCACAGGACATAAGTGGTCCTTTAGACATAGATGTCTTTGGCTATGACGAGCTCGGAAATTTACTGGGTGATAAATCTTTCCCTGGCGGGATTAATTTTGATCCGAGCTTTGATTACTGGAGCCCACAATTTAAACTGGTTACACCTGAGTCAGAGTTTGCCAATAAGAAATGTGTAAAGTTCAATTTCAGTGCTTTTTACTATGACTACAGGTCTAATGATATTACCTACACTTTCGAGCTCAATGGTATCCAGAAGTTTAACGGAGTTTTGAAACCCGGGTCATATAAGCAATTTGAGCTTGATCTGGCTGACGGCAAATACACCTGGGAAGTCAAACTGAGGGACGAACAAGGAAACATAGGTGGCAGTGGTCTCAGAACTCTGTATGTGGATACAAAATGCCCCACTGTGAAACTTGTTTCTCCTGCAGACTGCTACAAAGAGGTAATAGGTCCTGAAACTAAATTCAACTTCATCTGTGAAGATGAATTAGCTGCTCAGTATAAAGATGATCTTAAGCTCAAATACACACTCTACATAGATGGAAAACCTGCTGGAAAATATGACCAAATTCCTGGCTATGTTCCCGGGTATAACTATGATGAGGATGACTATGGGCAGATTCCCTGGGATCAGATATTCCCCGACGGTATTCCATGGAATGAACTATTCCCTGGTATGTCCTTGGATGAACTATTCCCTGGTATGTCCTTGGATGAACTATTCCCTGGTATTCCTGAGGGTCAAATCCCTGAAAATGGTATTCCTGAGAGTGGTATTCCTGAAGAATATTGGGATGACCTGTTCCCAGATGATGTAATCTCCGGGGCAGTTGTATCTGGAGATTCAGTCACCGAGAAAATCCACCTTGCAGATGGCGCTCACAACTGGTCGGTTGAAGTTGAGGACGCAGCCGGAAACAAAGCTAAAAGCGAAGTCCGGAAATTCTATGTCAGCCTCGACGGACTTGTAGTCACTCTCGAGAAACCTGACGGAGGATACGTCACCTCAACCCCGACATTCATATTCAGAGTTGAAGGAAAGAATGGAGAAGGAGCAGGACTGCCTTTCCACTACAAGCTTCTTATTAACAACACACAGGTAGATTCAAGCTGCGATGAAAAAGATAAGAATGTCTGCAGTGGAGTTTCCTGTGAAGGAGGCGCTTGCGATGAATGCGATTTCCTTGTTGGTGCAGACAACTATTCAGTAAAAGCGTCGGTGAAAGACGGGGAGCAGGTATCCTGGACGGTACTCGTTACTGACTGTACAAGCGGCAGGACTTACCAGCCTGATCCGAAGTACTTCTCAGTTGACAGCAAGTGCCCGGCTCCTGTGGCAAACCTGACTGTTGAAGACGCACTTGGCCTTACTGATTGGTTCTTAGTGAGAGATTATCCAGGGTTGATGGTTAGCTGGAGTGCAAACACCGAAGAAGATCTTGACTCTGACGAGCCATATGAAGTTTACATCAGCACATCTAAGCCGACTTGCATTGAAGATATGAAGAAGGTAATCATAGACGGGTCAGAGACTCACACAGATGGCACAGACACTCCAAATCAGAAATTAAAGAGTTCAGAAGATAAGAGTGTATACTATCTGTGTATTGAAGCAGTCGAAGGTAAGGACCTTGTCTTCGGCAAGGACTACTGGGTAGCTGTTATTGCTCGTGATAAAGCCGGCAACTACGATCCTAAGTTTGCCATGTGCGGTCCTGTACAGACATATGAAGATATGACCATCACGCTCGAGCAGGGCTGGAACCTTAAATCCGTGCCGAAGAGACTTATTGATTCAAAGGCATGTCCTGAAGATGTCTTTGGCGCTGGTAACTATGTTATCTACTGGAACGGCTCATGCTGGGAAATTCCAAAAACAATTGAACCTTGCAAGGGCTACTGGGTCTATGCTAAACAGCCTTGCGTGACCAATGTTAAGTTCAAGGGAATGGCTTCTGACAGCGCTAACCCAGATGTTCCAGCTTCTCTGACTCTGAGCCGTGGATGGCACATGATAGGTCACACCTCTTCATACTTTGCACCCTGGTCAACAGCTCTGGCTTCGCTCAATGAGTTCAATACCGATAATGCTCAAAACTACAAGTTCTCCAACCTCATAACTTTCCAAAATAATGAAGGTTGGGGCGGCATAATCCCTGGTGCGAGCGCTGTAAGCGGAGTTGCCAAGTACGTCGGTGAATCAGATCCCAGACCAGTCGGAGCACTTGAGACTGATAACTGTATGGTTCCCGGACAGGGCTACTGGATCTTCATGAAGAGTGAAGGTACCTACGCATCCATAGAAAACTCGTACAAACCGAATTTAGGTCAGGATGAGGGAGGTTTTAATCCGTTTGATCCGTCTACATGGCCAGAAGACTTTGACCTGAATGATCCATCTACTTGGCCAGATGGCTTTGATTTGACGGACCCATCCACCTGGGGAATCTTCTAAGTGGGTGTAATTTCAGAACAACTGACTGTTCAGCCTCTGCAGGCTGAACGGTTTTTTTCTTTTTGTTGTTCACGTATATTTGGAGGTCTACAATGGATAAAAAATTAAAAAGCTGCCTGGTAACAACATCCGTATTATTGTTGTTTTTCCTGGCATTACCCCTGGGATGTATGGCAGCAGCGGATGTTCCTCCCTCTCCCCCAATACTTCCGATGACAGTAACAGGGGTAGCTCTCATTAACGGCACTCCTGCTCCCGACGGGACTGTCGTTGCAGCTTATCTTGATGAAAAGGAGTATCTTGCAAATACCTCCTCAGGAAATTACTCCCTCTTTATTCCTGGTACTGCCGAAGATGTAGGAAAACTGGTTACTTTTAAGGTGGATGGAAAGGCTGCTTCGAGCAGCGTTGCCTGGGAATCCGGCAGTATGGTTACCCTCGAGCTGCCTGATGGTAAGGCAATTTATTCCACAATTGCTGAAAGTGATTCAAGTAGTGGTTTAAACAGCAATTCAAACAGCAACTCAAATACTAATTCAAACAGCAACTCAAATACTAATTCAAACAGCAACTCAAATTCAAAAATAAGTTCAAAACCCCTGGTAGAAGATGAAGAACAGGAAGATTCCGCAGAAAGCTCCAAAGTCGATACCGTTGAAAGTTCAGTCCCTGAGCCGAACATGACGGCATTGCAAAATACGAGCGCAAACTCTGAAGATTATGAGGCAGTTGAATCTTCCGAATCTTCCGAAAGTTCCCCTAAACCAGAAAGTGCTCCAGGTTTCCTTAGTGTTTATGCGGTTGCAGGCATACTTCTGCTCGCTTTTGGATTCAATTTTGGGAGGGGATCCAGAAAGAATCCCTGAAGGACTTTTAAAAAGAGTCTGCATGAGTAATGGTAAAATTTCAAGGTGACAAGATGACGATCAAGGACAACTACTTAAAAATTTTATCATGCCTGGTTATTCTGCTACTGGGCATGTCCCTTGTTCCGGCTGCATCTGCCAATAGTGATTCCTCTACTATTCCTTCTCTCCCCAACGTGTTTGGAGGAAATCTGAAAGGAGATGCTGCAAATGCGGGTGCCGGACTTGTAATCTCTGCGTACATAGATTCAAGGCTTGTTGGCTCAAACACTATTGACGGAAATGGAAGATATCTGGTGACAGTTGACGGTACGAAGGAAGATAATGGAAAGGCGATAACTTTCAAGCTGGCAGGTGTCCCATCCGAACCAGTTTTAGTGACTTATAAGCATGGAGCTGATCCCGTAGAAATTGACCTGACGTTCAATGGAGACTTTGAACCCCCAACAATAGAAAGTTTATCAGCGTTCCCTCTATACATCCTGAATGATGGAAAGGACTCCTCAACTGTAAGGGCAAAAGTTGTGGGCCGACCCTCTGGAGCACCTTCAGTGACTATCGACCTTAATGGCATAGATCAGGGTGTTGTCTCATTGAATCCAGATAGTGGAGGCCTCTATTCCTGTGAAATAAAAAGTACTAAAACGGGTAAATTCAAATTCCCCTTTACGGCTGCGAACCCTTCAGGAAGCAGTATTACAGATAAAGAGAGCATTTCTATCATTATACTGAGTGAAGGTGAACTCGAAGCTGAGTTCGGAAACGCTGACGGAGCTTTCTCCCCTGAAGAAATTATGAATCTTGTAAGTAACAACGATGTATCCAGCGGAATCAAATATGCAGCTCTGGGTATATACTTTGCTGATGGGTGGGATAAAATATGAGACAGCCTAAATTTAAGTTCATTATTATACTGCTCCTGGCTCTGACTTTGTGTACTGCCCCAGCTTCTGCAGGCAGTGCAAATAGGGCTGTCCCTGCTACGGTCAATCCAGGCCAGGAGTTCCAGGTAACAGTCACTGTAGATGAGTATGGTGCTGCCGGGCAGGTTCTTGAAAAGCTTCCAGCTGGCTTCACCTTTGTTAAATCTTCCCTGCCGGAAAGAGCTGTAACTGTAAACGGTGATAAAGTTTCTTTCCTGCTCATGGGTGAAAAAAGCTTCACTTATACTCTGAAAGCTCCGGCATCAACCGGTACGTACAAATTTACGGGAATTTTAAGGGATATCAACAAAGCTGAGTTCGCTATCACTCCTGCCGACTCTTCCATCACTGTCATTCAACCTCCCAGTGGAGGCGGCGGAGGCGGTAAATCACGCAGTGGAGGCGGCGGAGCAGGAGCTTCCCAGGAGCCTCAGAGCAATGTAGAGGCTAAAGAACTGTCCCAGAAAACAGTTACCACAGGGAAACACATTAAGTTCGATTTCCCGAAGGGTGCAACCTGCGTAAGATATGTGGAGTTTGATGCCAAGAAGAGTCTTGGAAAGGTTACTACCATTGTCGAGATGCTGAAAGGTCAGTCCAAGCTTGTTCCTAACCTGCCCGAGGGTTCGGTCTATAAAAACATTAACATCTGGGTAGGTTCAGGTGGAATCGCAAACTCCAATAATATCGAAAACGCTGTTGTTGGCTTCAGAGTCGAGAAAGCATGGCTTGAGGAGCGCGGAGTTGACGAGTCGTCTGTGGCTCTCTGGCACTACAACAAAGGCTGGAATAAGCTCGAGACTGAGAAGGTTGGTGAGGATAACACCTACGTCTTCTACGATGCCAAAACTTCAGGCTTCGGCTGCTTCTCAATTGTAGTACCTGAGAAGATAATAGAGCCTTCTATCGAGGAAGACACCAGCTCTCCCACTCCTGAAAACGACACAAAACCACCGGCTAATGAAACACGAAAACCCCTTGGATGGAGATCTATTCCTGGCTTTGAGTCTGTAATAGCCATCGGCGTTCTCGGAGCTGTGTATCTGGTTCTGAGAAGGAAATAAAAAGTACCGAATTAGAAACAAATTTCAATTAAAGCAGCTTCCAAAGCTGCTTTTCTTTCTTTTTTAACCTGCCCACCAGCAGTCCCCTGTTTTTCAAATGCATCTCTTCTGGAGTTCTCATAATTGAGGCAACGATCGAGAATACTGAAAAACTTAAAATAAATATATTCATTCAAAATCTCAAAATTAACTTCTTAAGGAATAAAAAACAGCTTATTTTGACTACAAATAGCCCTCTTGAGCGAAGCGAAAAGGGCACCGTCCTCCCGAGATGGGACTCGGGTGATACATCAGCCGGGATTCGAACCCGGGTTCGAGCGTTGGCAACGCCCGGTGATAACCGCTACACTACTGATGTTCGAAGCTTACAGGATGCCCTGCCTTTTTTATTGTATATATTTTCTCATTAATTAATTTGACCCTTGATAGATCTTCGAGGCATTTTTTTATATTATCACGCCGGTATAGTCTGACATCCCTTATGCTCTGGCAGCATTTACTAATTCAACATCTTAAATTGGGCTTTTGACTTTGTTACTGAATCTCTTGAGTGATGGATTTTGAGCGAGCTTGAGAAACTGATAAATCTTGCAAAAAATGCAGCCGAAAAAATCCGGAAATACAGATTTGCACGTGTAGTCTCACACAATGATGCGGATGGGCTGACCTCAGCCGGGATAATGGCACAGGCACTGCTGCGGGCAGGCATTTGTTTCCAGATTTCTATAGTTGGAAGGCTGGATGAAGCTGTGATTGAGGAAGTGAACCGAAGTATCTCCGTGGAAGAAGTTGTTATTTTCTGTGATATGGGCAGCGGGCAGCCTGAACTTATAGGCAAGGTGGCGGCTGACGTTATAGTGCTTGACCATCACCAGCCTGTAGGGCAGTCGCCGGCAAAGGCAATCGTAAACGCCCATCTTGCAGGAATTGATGGAGCCACTGACATCTCGGCTTCCGGAACCTGCTATCTTGTAGCCAGAGAACTGTCAGCCGATAACATTGATCTTGCAGGGCTTGCGCTTGCAGGCGCAGTCGGTGACAAGCAGCTTTTCCGCACAGCTAATGCCTTCATTCTGGGAGAGGCTCTAAAAGCAGGGGTCGTGTCCATCAGGAAGGGGCTCAAAGTAGGAGACGGAGACCTTGTAGACGTGCTTGCATATACTATTGAGCCTTTCATGGATATAACCGGCTACCCTGAGAAAACTAAAGAATTTCTGGACCTGCTGGAGCTTTCAGGAAGGATTGAAGATCTTTCTGAGGAGGAAGTCTCAAGGCTTGCCAATGCTGTCGCCCTCAAACTTGTAAGGCAGGCAAGCCCGGAAGCTATCGAAGCTGTCATAGGAGAAGTTTTACTCCTGAACCGGGAGCTTGTAAGAAATGTTTACGATTTTAACTCTATTCTTAGCACATGCGGAAAGCAAAAAATCTATGGACTGGCTATTTCACTCTGCCTGAAAGACCGGGAAATTGTCAATGAAGCTCTCTCTCTTAAAAAAGAATACGAGAAGAAACTTGTACTGAATATCAGGGAAAATGTTGAAAAAATTCGCAAAGGAGAAAACATCTGGTATGTTATTACCGCTGATGCCATTTCTACAGGCAGCCTTGCAAGTACAGTTGTCCGTTACCTTCATCCCGAACTCCCTTTCATCTGCGTAAACGAATCTGAAGGTATCCTGAAAGTCTCCGCAAGAGGCACCCGTGAACTCGTCTCAAAGGGTCTTGACCTTGCTTTTGCCCTGAGAGAGGCAGCAAGCGCAGTTGGAGGAAGCGGAGGTGGGCATAATGTAGCTTCTGGAGCTGTACTCCCTATAGGGAGTGAAGAGGAATTCCTGAGCATTGCAGATCGGATAATAGGTGAGCAGCTCCGAAAGCCTGGAAAAGGAAAAGCAAGATAAAATGATAAAAAATAAAGGAAAAACAAAATCAAAAGTTATTAAGATAAAAGCCACAAAGCGGCGAGGAATGCTTATGAAAATAACAGGTACAATTGAATTTCCCGATCCTGAATCAAGAAAGGCTGCTGCGAAAATTCTTCAAGCTCTCTCTCCTGATAATCTTAGAAGTATGGAAAGTGAGATCAGTGATGAAAAAGTTGCTGTCCGGTTTCACGCGGAAAAAATAGGCTCTTTGCTTGCAACTGTCGATGATTTTCTCATGAATGTTAAAATCGGGGAAGGAATTGAGCAGGTTTTAGAAAAAGAAGAGATAGCCAGCGAGATTTGAGTTTATTTCTCAGCTTATCTCTTCCTTATTTCACTCCTCTATTGCCTTTAAATTTACTGGCGGAAGCTATTTCCTGCTGAACCTTATTTCCTGCCTGAACCTTCCTGCCAGAGTAAAATAAGCTCTTTAAGTCTCTCTTTCGTGAGTTCTGCTCCGGTTTCGGGGATTTGCAGCCCATTGAGGTAGATACGGATAGCTTCCTGCAATTCTTGGGTGCTTATCTTTTCTCCTTCTTGAGAATCCGGGCTATCCCAGGGATTCCAGGAGCGAACTGTCCAGTTCCAGCTCTGTATAACTTTCTCACTTCTGGTTTCGGCAACTACTGTGACTTTACAAAGCCCAGTAGAATTGATGGTCTCTTTATGTGAACTATTCTTGACACAGGATTCGGATTTCCTGTTCTCTCCGTTAAGATACCAGCTTACATTACAGGCAGAGTTTGTACTGATATTAAAAATTTGTTCCTCCCCCCTGAAGGTTATAATATCCTTCTCAGGGCTGGCTGAGTTAATTGAGAAGGGAACAACTTCAATGTAACCCGGTTTTATTATAGTATCCGATCCTTCACTATTACTGCTGGTAAGCGAAACTGTATAACATCCGTAAGAGCAGTAGGTATAAACTGGGTTCCTGGCAGTTGAGTCAATTTTTCCATCACCATTCATATCCCATTTCCAGGAAGAGGCATTGCGGGAACGGTCTGTGAACTGGACTGTTAGAGGGGAAATCCCTGCTGTAACGTTTGAAGAAAAATCAGCTTCAGGAAGTTTGTTAACGGTTGTGAAAGCTTTAATGCAGAGATTTGCCTCCGAGCTGCCGGCGGATATATCCTCCCATTTTATCCCGTCAGGGCTAACATAACTTTCTCCGGGATTAGCCTGTGCCTTGCTGCTGTAAAAAACTATAGGCTGTTCGACTGCAAGAGGACCAGGATTCGAAGGGTTAATGAACTTTATAACTATTGAGAATCTTTCTCCAGCACTTATTGCTACACCAGAGCGCAGCACATGTGTATGATATCCTGGGTAGGTATATCTCCCGCTTTCCTGCGCAACGAATCCCTGTTCCAGATTAACGGGACCGGAGACAGGATTTTTGTAAACATATATCTCATAAGCAGTATTAAGGTCTGTAGTATAGAATCCTACGGCTTTGAGTGTCTCATTTCTCTCCGACAAGAAAACATTGCCTCCCCAGGCAACCAGGCTCCCTGGATATTCTTTCGATATTATCCATCCCAGTGGATCATACTGGTAGATATGGTCATAATTGTCCACACTTTCGGCTGTGAACACGGCATTCTCTTCATATCCAAGTTTTGTGTCGTAGTATGAGACATAGAAATACCCATCCTCACCCCAGGTCTCTCCCCAGCTATTCTTGACTATAAAAGCACCGTCTCCGGGCGGAACTCGTGCAAACGAATTTCTGTCAAAATAATCGTTCCAGCCCACGATAGTTACAGCGTGATTAACAGGCTGATATCCTGTATACCGATATGTGTGATTTTTCTCCTGATAGTAAGCAGGATTCCAGTACATTGTTGTATACACAGCTCCATATTCCAGAAGCGCCCTTTTGAGAACCTCATTATTTAGCGGCTCGGTCTTTCCTGGAAGGAGAAGTACCTCCTGTACATGTTTCTGTACGGGAAGTCCTGTGGGCGAATAGACAGAGGAGTCATTATAAGGATCTTGAGATTCATCTACAGGCCCACTCCAGCGGGAAAGGTATGCTGTTGATATTAATGCGTTGCCACCTTCACTCGGAGTAAGGTCAAAACCCTGAGGATAGCTGTTTGTGACAAGATTTTTTATGTTATTTTCGGAAAAATCATAGGTTTTTCCTTCTTTTCCCAGGATATAAGACTCAAGAGAAGCAATAGTTGAAAAAGCCCAGCAACTTCCGTCTTTTCCCTGGTTTTTTGCGGATGTTACCTTCCCTTCACTCCGCAAATCATAAACTGGCGGAAGATTTGAACCTGAAGCTCTCACTAACTGTCTTCCTTCAGGGGTTACAGGTTCTGGAAGTTTGACAGGTGAAGGCTTATACCCTGTACCTGAAATCTGTCCGTTCCTATCCACCAGAGACAGGGGTTCAATTGGACAGGGCTGCAAGCTTTCCAGGAAATCGGGATTTATCGGTACCGTTTCAATCACAGGTTCAACGGTGGACTCAGTGGAAGCTGTGCAGTTCTGCAGCATTTCAGGGTTTTCTGCATTTCCTGCAGCAAAACCCGGGCTACCCGGCAGGCACAAAAACAAGACCATTAAAACAGGCAGAAAAAATTTTAGTCTTCTAAGCAGGGAGAGTTTAATTCTTTTCAAGATTTTTGGCCTCAGTTAGATTGTCTCCGGACAGCTTTTGGATAATTTCTTGAAGCTTGCCGGGATATAAATTCCTATCATTATTTTTACAGAAAGTCTGTAAAAATATTTATGATATTTGTCTATATATCTTTTTCCAACTGGGCACAATTTTTTATTATATCCGGACAGCTTATTCATCTACATTGTCTCTACAAGCTAACTGGGATTATTCTCTAGCGAAAAACCGCATTCTTTCTAGAAAAATTTCCAATAGAAAGAAACATTACTCTTGCCTTTCCATACTTTATGGGGGAGCATTTTAACGGGGGTGAAAATCTGCTTTCGGAAGCACTTGCAGACCTTGAGAAAATCAAGCCTGAGGACCTTGATAAGGAGATCCTTAGAGCTGCCATGATTGCTGAACTGGACGCTATCAATATTTATGAGCAGATGGCAAACCTGACAAAAAGCGAAGAGATACGCAAAATCCTGCTTGACGTTGCCAGAAAAGAAAAAATTCACGTAGCGATGTTTGAAACCGTACTGCTGCAAACCGACCAGGAGTTTTTGAGAATCTACTCAGAATATGCTCTTGCCAGAAGTAGAGAATAAACTTTATTTTCTCCATTTTTTTCAGTTTTTCCTTATTTTTTCCCTACTTCTGTCCTGTCCTTACGAGGTTAGCCAATCTTAACACCAGATCAGCCTGTTTTTAACCAATTACCCTGCCATACCCAGACTGACCTTCCACATTAACTTTATCTCGTCAGAACCACATTTTCTATTGATCCTCCATGTTTGATGAATACGAGAAGAAGAGAAATTTTAAGAAGACTCCTGAGCCTCCAGTCAGCGATCTTAAGAAAAGCTCTGACAAACTGATTTTTGTGGTTCAACGCCATGATGCACGTAATCTTCACTACGATCTACGCCTGGAGATGGATGGGGTTCTGAAAAGCTGGGCTGTGCCAAAGGAACCCCCTAAAGAAGCAGGCATACGAAGGCTCGCTGTCGAGACTGAGGACCATCCTCTGGAATATGCCGATTTCGAGGGAGAAATCCCTGAAGGGGAGTACGGAGCCGGCACGGTCGAGATATGGGATAAGGGAACCTTTGAACTTTTGAAGCGTGAGGAAAAGGAAATTGTGGTAGCGCTTGAAGGAGAAAAACTGAGAGGGGATTATGTTTTGATCAGGACAAAGTATGGGAAAGGGGAAAAAGGTTGGCTTTTCTTTAAAAAGGCTAACTGAAGATTGGCTAAAGATTGGCTGAAGATTGGCTGAAAATGGGCTGAAGATCAGCTGAAGATCAGCTGAAGATCGGCTAAAACTCGGCTGAAGCCCGGTATGCAGGGTTACTCAAACCGTGTGACGAGAATAAGGCATAAAGCGAAGCTATCAACGAAGCACATTAATGAAAAATAGGTTTGAGATACCCTGGATTAGGGCTCGAACCCTGACCTTTTTAAACTATTATGAATAATAATCATATGGGGATACTTACGGAAGAAAGGGTAAAAATCAATGTTTCTGAAACTGCTGGGGAAAACTGCTGCGTTGCCGCGCGTGATGGACAGAAGGTTTATAATAAAATTGCAGCTGCACTCTGCGAAAATAAGAAAATTGAACTTTCTTTTGCAGAGACGGCTGAGCTGACGCCTGCCTTTCTGAACTCAGCAATAGGGCAGCTTTATGGCTGTTTTCCCGCAGAACAGATAGAGAGCAGCCTTTTATTCACGGATATCTCCGATGAAGACGAGGTTATTCTTAAAAGGGTCATCGAACGGGCAAAAACCTATTTTGAGCACGCGTATACCTGCAGAAAGGCGTTGAAAGACGTGCTTGGAGGAGAAGAGGATGCGTAAGAGCATTCACCGTGCAACCGTTTATCCTGTGAGACGCCGCCCGAGGCTTCGCGCCGGAGCATCCAGACCGGCAGAACCTCTCCCTGTAAAAGAAGTCCATTCCATAGACGAATATGATTTTCCCGAAGGAAAAGGCTACTTCTTTGACACCAATATCTGGCTGTACATCTACGGCCCGATCGGCTGGCCTGACCCGAGGTCGGACGCCTACTCCAAAGCCCTGAAGGAAATCCTGAACTCAGACGGCACGATCTATATAAACTGCATGATAATCTCAGAATTCATCAATGCCTTCGCCAGAATAGAATTCAAGCAGCAGACTGATTTTACGCGGTTCAAGGATTTCCGAAACTCCCTTGCCTTCCGGGCAATCGCCCAGGATATTGCCTACAACGTGAGAAAAATCCTTAAAAGCACCCTTGCCTGCGACCCCGAACTTCAGGCAATAGACCTTCCAGAAGTCATGGACTTTTTCGAGCAAGGAAAATACGATTTCAACGACCTCCTCTTTGCCCAGATCTGCCGCGCAAAAAATATGGTTTTCGTAACCCATGACAAGGATTTCAGCGAACTCGGAGTCGAGATCCTGACCGCAAACGAGAAGCTGGTGAATACTGGAAGAAAGTAACCGATTTTTTTACTTTTGGGGCTTAACCTCAAGATAGAGTTCAATTGCTTTTTTCATTCTCCTGTTCAATTCGCCAAGAATTTTTGATTGTGTGTGGCAGCCTGGGAGTTCAGGTACAGAGGCTACATAAATTTCAATACTTCTTTAAATCTATTTTGTAAATGTGCTGCGGAGCGAACTGCTTTTTATCATTAAGAATGATCCCTCCGTTGTAGAACTGAAAATCAGGAAATACGGCAAAATAAACCACTGTTCCCAGTTTCAAGAAATACCCGGGAATCAATCTTTTGTTTGAATTTTTCTGAACCTGCTTGATGGAAAAATAACTTTGTGCCAGCCGAGATCCAGGCCGCCTCTCCCATCTGGAAAATTCTTCCCTTCAAAGAAATAAATACAATTTTCCGTAAATATCGAGTAGTCCAGGTCTTCCATCACTTCATACCTGAAAATCTTAATGATTTCCTGTGTCCTTTTATCCTTGAAATAGACGCAAAAGCCGATCTTTTACCTCCTCTCGGACCGATATAATACTCGTTTTCCGAACTTATCCTGCCTATTATTTGCTTAAAAACCCCTAAAAACCATAAATGCTCTATAGAGAAATTCTCAATCAGATTTTCCTTAAGGCATCTTCCAGATGTCCAAAATTCTCTGGGATTTCATAATCCAGTTCTTCCGCCCTGGATAAGTCCAGATCTAAATAGGGTTTTTCAAACCGATTTTCATCAAAAATGACAAAATTACCTTTTCCAGTCCTTATTACAAAATAGTTTTTGTCCCTTAGCTCTTTAGACTGCATGGAGTAAAAATCAATTGAAAGATAATTTGGAGTGCGACCTTGCAGTTTTAATCGGTGCTTAGTTTTATATTCGGAAAAATTTCTTTCTTTAGAGTGACCCTGTGTTGAGAGTTCTTTGAGAAATTTGGGGTCGTTGATGAGTGGAAGCCAAACAGTATTAATTATGAAAGACAGTTGGCGAGGGAGTTAATAAATTTTTTTGATTTAGTTGTGAGTGGGAGTTTTGGGATGATTTTATTGGTTAATAGTTTCTATTCTAGATTTTTTACAGGAATAATGGTTCACGAAGTTTAATGATCTATTGGAAATTGAACTAATTCGAGTAAATAAAATTTTATAGGCTAAATAAAGTTGATGAATTTATTATAAAATAACTTTTTTATTAATCAGATCTCTTTATTGATTCTTTAATCTTTGGCTATAATATATATTATTATAATTCTCTATAAAAAAACCAAAAAATTTATTAATTTAGTAAGTTTCCCCGTATACATGCTGCTTTTCAAAAATTCAGCTAAAACTATGGAAGGAGTTCTCAGTAACGCAAAGCATGCTACAGATGGGAAGCCACATTATGTCAAACCGGGCGATATAATATTGACAGCTCAAACTAAAAGCACGTTGTTGCCTGGACAAAAGCCAATAAGATGGATAATGAATTATGTGTCTTGTGAAGAAGATGTAAATAATCTAAGCGACAAAATCTGGGGTAAGCACTGGAGATATATAATAAACGGGAAAAACGTGAGATCTGTGGAGCCTTTCGATATAAACGATATAAAAGTTACTTCAAAAAATTACGATGCAGTCCAAACTTTTGCTATAGTTGAACCTGAAGATGAAGAAAAAGTGCTTAATTGGATAAACGAGCCTACAATCACTTATGCATATGATTCTGGTATCTTCTCCGAAGAATTTAAAGAAGGACAAATCCTAGATTACGATGAAGTAATACAAAAATTAGACTTGAAATATAGAAATACTCCTGAGTTCAAAGAAACTGTCATTAATCTAATACAAAGACCTTCTCTACTATCTAATGCTATTAAAGAAAAATATGGATATAAGTGTATGATTTGTGGATATCCCGGATTTGTGAAAAAAGATGGAGAAAAGTATGCAGAAGTTCACCATATGATAGAGCTAAATAAAAAAGCTCCAGAAACACTTCAGAGCTGGAATTTGCTAGTTGTTTGCCCACTTTGCCATAAGAAACTTCATTATGCAGAAGTGAGATCAGATTATTTAAATCCAGGATGGAAAATAGTGATTGATGGTGAAGAGCACATTATTAAGTAACGTTTCTTAAAGTGTCAAAAATTATTTAAAGAAAATTCAGTGAAATCTCTCTGATCTTTCTTGTAAGTCATAAAGATATCACTTCATTGAGAACACGTTTCCCAATGTTGGGTTTAAGCCCTGTCCTGGTAACAAGGTCTACTTTCACTCCCAGCAGGTCACTCAGATAATACTCAAGTTCAATGTACTTAAGGAGCCCAGGAGTTTCATCAAATTCTACCAGAATATCAAGATCGCTTTCACCTGTTTGTTCCCCTCTTACATATGACCCGAAAACTCCGAGATAGCTCACGCTGTACTTTTCTCTAATCTCCGGCAGGTGTTGCCTGAGTATTCTTATGAAATAGTCAACATCTTTAAGTTGTTGGGAAGGCATTTTTATTCTTCTTATGTTTCATTCTTTATTTACTAGATAAAGATGGCTACTTTATTATGATATTGACTTCATGTTATCTGGCTTTTCTGCTGTCCAGCCTTTTATACAAAATATGCATTCAAGCTAAAAAGAGTAATAGCTGCATAAAGTATCGGATGAGAATTCGGATGAAAATTATGCAACGATTTCGTCAAAGATGTAGCTAGCTATTTTTCCAGACGCTAAATATATAAATAGCTGGTCAGGTTTTTATGTAGGTGACACAAGTATAAGCGGGTTACAGATATCTATAACTAATTCTATGTCTGAATTATAGGTGTAAACTCTTAAACTATAACTACAATGTTTCAAAACTCGATATCCTCTATCTGAGTTACGAATACTCGCCATAGAATAGGCATTTATATTAGAAACAGGATTTAGACTCTGTTTACATCCTTATTCCAATCCACATATTACATTATATTACATTATTTCCACATCACACAAAAGAGGCTTAAACTTTGGAATTAAAGTTCAATCTCAAGGCTTATTTTAAAACAAGTGCAGATCCCACTCCTGCAAAGGACACCATAGCTGCGCTTTTCGAAGAGGCAAATAAGACCCTTCTTACAAAAGGAGCGCCTGAAGGACAGGGAGCAAAGGTTACGGAATGGAAGCTCGGGGAGGATAGGATCGAGCTTGCGCTTGTATCCGGCAGGTATGTCAGGGTGCACGATGCGATATTCAGGCTGAGGAAACAGTTAGCTGAGGCTCTGGGAAAGAAATACAAGATCGGGATTCGCGGAATCGAGGTTGAATCCTTTATCATTCAGGTGCCGGCTGAACACGAGCTCAGAATGCTGAAGGTACCCTACATAAAAGGCATGGAATACATAGAAGGTGGGATTCAGCTTGAGCTTGAGGTCGGGGAAACTGAGATGAAGAATCGGGTGCCGGACAGAATTCTCACGCTCCTTGAAGAGAAAATCGAGGCTTTGCAGTACGGGGCAAAAGCCGAGCACTGGAATTTGCTCTGGCAGAGAGAGCCTATGGAACACCCTTTCAAGGAAGACCCAACCCAGGCAATGATAAAAGAAGGCTGGATCAAGCGAGGTTCAAGCCGTGGGCAGTGGATCCACGGGCCGCAGTCCACAAGGATCTTCCGGACTTTCGAAAAGATTGTCCTTGAAGAGCTTCTTGAGCCTCTCGGATACAGGGAGATGATTTTCCCGAAACTTGTAACCTGGGAAGTCTGGATGAAATCTGGACATGCCAAGGGTGTATACCCTGAGATATATTACATATGCCCACCGAAGACAAGGGACCCCGATTACTGGGAAGAAGTTGCCGATTATTATAAGGTCACCCATGAAGTGCCCACGAAACTCATCAAGGAAAAAATCGGAGAACCCATCGGGGGCATGGCTTATGCCCAGTGCCCTCCTTTCTGGATGTATCTGGCAGGGGAAACCCTTCCAAATGAAGAGATCCCTATAAAGGTCTTTGACAGGTCAGGCACCTCACACAGGTATGAAAGCGGTGGAATCCACGGGATCGAAAGGGTGGATGAGTTCCACAGGATAGAAATCGTATGGGTCGGGACAAAGGAAGAGGTAATAAAGTGTGCAGATGAACTCCATGAGCGTTATGCACATATCTTCAATAATATCATGGATATTGAGTGGAGAAAAGCAAGAGTTACCCCCTGGTTCATGGCACAGGAAGGGCTTCTCGGGCTTGCTGAAGAAAACACTGTGGGAACTACGGATTACGAAGCCTGCCTGCCTTACCGTGGCCCTGATGGAGAGTGGCTTGAGTTCCAGAACGTGAGCATCAACGGAGACAAGTATCCCAAAGGCTTCAATGTCAAACTCCAGTCAGGAGAAGAACTCTGGTCTGGCTGTTCTGGAGTGGGGCTTGAAAGATGGGCTGCGGTCTTCCTCGCACAGAAAGGACTTGATCCTGCAAACTGGCCTGAGGAATTCAGAAAGAGGGTAGGTGAGATGCCGAAAGGTATCCGCTTCCTCTAAACTTCTTCTTTTAAACTTTCTCATATCCCTCTTTTAGATAATAGGCAGGAAGCGTTTCTGACCGATTTGTTTATATACTGAAATGATATGTATAGTGAGCCATTAACTAGTATAGATACCGCTAATTTCTGAGAACTTCTGGCATTTCCCGAATCATATTTTTGATTATCAGGAGCCTTTAGCTGCCGGAAGATAGGGGACGGGTTCAGTTCGGAAGCCTGTGGAAGCTCGGAAATTTATCTCGAAAGAGAGACTATAGTGTTGAAAGCACCATAAACTGCGCCGAGCAGCGTAAGATCTGTGCAAACGCGCTGAAGGTCATTCATTATCATTGATTAAGGAGAAAGCTCACCTGAGCATCCGGAAGAAGAAACTGAAAGGCTTGAGGGCCGCAGGACAAAAGCAGCATACAAAACTGCACGACAACACCTATAAAATAAAAAATAAGAATAAAAATGAGCATCACTTCGGAGGAATCACTTGGCAAGAAAGAAAGTACAGAGAAAGCTTGACGGATGGAAATCCAAGGAATGGTTTAATATTGAAGCCCCCGTTTATTTAAACAGGGCTATTGTCGGCACCACTATGGCATCAGACCCTTCCCTGCTCATAGGGCGCAATGTTGAAACCACTGTTGGGGAACTCACTAACGATATCACCAAGAACAATACAAAGGTCATCCTCAGGATCAACAATGTCGTCGGGGATGTCGCAACCACGGACCTTATAGGTCATGAACTAACAACCGACTATGTCCGCTCAATCGTGAAGAGACAGACCTCAAGGATAGATGCAAACATCGATGTCACAACAAAAGATGGCTATGTCATCCGTGTAAAGCCCACCTGCTTCACCATCAAAAGGGCACGCTCAAGCCAGATTAAAGCTATCAGGGAAATAATGGTCGACATCGTCCAGAAGCGCGCATCTGAAACCGATTTCGAAACCTTCATGCAGGAAGCAATCCTTGGCAGGCTCTCAGCAGCCATTTACAGGCAGGCAAAATCCATTTATCCGCTCCGCAGAGTCGAAATCAGAAAAACCCAGGTCAAAACCGCGCCTGCACTTGCACCCGCACCTGCAGCAGCATAATTTCGTTTCGGTTTAATACAAAGAAGCAGGAGAAAATCCTTTCGGATTTTCTTAATCTCTTTTCTCAATCTCTTGCTGATAATTTTGAAGTTTTTCCACTTATCAGGCTTTTGTTTAAGTTTGCTGTTGAACCTACCTCTGAGCTTGCTTCTGGGCTTGCAGAAGCTTTTTCCTTCCTGATTCTAGTTTCTCATTTCCTTTGCCTGATTTTTTCCAGTATTCTCTACCTTCTTTGCAGCGCCGGTTTACACAAAAAATCATTTCAGTGCTTTGATCCCCTTCTTCTTTTAATCTGAAGAGCTTCCAGCCGCAGCTCTCACAGGTTCTATCAACAAGGGTCAATTTTCCGGTTTTGGGGACAGAGTGAGTATACCCGCAGCGTTTCGTACAGCCCAAGAATCGGGTATCTTTATAGGTGATCAGGAACATGCTTCCGTCACATTCAGGGCAGGGACCGACTGTTTCGGGAGGGTAGCATTCTTTTTCAAGGTCGCAGGTAAAGCAGGGACCTATACCTACAGCCCAGTTATACTTGTTTCCGACTTTCAGGACAGCGATTCCTTCCTTCTTGCATTCTTTACTCCTTAACACGGTAAGAGCCCCGGCTTTGGGCAGGGGATAGGAATTCCGACAATCAGGATAGCCTGTGCAGCCCACGAAACGTCCCGATTCTGTCTGTACTATCCTGAGCACATGCCCGCAAGCTTTGCACGTTCCTATGTAATTTTTTTTGTCTTCAAGGGCAGCTTCGTCCTTTATCGCGCCTGCTATGCTTGAGGTCAGTTCCTTTTTGTTTGCTTCAAGCTGGGCGTACATCTCCCGAATAAGGGCTGTACCTTCCTCAAGGGCAGCTTCAAATTCTTTTTTCCCGTCTTCGACTTCCTGGATTAAAGCCTCAATCTTTGCTCTTATATCCGGCTTGATAAGAATTGGGACGGTAAGAGAGAGCCCTTCCATAAGGGTAAAACCTGTATCCAGGATAGAAATTGTTTTTCCCTTTGTCTCGAAATACCCTCGCTTCTTGTTTGTTTCTATATGTGTAGGAGCTGTTGCCTTTGTCCCAATCCCATTTTTGTCCATAAGGGTCAGAAGTTCGGCTTCGGTCAGCTTTTTTGGAGGGCTGGTTTTGGATTTTGTGTTGCTTAGTTTTTTTATGCCCACTTTCTGTCCTTCTTCCACAAACGGGAGAAGCTTATCCTTCTTATTTTCAAAGGGATACGCTTCAAGCCAGCCCATTTCCTTGAGCACAGTTCCCGATGAGTCAAAGGGTTCTTCCTGCACAAGCAGGTGAAGATGGGTTTTTTCGAAAACTGCTGCCGGCATAAGATTTGCCAGGAAATGCCTTGCTATAAGGTCATAGACTTCAGAAGCCTGAGGGATGTTTACTGCCGAGCTTACCTCTTCTCTTGAAGCTGCCCTTATTGGGTGGATAGGAGGATGGTCATGTGCATCTTTTTCTCCATTCTTCGGAGCAATCGGGGCTATAAGTATACTCTCTGCAAAAGGTTTGTACTCCTTCTGGCGTGCAAAATCAAGGACAAGAGATTTGAAATCGAAGTCATCGGCGTACTTGTTAGTCTCGGTTCTGGGATAACTGGTAAACCCTGCAAGGTAAAGCTGTTCTGCAACCTCAAGGGCTAGCTCGGGGCTTATCCCAAGGTACTTGGATGACCGTTTCAGAAATTCGGTAGTATTTAATGGGCTGGGAGGGCTGGTCTTTGTCTCCTTCACCGTTTTCTTCGCGACCACCCCTTCTTTTGCTCCTTTCAGCCGCTTGAAAATCTCAGCAGCTTTTTCCTTGTCATGAATATTTCCTGCTCTGTGGGTGCCTTCGAAATCTCCCCCTTCTTTTCCGCCTTCTGCCGAGAAAATAGCGGTTATCTTCCAGAAGTCCTTTGCCTGGAAAGCCCGGATTGCCTTTTCCCTTTCGTATACAAACCCGCAGGTAGGCGTCTGGCAGGGACCAATTGAAAGAATATCCTTTGTCCTGGTTTTTTCCCTGACTGAAAGCGTGACAAAACGCGTAAAAGCAGCTCCCATTTTCAGGTCAAGAATCTGCCTTGCTTCGGCAGCCATTGCCATGTTATAATCCGGCTCTACCAGGCTCTCAAAGGCTTTTTTTACCTCTCTTGGGGACAGGGCTGAGAAGCGTGCCCTTGCAATCGGTACATCTGTCACTTCCTCGGCAAGCGTTTTGGCTTCGAATCCTATGTTTTCTCCTTCCCTATCATAGTCGCAGGCAAGCACGATCTTATTCGCCCTTTTTGCAAGGGTCTTTATAGCAGCCGCATAATCGGCTCGCGTTACAAGCTTTTGAGGGTCAATTTCAAAGAGTACACCCGGGTTGACATCACTCCATTTATTATACTGCTCCGGAAAATCATAATTCATAATATGCCCGGACAACCCCATTACCAGCCATTCTTCCCCTTTCCACTTAAATTCGTATACTGGCAGCCCTTCCACTGTAATTTTCTCGACTTCTCCTTCGCCCAGAATGCTGGCAATCTGGGCTGCTGCCTTATTTTTTTCCGCAAATGCTACAATTGTCATAAAATACCCTGATTTTGTTCTTGAGATCGCCTTCAGACCTAAAATAGTGTAAATTAAGAGATCTGTAAAAAGTAATAATCGAATTTATGATTAAATTCGTAAGTTAACACATAAATAAATATATAATTGAGTAACAATCAAATGCACAGGTGGATAATGAATTAATGGTTAACGATACTACTGATTCGATTTAATTCTGCTGACTCAGTTTAATTCTACTGACTCAGTATAATTCTACAGACTCGATTTAATTTTACTGATTTAATTTAATTTTACTGTTTTAATTTCATTATACGGGCTATCTGTAAAACCCTTTACTTTTTGAATAATTTCGGCATTTTTCTCTTTGCTTTCTTGCTATACAATATGCTAAAAAATACGTCTACATTATTTATATATTTGTCTGTTTATACATAATAAACGACTTCCCAGACATGAAAAGATATATCAGTTCACTGTCTGTTCTGCCCTGAAATAAAGGAGCATCGAGTTAATCTTTACGCTCAGACCTCTGGTCGGGTTGTAAAATATGAGAATTAATTGCAGTCAAGATTATTCATACTATCGCGATGTGTTTTTATCAAATGTGTTTTTACCAATACACTTTAATTAAATATTAGATTATAGCTGCTTTATTCACCTCACAATCTGGAGTAACAATGACACTGATGGAAGATGCGAAGAGGGGAATTATTACTCCCACAATAGAAGCCGTGGCAAAAGCTGAAGGAATAGACCCTGAAATCGTCCGCTCCTGCGTAGCAAAAGGGTTGATAACGATTCCTTTAAATAATAGACGAGAGACCCGTCCAGTCGGCATTGGCAAATATATGAGCACAAAAATCAATGCCAATGTGGGAACTTCAAGGGATTGCATAGACATTGAAGCCGAAATCGAAAAAGCAAAAGCTGCAGAAGCTTTTGGCGCTCATGCAGTAATGGATCTTTCCACAGGCGGGAACCTGGATGAAATCCGCACCCGCATCCTGAAATCCGTTAATATTCCTGTCGGAACAGTTCCGATTTATCAGGCTGCAGCTTCCAGAAAAGTTGTTGTGGAGATGACCTCGGATGATATGTTCAATGCTGTCCGGAAACACGCCGAACAGGGTGTGGACTTCGTAACCGTGCATGCCGGAATCAATTTAAATTCCCTTGAGCGCCTGCGCCAGAGCGAGAGGATAATGAACATTGTAAGCCGGGGAGGTTCTTTTACCCTTGCCTGGATGCTGCACAATGGGGAAGACAATCCCTTCTATGCCGAATACGATTACCTCCTTGAAATCGCAAAAGAATATGATATGACCCTGAGCCTCGGAGACGGTATGCGCCCGGGCTGCATTGCCGATGCCTCCGACCGTCCGAAATTCATGGAATTTATTACACTCGGCGAACTTGTAAAGCGGGCAAGGGCAGCTAATGTCCAGACCTTTGTGGAAGGTCCTGGTCATGTGCCTCTGAACGAGATTGAGCTAAGTGTCAGGGGTATGAAAGAACTTTGTAACGATGCTCCCCTCTATCTACTGGGTCCCCTCGTAACCGATATTGCTCCAGGCTTCGATCACATTACTGGCGCAATAGGGGGCGCAGTTGCAGGTATGCATGGCGCGGATTTCCTCTGCATGGTAACCCCATCCGAACATCTTGCCCTTCCGACTCTCGATGATATAAAAGAGGGCTTGCTTGTAACAAAGGTTGCAGCTCACACCATTGATCTTATAAAAGAAGGTCCTAGAGAACGCGCCTGGGAAAAAGACCTGGCAATGGCATATGCTCGCAGGGATCTTGACTGGGAAAAGCAGTTCGAGCTGGCAATCGACGGCAACAGAGCTCGAAAAATCCGGAACGCCAGAAAAACCGAGAGCGATACCTGCTCGATGTGTGGGGATCTCTGTGCCCTGAAAATCGTAAAGGAAGCTTTTGAGGACAAGAAAAAGGGATAATGAGTTTTTCTCAATTCTTTTCTATTTTAGTTCTTCTTTACTTCATTTTATCTCATATTATCTCTTTTTTAGATCTTTTTAACTCTTTTTTAGACCTTTTTAACTCTATCTTTATTTTTAATTCTCATTTGAATCTTTTTTAATCCTTTTTCAAACTTGCTGTCTGAAAAATAAAGTTCATTTGATAGATGGAAAACAGGTTCACTGTCTGAGCGAATAAACCTCAACCATATGATGAGGGTGGTATCTCAGCTTTGCCTTTCGAAGCCCGTCGATGCCGAGATCGCTTTCGCGGTTGATAAACTCCACCTCGCTGGCAAGAACTGCTGCGGTCTCGGTATTGATTACCTTGTAAATTCCTTCATATTCAGGCAGACCTTTCTCGAAATGAATCAGTGCTGTGTTAGCGTTAAGACGTTCAAAAAGAGAGATAGCTGCTACCTCTGAATCTACCCTTATCATAAGACCTCTTAGGGGCAGTTCGGTGAAATGCTCTATCGCGTAAGAGATTGCCTCTATCTCGTGGGCAAGGAAGAGATTATCCTCGCACTTTTTGCTCTCACACCATTTTACCAGGAACTCCATTATCTCTTCCCGGTTACCGGGTTTTATCGGCTCGACCGTATGCCGATATTTTTTTCGGAATCTGTTAATCTGGCTGCGGATCTTGAGATATTTTTTTCCCGGAAGCTTCACAAGGTCTGAAGCCCGGTATACGTAATCGAAGTGGTTCAGGTCTGGAACCAGCAAAAGCTCAGGTTCAAGTCTCTTAATCCACTTTGCAGTCTCAGGGTCAATCCGTATAAGGGGCTTCTTATCGTCGCCTATATCAAGTGCGAGCCGTATTACCTCCCGCATGAGTTCAGGATCGCGGGGACCGATAGGCGGATGCAGCCGGGTCACTCCTGCGGCAGTACACGCAAGAATCACGTTTCCTTTCACATACGCATACCTGTGATGCATAAAACTGTTCCAGCAGACCATGCTCGTGAAAGTATAATCGCTATGAGTTTGCGGGTAAAGCGCATAATGCCGCTCGAAAAAGGCCCGATCTGCAAGTGTGACCGGTTTGAAATCTTCCTGACAAAGCATTTTAAACAAGACTTTTTAGCTATTAAATAAATTTTTTAATCTCAAATCTATTTTTCTGTTGATAAAAATCGTATACAGTTGATTACTCTTACTTTTGAGGTAATATAATTTTTACTAAATATTTCTTTTTATGAGAGTTTAAGATGAGATTTACTTAAAATTAAATTGGAATATTTTACGATCCTTTTTTCATAACTTTTTTACCTTCGCAGGAAAGCCGGCGATCTGTATCGGGTAGATTTTCATAAAATCTGAATTATGGGGAAAAGAAGCAGGAAAAGCGGTATTTCTTCACTATGTAAGGCTTGCAAAAAGGAAACTGAAGAAGAGTGGAATGGGCAGCCCCTTTCTGGAATCCTGCCAGAAAATTCTATGAACATTCTGGAGGATGCCCTGTTTTGAGGGCTGGCATATCTACAGATCGGATGCGGATAAGTTCGAGAATATCATTGAAAAATAAAAAATCGACCTTTTCTAGCCCTGACCGTACTCCTGACCGTACTTACTTTGAGTCCCACATTTTTACAGTTGATTTCAACCTACTGAAATCAAGGTGACACTTTCCAGTTCAGGTAACGTCTTCCTGCTGGATAAAAGAATGCCGTTCGAGATGTTCAATCCTCTTTTCAAGTTTTTCTATTTCTTGCAAAATATCTTTTACTGCCGCTTCTTTACCCTGTTCAGCACCCGGCTCTTTTCCTTCGGTTTTTTCTACAAATTCCTGAGCCAGCTGCATAAAATGGTCAAGTTTCATGACCGGAAAGGTCTCGAACCTGCACAGCCCAATAAAAGGTATCACTGATTCTGCATAAGTTTTTTCATTCTCAGATTCATAAATTACAAATGTTCGATAGCCCCTAAGATCGGTCCATTCATCAATTACTTTTATGCCCTTCGGATATTTGTAATTCTTATAGAGTTCTGCAACTTTTAAGGAATCTTTCGGCTCCCAGGTAATGATATCCATTAGCAGCATTTCATTATACCCCACGTAAAAAATGATCCAGATTCTCTCTTATTTTTTTTCATTGAATCGGAAACGGATTAAAAAGTACATCTGGCAAAGTTAAGTATCGTTTCTTTCCAAATAGTATATACTTTTAGGAACAAATATTCAGGAAAAAAGGTTCAGGAAAAATCTTATTTTTAAATCTGTATTTAAAATCTCTATTTATATTCTTTATTTTGATTTCCCGATTAAGTTTACTCTCAGGTTTTTCCTGTTGGAGTAAAAGTATACGAGCTTTTTGAGTTAAAAAAACGAGAGTCTGGATCACTTTTGTCTTCTATCCGAAAGTTCACTTCTTTAAGACCTGAACATAATTATCTATGTATACATTTTTAGGTACTGTTCTTATTGCAATGTAGATAAGAATAGGAACGATTATCATGTCGTCAAGATGTCCAATTACAGGTATGAAATCCGGTATTAAATCAATCGGAGATACTGCATAGCCTATGGCTATCCATAACAGTATTTTTGCACGCCTGGGAGTTCGAGGATCTGCGTATATAAGCTTGCACAATTCTATGTACTTTTTTGCATTAATTTTTATTTCTCTTAATTTTAGCATGACTAACAATAGATACAAAATTCATTGTTTATAAATAATTATCTGTATTATTAATAGTATATAATCATTAATATGTAAAAACAAAATTTGTTCATTGATGATAGCCTGATTTAGCTAAGATCACGAATTTTAATCAGAGCACGCGTTAAATCTATTCAAAACTAATTTTTTTCATTACTCAATATAAAAAGCAGGCATGGAATAATTTGCATAGACTGATAAGGGAGAAGGACTAACTTGTGAGATTCAGGTGGCACTTCGCCTAATTCCACTCCCCAGATCAGTCGGCTTGAACGCAAATAAAAACAATCAGTTTTTTCTGCTAATCTGTTCTAAGTTCTGAAAAAAAAGCTAATCTAAAATAACTACATATATTTTAAAAAATAGTGACAATGTCCCTTCGTTCATCTTCGAAAAAATTAATATTCTGCTGATCTTTATATGTCCTAACTCGCTTTCTGCACGCTTGTAACTGGAAGATCAGCGGAAAACGCCAAAAAATATGTGCAAATAAATTGATCTATTTCGAAACAGAAGCAGAATAAGGCTTTTTGAAACCCTATTACAAAACAGCCTCCAGCAAAACAGGGATCGAGACAATAAAAACATGGAGAAAAACATATGAAGGGAAATGAATATGACTGGGATAAGGAACTTAAGCCAGACATGAAGTACTATCGCGGCTGGCATTTGATAGCTCTTATCATTCTTATGCTTGCTAATATATATCTAGAAATTAAATGGCTTTTCTTTAGTTAAATATCACAAAACTGATTCAAGCAAAACAAGGATTGAGACTTGCTATCATCTCTAAATTCTTTGAAGCATCTCTTAAGAGAGTTAAATGTTGAAAAACAGCTCCCAGCAATACGAGAAAGAAAATATAATCAGTGAGAAAATCTTTTTAGAAATAAAATCTTTTTAGAAATATTATTTTTCTTTTCTTTAGATTCGATTTTATATCTTTACTAATGGTGCACGTTTATGCCGGTTATTTATAAAATAACATATCCTAATGGTAAAATATACATTGGGCAGGACAGGACAGATAGCATCAACTATTTTGGAAGTGCTAACAATGATCTCATTGAAAAAGATTTCACCAAGGATCAAAAAAGAGATTTTACAATAAGGAAAGAAATTATATGGGAATCCGAAACTTCTTCTATCGAAGAGCTTAATCGAATGGAGATAATGTTCATAGAAAAGTTTCAATCAAATAATCCCGACATAGGTTATAATAGAAGACCAAAATTCAAAAAGTAATATATTCTCAACTAAGTTTCTATCCACACTTAATTACTTTCTTATCTATAGAGAAAAATAATCTATTAATCCCACTTCCCGCATCTATACACAAAGTTGCCACTTTTTTAAAATAAAAGTGAATTTTGAAAAAAGAGATATTTATTAGTGACTAATTATGACCCCTTTGAAAAAAGGAGATCTAAAATAGACTCTTTCTGCCTCTCAATAATCTCTCCCCAGAAAAACCTCAGTACAGTTCTTCTTCAAAATCTTCCTCATTTTGAATACACTTTAACACTTCAAGTTTCCTTTTCGCATCTGCCATATCGGGGTAGAGGCGCAGGATCTCATTGAAGGTTTTTATAGCTTCTTCATATCTTTCCATCTTTCCGAGGATAACTCCTCTGTAGTTCATGGACTGAACATCGCGCGGGTTTATCCTGAGCAACCTGTCAAAGGTTCGCAGGGCGTCTTCGTACTTTCCGAGTTTTGCAAGGGAAATTCCCAGATATTTCAGGGACTTCTCGTGCCAGGGGTTGAGGGCAAGGGCTTCCCCGAAAGCCCGGCAGGCAGTTTCGTAGAGTTTCTGTTTGAAGCAGACAACCCCTACATTGTAGATTGCCATGATGTTTTCTGGATCTTTTTCCAGCACAAGACCAAAGGCTTTTAAGGCTTCCCTATACATTTCAAGCGTGCAGAAAGCGATACCTTTGTAGTTCAGGGCATCAAGGTTTTCAGGGGAGATGTCAAGGATGCGGTCGAGATAGCCAATAGATTCCTGAGCCCGACCGAGTTTGATAAGGGTCGTGGCTGCGTTGTAAAGGGCTTCTTCGTTTTTCGGGTTGAAAAGGGCTGCTTTTTCAAAGGCTTTCAGGGCTGCTTCAGGGTTTTCGAGTTTAAGCAGGCAGAGCCCGAGGTAGTTCAGGCATTCAGGATCCTCAGGCGAGGCTTCAAGCAAAACTTCAAAAGTTTCGGCAGCAGCCTCGTATTTCCCAAGGTTGAAAAGCGAAAGTGCGGTGTGGTAGAGGGCTTCGCTGTGAGTAGGGTCGTGTTTCAGAATCAGGTCAAAAGCCTCAAGGGCTTTTTCATACTCCTGAAGCTCCATTCTGGCAATTCCAAGCAGGTAGCAGGCTTCAATGGAATCAGGGTAGTCAGGGGTGAACAGGGGCAGCCTTTCAAGGTACTGCACTGCTTCCTCAAAGCGCTGGAGTTTGAAATTCGCGACTGACTGGTTGTAGAGCGCGTTTAAGCTCTCAGGGTTCAGGGTCAGGACTGAACTGAAAGCCTGGCATGCTTCCTCGTACCTGCCCATTCCTAGAAGGGTAAGCCCCATTTGCTCCCAGCCAGCTTCCAGGGCTGGATCGAGTTCCACAGCCTTCTCTAAAAACTCAATAGCTTGCTCGTTCTGGTCAAGCCCCCTTAAAGCAAGCCCTGATACATACCATAGGTCAGCAGCCTCAGGTTTTATCTCAAGGAGCTTTCCAAATGTCTCAAAAGCAGCTTCATAATATCCCATTTTGAGCTGGGAAAGCCCTATTTTCATCCAGGCATCCTCGGTCTCAGCTTCATTTAGTTTATCTTCTAATCTGCGACTTTTTTCCCGGCTTTCCTCATGATTCTCTGCTCTGGCTGCTCCCTGTATTTGTCCCTGACTTTCTTCCTTAATTTTTCTATCTAATTCGGATTTATCATCTTCAAGACTTTCCAGATTGTTTTTTTCAGGGATTTTGGTCTGATTTCCCGTGATTGCTTGCTCGAAAGCCTCCAGGGCTTCAGCATAGTACCCCGCAGAAAACAGGATAAGACCTTTTCTGTACCAGGCTTTTTCAAAGTCAGGATAACGTAAAAGGAGCTCGGAAAACACCTCCATAGCCTCTTCAAGCCTTCCGAGTTCCAGAAACACAATTCCTTTACCATAAAGAACTTCTTTAGAAGCCATTCCGCTCACTGACAGCTTTTCGAGCGGCAGGAGAGCTTCTTCATATCTGCCAAGCTCTATCAGGGAGAACGCAAGTTTTTCAAGGAGTTCTTCAAAAGCCCTGCTGTTCTTGAGAGCCAGAGTTTCTTTTGCAGTTTCTCCCTTACCTTCTTCTCCGAGCACTTCAATGCCTTCAATATCAAGGTTCTCAGCTGCAAGTTCAAGAAGAGTGTCAACTGCAGAGACTGCTTCTTCTATCTTTCCGAGTTCGAAAAGGGCAAGGGCTTTTTTGTGCAGAAGCTCCAGATCGGTACCTTTGACATCAAGGGCAGCATCAAAAGCTTTTACGGCTTTTTCATGTTCTCCGAGCTCGAAGCAGGAAAGCCCTGTATAATAGGGTAATTCGGGCTTCTGGCAGCCAAGCTCATAGGCATTTTCAAAAGCTTTTACAGCTTCTTCAAAGTTCCCGAGCCTGAAGAAGGCAATACCTTTGTAGTAATACAGATCTTCCTTTCTCGAGCAGTGTTTCAGTGCTGTACTAAAAGCTTCGACTGCCTTGTCATATTCCTTAAGTTCAAAATGAGTATGCCCTTTTTGCTCAAGGGCGAAAGTACAGTCAGGCTTAAGTTTAAGCACGGAATCGAAGATGGCTGAGGCCTCCTTTAGCTTCCCGCGGGTTTTCAAAACAAGCCCTTTCCTGAAAAGGACAGTTTTCCTCTCTGGATTTCTCTTCAGAACCATATCGAAAAGTTCAAGGGCTTCATCGTAAAGCCCCTGTTTGAAGTAGGTTGTGCTCAGGTGTGCAAGAGCCTCAATATTTGACGGCTCTCTCTCAAGAACTTCCCTGAAGCCTGAAGCTGATTCTTTATATCTTCCCGACCGCAATAAAGCAAGGCTTTTCATGTAGAGAGCGTCAAGGTTTTCAAAATCTATTTCAAGCGCGGCTTCAAAAGCCCTTACAGCCTCCTCAAAATTCCCGAGTTCGAAACAGGAAAGCCCGAACTGGTAACGTGCATCCTTGTAAGCAGGGTCAAGCTCAAGAACCTTTTCAAAGGCTTTTATAGCCTCCTCATGCTGTTTCAACTTTGAATGGGCTGTGCCTTTAAGGTACCAGGCTTCTCTGGATTCCGGTTTTTTGTTGAGCACTTTGTCAAAAGCCCCAAGGGCAGTCTCATATTCCCCGAGTTCCATTGCAAGTTTTCCTTTTTTACAGTGTATTTCCGGATTTTCGGCATTTTCCGAAGGAAGCTTCTGAAAAATTTCCAGGGCTTCCTTTAACTTCCCTAGTTCCAGCAGGGCAGTCACAAGGTTGTCTAAGAGATCTGGGTAATCAGGATTAATAGAGAACACTTTTTCAAAGCATTCCAGGGCAGCTTCTATTCTTCCGAGCTTGAACAGGGCTGTTCCCCTGCTGTAAATAAAATCTGGATTCTCTGGGTTTGTTTTAAGCGCTTCGGCAAAAGCTTCGCTTGCTTTTTCATATTCTTCTCTAGCCAGTAAAATCAATCCCAGATTTTTCCAGGCGTCCTCAAAATCAGGTTTGAGCTTTACAGCTTCTTTGAACGCCTCAATAGCTTTATCCTTTTTTCCAAGTTCTCTGAGAACAATACCCTTTTTATTCCAGACCTGCTCAAGATAAGGGTTAAGCCGCAGACCTTCTTCAAAAGCGCTCAGGGCTTCCTCATAACGTTCCAGGGAATAGAGAGCAAAACCCCTGTTAATCCAGCAGGTATCGCAATCGGGTTTAAATTCTGTAGCTTTCTCAAGAGCTTTAAGGGCAGTTTCAAATTTTCCGCAGTCAAGCAGAATTAATCCTTGCTGGAGCCACAGCCTGTAGTTTTCAGGTTCTTTTTCGAGACTCTGTGCAAGGGACTTAAGGGCTTCTTCAAAGCGACCAAGTTTAATAAGCACATCCCCTCTCAATTTCTGGGCGTCTGTAAATTCTGGATTGTGCTCAAGCATGGAATCGAAAGCTTCGAGGGCTTCTTCGTACTTTCCTATCCTTACAAGCAAACGCCCCTGCTGATACAGGGCATCCCCGTACACAGGATCAAGTTTGGCAACTTCGGAGAAAGCCTGTGCAGCCTCCTCAAAGCGCTGCAGTTTCACGAGAGCAAGAGCTCGATTGTACTGGATTTCTTTTGCTTTCGGATAGATCTCAAGCATTGCATCAAAGGCTTCAAGGGCTTCATCATAGACCTCAAGTTTCATCAGTGCAAAGCATTTGTAATTCCAGGCTTCAAAATAAGTGGGATCCAGCCGGATGGCTTCATCGAAAGCTTCTATGGCATCATTGAGCCTGAGCAGCTGGATAAGAGCCAGACCTTTCCTGAGCCAGATCTCTTTATTCTCTGGACTGATTTTCAGAACTCTGGAGAAAGCTTTTTCCGCATCTTCATAACGACCAAGTTTATTTAAGAGGATGCCCCTGTGATAGAGCGCAGTCTCGCTGGCAGGAAATTTTCTTAAAAATGCATCAGTACATTCCAGAGCTTCTTCATACTTCCCAAGCTTTGTCAATAAAAGGCATCTTTGTTCCCAGGCATCGGTATGCTTTGGATTTTCACGGATCAGAGAATTGAAGCATTCAAGTGCCTTTTCATACTGCTCAAGCTTTGCAAGAACCAGCCCTTTTGCATAGCAAACGTCTGCGTTTTTAGGGTCGATTTCAAGTGCATGCTCGAAACACTCCAGAGCCTCTTGGTAGTTGCCAGCTTTTCCAGCTACAGTTCCGCGCGCATGCCAGGCGTCTCCGCATTTGGGCTCAATTTCAAGTACCTTCTCAAAACAAAGAATTGAAGCCTCATTCTTTCCTAACTCGGCAAGTGCAAGCCCTTTCCAGTACCAGGCTTTTGGGCTTTCTGGATTTATTTCAAGTGCATTGTCATAAGCTTCCAGAGAAGCTTCAAATTTTCCAATAGTGGACAGAGCAATTCCTTTTTTGTACAGGGCATCGAAATTCTCTGGCTCGAAGTGCAGGATTTGATCAAAAGAATCGAGGGCTTCTTCTGTCTTCCCAATTTTCAGCAGGGCTAGTCCTCTGTTAAAAAGAGCTCCTGTGTGACCTGGAGTTTTGTCCAAAATCTTATTGAAAACATTAATTGCTTTTTCGTACCTTTTTTGCCTGATCAGGCTAAGGCCTTTTTGAAAGGCTTCATCGTGATTGATAACCAACTCCTCCGATCCTTTTTTCTAATTTTCTTCCTGCAATTTTTCTCAATCATATTCTTAAGTTTTCTATACTCGTTCGTTTTCGCTTACACTGCCATTTATTCATAAAAGTTTTTATAAGATTTTCTTTCATTTTCTTTCAAGTTAAAACCAGTCTAAATGTAATATACAGGTCTTTTCATGGAGACTTTAATAATATTTTCCCTTTACTTATTACTATTATATGTGAAAGACTAAATGCAGGATTTCTAAACTTGATTAAACTACAAAACTTTCTGACAATGCTGCCTTAAGATGCCTGCATGTTTCTTCATTGAAGCAAATAAGGAAGACCTTCTCCGGCAATTGGTTTTCCTGAATAAACTTTTTTATTTCGGAGACTGCAATTCTTGCAGCCCTTTCTGAAGGAAAATTGTATGCTCCTGTACTTATGGCTGGAAAGGCAATGGTTCTTACTTCATATTCTCTGGCAAGCTCAAGACTTTTTCTATAACAGGAAGCCAGCAGATTGTCCTCTCCTTTCTGTCCCCCCTGCCATACAGGACCCACAGTATGTATTACCCATTTTGCAGGCAGGAGATAACCCTTTGTAATTTTTGCCTCTCCTGTAGCACAACCTTTTAAACCTTTACATTCTTCAAGGAGTCCGGGTCCTGCAGCTCTATGGATAGCGCCATCGACCCCTCCACCTCCAAGGAGAGTAGGGTTTGCGGCATTTACAATTGCATCAACTTCCATTTTTACAATGTCTCCCTGGATTATTCTTATCCTGTCCGAAATCTGCAACATATTCCATTCTTTTGCTTTGGTTTCTTTATATTTTATTCGATTTTTATATTCTCCATTAAAATCTTTTCTAATGTAGTGTATACCTATGTTTATCTGTATGTTCTGTTTTTGCTATTTTCACGCTGTTTCTTGCTTACCTTCTTGCTTTATAACTACATTATCTGCTCTTGCTTTGTCATTTTGGTTCTATTCGTTTAATCGTCTCTCTCATTTCAATGTTTTAGATTGTGTGCTTTCTCTCTTTCACTTCAATATCTTAGATTGTGCATTCCCAAACAATCATATAGCATAAAACATAGATAATATTAATCAAATTGGGCATGGGGATTTCGGTTTTCCGAAGGCAGTTATTTGCCTTTGACGGTAACTCCGAAAATTTTGATATGCTTCAAAGAGGCTCCAAATCTACATTACTGCCGATCTTAAAGCTTGGCAGTGCCAAAAGTAAGCAACATTGGGAGTAAAAATACCAGAAATTTTCAAATTGAAATTTAATATGGGGAGAAAATTATGGCTGAAATGACACTTAGAGAGAGACTTTTAAACGCACTGGAAGGGAAAGAAGTTGACAAAGTGCCGGTCTGTTCTGTAACCCAGACCGGAATTGTTGAATTAATGGAAGAAGTGGGAGCTCCCTGGCCAGAAGCTCATTCTGACCCAGATAAGATGGCAAAGCTGGCAATTGCAAATTACGAGCTTAGCGGACTTGAAGCTGTAAGAGTTCCTTACTGTCTGACCGTACTTGCCGAAGCCATGGGCTGCGAGGTGAACTTAGGCACAGTTAGCAGGCAGCCTTCCGTTACTGGGCATCCTTATCCTAAAGATCTGGAAGACATGAAGATGCCAGAGAATCTGCTTGATATGGGCAGAATCCGGGCTGTACTGGATTCAATAAAAATAATAAGAGAAAGAGTTGGACCGGATGTGCCCATTATAGGTGGTCTGGAAGGTCCTATTACCCTTGCTTCCGATTTGGTGAGTATAAAATCCTTTATGAAATGGTCTATTAAAAAACCCGATCTGCTACGGCAGGCACTGGATTTTGCAACCGATGCAACGATAGCTTATGCGAATGCTATGGCTATTGCAGGAGCAGACGTTGTCTCTGTTGCTGATCCTGTAGCATCTCCTGACCTCATGAGTCCGGACTCCTTTAAAAATGAACTCCAACCAAGGCTACAGAGATTTGCTTCAGAAGTAAACTCTGTTAAAGTCCTGCATGTCTGTGGAAATGTCGCCCCTATCCTTGATTATATGGCTGACTGCGGTTTCGAAGGCTTGAGCGTTGAAGAGAAAGTCGGCAGTATAAAGAAGGCTAAGGAAATACTTGGGGACAGGGCAAGGCTAGTAGGAAATATCTCCAGTCCATTTGTCCTTCTTCCGGGTCCGATTGAAAAAATAAAGGAGGAAGCGAAAAAGGCTCTTGCCGAGGGTGTAGATGTACTGGCTCCAGGATGTGGAATCGCACCTATGACCCCGCTTTCTCACATTAAGGCTATGGTCGAGGCAAGAGACGAGTATTATGCCTCAGGATCCGCAAAGTAAAACTGATTTAATTACATTTTACCGATTTTATTAATTATTTTTTATTAATTATTTTTTATTAATTATTTTTTATTAATTATTTTTTATTAATTATTTTTTTATTAATAGTTTAACTTCTACACAATTTTATATATTTTTGTATATAAATATAAAAAACTTTATATGAATTAAATGAATTTATCAGGAAAATTAAAGTTTGTATTCCGTATTCTGTATTAAAAAAGGAAAATACACCCAAAAAATGAAAGTACATCCCGTGTTTTAAAAAAGGGAAAAGGAGAAATTGCCTTGATTAGAGGCCGTAATTCTCCGGCTTAAATACTTTAATTTCCTGTTTGTACTTTGTAAGGCAATCACTCATGAACTGTTCCTTATCATCAGTAAGACTCTCGAGTGCAGCTTTTGCATCTGAAAGGGCTTTGGATTCGAATCTGGAGAGTTCGAGGTTTTTCTTCGCTCCTTCCTCAATAATATTGATACATTCAATAGCTGCGTTCTTGGCGCGGAGATAAATATCATCTCCGTTTCTTGTGATTGCCTCTCCGATTCTGTAGGCGTTATTGTATGCTAGTACATAGCCCTGTGCATCTCTGTTCATGTCGGAAGCCACAAACATGTCTCTCAGGATTTTTTCGTTGCCCGACTGCAGGGCTACATTCATGAGTGCGCAGTCATAAGCAAGGGTCTCGGCCCAGCACTGGACAGTTGTACCGCCGAATTCTCCGTGATATTCAACGGATTCATTGGACCAGAGGTCACAGCACTGCATAGTGAGGTTACCCATGAGGTCAGAGTGGGCACAGGTTGAGGTCTTACCTTCCTGAGAAATCGGGACACCTGCAATAGCCTTACAAATGGTGTTTTCGTAACCACAGTCCTTTCCGGGTCCTACTGCACCTGCTTCATAAGCAACGAGAGATCTGGCGGCAGAAACTGCCCTTGCAATGATTGCAAGTGTGTGAGCGAGGTTCTTATCCAACAACCCGCCTGCAATGAACATTGCAGTGTTTGCCTGGGCACAGTCAGTATCACCGGATGCCACTACGTTGTTTTTCTTTGCAATTGATGCAATGTCCTGCCATATCATTTCCATATCCATGCTGCCAAGAACGCCTATGCCATAAAGCACTCCAGCCATATCGTTCCTGAGAATTGCATAGTCAAAGACTTCTTTCCCACCCATTGACTCAACCGCGAGCATGTCGGCTCCATTCTCGGCACACTGTTCAAATGCCTCCATAAAGACGCTGTACTTGTCTCCTCTGAGTTCGAGGAAATCCCTGCTCTCACGGATATCACCAATGGTGTGGCGGAGTGCGCACTTTATGCCATACTCGTCATGGTAATCTTCCATGATAGTCTTCTGGGCATGTGCAACCTCTGCTCCCCAGTCAGGGTTGTTTGACATCTGCTGAACGTGTTCGGTTTCAAGTACCACAGCAGGAGCTCCGATTTGTACCATCCTTGCCATAATGTCGGTGGTGATCCTTTCATATTCTTTTACGAGTTTTTCTTTGGATACTCCGGCTTCAGGTCTTGGAGCATAGTTCACTTCGGGAGTTGTATAACCAGCACCGATCTCAAGTCCCAGTCCGGCTTTGACGGGATTGACAGCTCTTCCGAAAACCATCTCATCTGCGCTTGAATAAGCCATTTTAGTACATCTTGTTACTGCCATCTACTACACCTCCTCAGTGCTTATGGAATTTCTCCCTCAGTTTTACGATGTTGTCCCCATGCTCCCTGATGAAATCGGCTATCTTGGGAGCATCGGCTGCTTCTTCACCATATACTCCAAGTTCATACTGGGATACGAAGTCCTGGTTCACAGCACCGCCGCCACATGCAAAAGGAATCCTGTAGCCTTTCTCCAGAAGTTTGTCATTAACTTCCTTGAATGCATACATGGTCGTGGTCATGAGAGCCGTACCTGTAAGCATAAGGGGATTTTCTCTTTCAACAGCTGCTACCACTTCGTCTACAGGGACATCTCTTCCAAGATCCACTACATCATAGCCAGCTGCTCTCAATAGTGCGGCTACAATATTCTTTCCAATATCGTGGACATCACCTTCTGCAACATGGCAGACAACTTTTCCTTTGGTTTCAGGTGCTTTTCCTGCTTTCTCCTTGACGAATTCTATACCTTCTAACATGGCATCAGCGGACATCATAACATTTGGCAGGAAAATGACTCCTTCATCGTAAAGCCTGGAGACTACTCCCATTCCAACCATCAATGCATCGTTAATAAGAGAGATTGGGTCTCTCCCAGCGTCGATGGCTTTTTGCAGTCCCTCTACGACATCATCTTCTTCGCCTTCAAAGATAGCTTTTGCAATCGGGTAAATCAGTGAATCCTTTGGGTAAAGTTCTTCTGCAGCCTCTTCCGGTGTCATTTCCTTTTCCATTTTTACATTGTAACGAACCAGAATACTACTGGGATCTATTTCTATCAAATGTTTAACCTCCATTTTGGCATTTGAGGAGCAAGCAATCCCTGATTATCTACAGGAATCAGAGCCGGGTTTAAAGCTAAAATTCTCCCTGAATTAGATCCTACTGTTATTTAGGCATCTAAATATCTGGGTTTTTTCATAGAGATAACTAAATGAGATCTAATCAGGTATAAATCCCCAAATTCTTCCCAATTTATTAAAGGGACTCTTAACTCCCCTTAATTTAATTGGAATCCCGCATATATAAAACTCACTGAGCAAGTTTAACGTTCTAATACTGAGTTACAATTACTATTTTTGTCATTAGGAGGCTTTGTTATCCTCAATGTCATCGCCTTTACTGAACTCTTTCTAACATATATCCGATTAAATAATATACAGAGTTCTTAACGTTTCGACTACCTCTAACAAAATATACTTTTCAAGTTTCCAGCAGAATGAGGAACAGCCAGAGGATCTAAGGTAGAAAAAGAAATTTAGCAAGCGTAAAATTAGTTGTTTTATATTAATTGCAGTTCAATATAACAAGTTCTAATCCAATAGTGACAGATTTTAAATTACTCATTTTCTCTTGACTTAATGGATACTGGAAATAGTCTCCCGAAAGATAACTGTAGATAGTCTCCCGAAAGGTATATGTAGGTAATGCATTTAGGAAATTCCCTGATTTGGATTAATCAGGGTACTAAAAACTATAGCTTTAGTAAATGCATGCATTTGCTGTATTGATCTTTAGCTGAATGTCCCCTCAACAAAATCTTTATCAAAAACTTTATATAAGATTTGTCTTATGTGATTCCTCACAGAAGACAGTTTGTGAACATTCGACTTTCTTACGATCCTGAAAAATCGTAATGATAATATTCTCTATAAATTCAAACAAATTTTCCTTTTGTTCTGAATTTGTGGAGATAATCGGATGAAAAAGCTTTATATATCAGACTGACCTTGTATCTGATCCTCACACAAATCAAATGTGTTGAGAGGAATGATACAAAGCTTTATATATATGAAATATCTTGTATGAATTCCTCATAACTCAAAACGCAATGAGGAATGATACAAAGTTTTATATACAAGAAATGTCCTGTATATATTCCCTTACAGCACGACTGTGTTGAGAGGAATGATGCAAAGCTTTATATACAAGAAATGTCTTGTATATGATCCTGCGCAAGATGATTGCGTGGGTTAAATCATATATCTCTTTCATCTTTTAATGGAGTCAGGAGTTTTTTCCTGTCTGACGAGGATTTTGTCGGTTCGGTTAATTCTGGGCGGTGAGAGTTTATCA